>Ga0326727_10015316_pt1 | contig 16495 bp, 11 predicted proteins | sample MB2enrmetagenome_FD_207643 | JGI IMG/M metagenome (GOLD analysis project Ga0326727, IMG submission 207643) | Lab enriched peat soil microbial communities from McLean, Ithaca, NY, United States - MB29MY | ecosystem: Environmental > Terrestrial > Soil > Wetlands > Peat | place: USA: New York...
CTCCCTTCATTCCAACGTTGAAATTCCAAATATATACCGAAAAGCATACCTTGACCGCCAGGGAAAGTCCTAAAAGAAGCAGGCAGGCACGCTTGGAATGCATCACACCGCAGAGGCCCAATATCGCCAGCAGAATGTAGCATGAAAACTCCATGGGAATCGTCCACAGAGAGCCGTCGACAACCCCCGGTAATGGATTGGATGAAAAGGCACCGTCCCAACGCAAATCGCTAAGAGCACATGTCCGGAAGATCGCTGATACCGCCCGCAACAAGAACGTCGATCCCCGAAGGTGACCCGAAGCAAGAGGGACAACAATCAGAAGATTGAAAAGCGTAACTCCGATAAAACCAGGATAGATGCGAGAGATGCGCTTGCGGAGATAACTCCATAAGGATTTGGATCGTACAAGACTCGCTGTAACCAGGTAGCCGCTGATAAGAAAGAATATATCTACGGCCAGTAAGCCGCCAGATACGTTCCCATGCGTTACTTTCGCGATAGGCTCATTGAGAGTTGTCCCCAAAGTCACAGGATAGCAATGGGAAAAGATAACCAGAACAGCAAGAAACAACCGCATGCAATCGAAATTATTCGATGATGTGTCCTGTATCCTAAACATCTTCGGTTGTGTCCTTAATCCTATGCGTGTTCGGAGGCCTTCCCAAGATATCCTGGATTGACCAACTATATCACAGTGCTTTTAGCGCATGGACAAGCAATGTCTGACGCGAATCATCCCAGCGAGAAACCCTCCCCCAAGTAAACCCGCCTGACCTCCATGTCGTTGCCTAACTCGCGCGGCGTGCCGGCGCGGAAAATTCTACCCTCGGCAATGATATAGGCCCGGTCGGTCACGCTCAACGTCTCGCGCACGTTGTGGTCGGTGATGAGGACGCCGATGCCGCTGGCCTTGAGGTCGAAGATGATCTTTTGCAGCTCCAGCACGGCGATGGGATCGATGCCGCTGAAGGGCTCGTCGAGCAGGATGAAATTGGGCTGAATGCACAGCGAGCGCGCAATCTCCACGCGGCGGCGCTCACCGCCGGATAGCGCGTAGCCGCGCGTAGTGCGAATGTGGCCGAGATTGAGCTGGTGGATCAGCCGCTCGGTGCGCGCGCGGCGTTCCGGGCTGTCCAGCGGCTGCGCCTCCAGCACCGCCAGGATGTTCTCCTCGACAGTCAGCTTGCGGAAGACTGAAGGCTCCTGGGGCAGATAACTAATCCCAAAATTGCGGGCGCGCAGGTACATCGGCATGCCGGTGATCTCGGTTTGGTCTACCAGCACATGCCCGCCATCGGGCACGACCAGTCCCACGATAATGTAGAAGATGGTGGTTTTGCCGGCGCCGTTCGGCCCCAGCAGCCCCACCACCTCGCCACGCGAGATCTTCAGGTCCACGGCGCGAACCACTTGCCGCCCCTTGTAGCTCTTGCCGATTCCTTCGGCGATCAATGTATCCATCGAGTTTGTTTCCACCACCCCTTCAAACTCTCTCTAGCTTACTCACTTTGGCGCCGTGGTCTCGGTCTTGGTCTTCTGCCCGCCGCCTTCAACACTGACGCTATCATCGCGGCCATGGAAGATCAAAGCCTCGCCGGTCACGGTGCCCCGCGCGGGATCGGACATCCGGGGCGGCACGGCGGCGGTTCCGGTCAGAACGTACTCATTCGTCGCGCTGATGTAGACCAACTGCTCGCCGGTTCCGCGCCTGCCCTCGCTGGTCAACACCACGTGGCCGCGGGCTGTCATGTGGTCCACCTGGGCCTGTCCGCTGTCCTTATTCGCGGTTTTGCCTGCCGGCAGCAGCGTGACCTCAACTTCATCGGAGGTCGAGGCCGCTGTTCCGGTCTCGGTGACCACCGTGCCCAAAACGCCCGAGTGCATCACCGCCTTGCGTTCCACATCGGAGTACTTCAAATCGCCCCCGCGCACCCGGATCACCGAAGGCTGATTATCTTTTCCTTGCACCTTGGCCGAATCTGACCCCGGCGCAGCGCCAGCCGCGCTAACCAGCACGGCCCGCACCGGCTCGGCCGCGTTCGTGGTGCGCGCCACGAGCGTCTGCCGCTCACGGTCGAGCACAATCACCGGCGCGGCCACCGAGTTGCCCTGTTGCCACAACCGCGCCTTGCCACTGAAAGTGGCTTCTCCGGTCTCTCCTCCGACTGCATGGCGCAACTGCGCCTCGGCGGAGATCACATGCGTCGGACCCTGCCCGCCCAGAGACACTATGCCCTGGCCAGCCGCTGGTTTTCTCTGCTGGCCATTGTTCGCAGGGCCTGCATCCATCCAGCTGGCCTTCACGTTGCCGTGCGCAAAGGCATCGCCCGAGGCCCGCGAAACGTCCACCTTGTCGGCGGTAAGCTGCAGGGCGCCGTCTTCCACGCGCGGATTCACGGTGAGGTGCAGCCACTCACCCTGACCTTCGTAGTCGGCGCGGCCTGCCGTTGCCCTCAGCGTTGCCGGCGGGGGTGAGCCAGGCTTGATCACTGGAACCTGTATCAGCACCACATGGCCCTCGACTGTGGCCGACTGAACCTGCGCCTCGGAGCCTGCGCCGGATTTTACTCCCGGCATGGCGCGCGGCGATGTGCCTCTCTGCGCGGGGGAAGCGAAATGCGCTTCGAGCCGGTCGCCGCTGGTGGCCTGCCGGGTTCCGGTCTCGGTGGTCTCCTCGATGCTGGCGTGACCCACCCCGTTCAGAAGACTCAGCACGGAACGTGGCGCAAACTTCCCTGTTACGTCATCGGCCGAAAGCCGCGAGGGGACAACCGCTCCCTGACCGCGCTGGCTCTCGCCAATCAGCACCACACCGCCGGTCCCATGCACCGCATCGGGCTCGATTTGCCCAGACCCGGAATCGCGAAAGTCCACATCGGCGATGGGCGAACGCCAGTGGCGGCTCAAGCGCAGCTTCTGGCCTGCCTGCTCGCCCCGTTCCAGAGTATCCACTGCCACGTTCTGCTCCAGGTGCGCGTGGCGCAACTGTCCCTGCGCATTGAATTCCAGTTCCACCGTAGGCGCGGTCCCTTGCGACTGCCGTTGCCTGCCCGCCACCTCACTCACCGAGTCCATTGTCACCCCGCCCTCCATGTGGCCGTGGCGAGGCTGGTTATGCTCGTTAAACTCCATATGCCCGGAGGGCGCAGTCAGATGACCGCCAGTCGCGGTAGTCAGTGTGAAGCCGTTCAATGCATCCAGCCGCACCGCCGAGCCGTCCTGGCGGAAGAGTACCTTTGCATCGCCAGCTGTCGCTTGTCCGCCCTTGTAGTCGGCCGTGGCCGCGCGCAGACGGCAAAGCTGGTTCTCGCGCTCGATCTCCGCGTGCTGGGCGTGAATCTGAACTGGCTCCTCGCCGCGCCGCGCCGTAATCTCCACCGCCCGGTCCAGCACTAGCAGGCCCTGCTCGGAGTCGTAGGTGGCGCCCATCGAGCTGCCCGCCCCTTGCACCATGGAAAAATCCACGTGCTGGCTGGTCCTGGCCACTCCGCTCTTCTGGTCAAAGGTGAGGCCGCTGGTCTTGACGTGAATTTCGCCGCGTTCCGCCGCTTCGGCCACTGAGGCCACGGGCGCGCCTTTCAGCTTCTCGTCCACCGCCTGCTCGGCCGTTGCCTTGGGGGCTATGGCCGGTGCTACTCCCGGGCGCATCAGCGTAATCTCCGCCGGCCCGGCAGCAACTGCAACACCCGTATTCTGGTCGTACAGAAACTCATTGCCTTCGATGCGATCCACGCGGCTGCCGTCTTCGCCGTATAGCTCAATCTTCACGTCGTGCAGAATCGCAGTGCCTTGCTTGTACTGCACCACCTTGGAAGCGTGAATCTTGAAGAGCGTGCGTCCGCCACGCGCCTGCGTATAAGTGACGCCGTTGCCCTCCTGCTGGATTTCAATCCCCAACTGCTTGGGTAGGTCGTGCCGGTTAAAGGGATTCCTGCCCTTGCCCACGGCCAAAAACACCACCAGCGCCACTAGCAGTAGAACTCCAGCGCCCAGCACCAGTGTCCGCAATTTTTCAATGGTCAGTCGCACTGTCAGTTCGCTCCCCCAACCAGCATCGATAGCCTTGTAGCCAGCCGCTGGGCAAGACTCTCGCCCAACTCGCTCCACAACAGGCGCGCCGTGGCCCCGGATGCCTCTTCGACGGCCGCGATCAACTCTACCAGTTGGCGCACATTCTCTTCCACATGCCTCGCAGCCACGGAGTCCAACTTTAAATCTTCTTCAAGAAACGGCGTATCCGAGCCGAAATCGATGCGGATGTGGCCGTCGGCCTCGTAAGCACCTTCGTCGAAGAGCGGGCCGAAGCCCACCACCCGCACCAGCCGCGGCTCCCGCGTCCAGCGAGCGTCTAACCCACCCAATGCACTGTCATCCTGAGCGGACAATGAGCGGAGCGAAGGGGGAGTCGAAGGACCTGCGGTTTCCACTTCCCACAAGCTCCAGCCAATCTGGAACTCGTAGGCGAAATCGTCGTGTAGCAGCTCGAGAGCCTCTTCGACCGCAAGGCGCGGCTCCGCTCCCAGTTCGATGGCTCCATTGCCAACTGCTCCGGCTCTGCGCCCATAGATTTGTTGAAAAACCGGCGGCTCGCTCCAGCTCACCGGCCAGACGGTCGCCGAGTAGACCCGCGCTTCACCGCCGGGCCCGGCAAAGACGCCCAGCACCGCCGTCAGCTTGTCAGCCAGCCCGGCTAGGCGCAGATTGGGGTACCACAGGCTCAGATATAGCGTGTCGGACATCTCTACTGATTGTAGACGGACGACGGCCTCCCGCCGATGATCCCTGGGACAACCGAAGATGGCGTAAACGGACCGAGATTTTGATCTGCGCAATATCTCCGTGCTCCCACCCCCGGAAGTGAGAAATTGATTGCATATAATTAGGCAACAAAAGAGGAGAATGTAGGAAGCAAAGCAGGGATCGGGAACCGCGCGTTCGATGGAGGGCTGGAGATTCTGAAGTAGCAGATAGGGCAATACAAAAACAATGCACCCCCGGGGTACCCCCACCCCCCTATTTCCTGTGGAACTGTGGGACTGTGGAACGGACAGTTGGGTGCAGAATGAGGGTGCTCCGGTCTCGATTCTGAAATCTGGGAAACAAGCTCTACACCGTGACGATCTCGCTGAAGTCGGCGATGCCGGAGAAGCCGCGCAGTACCTCGTCGATCAGGCCGAGGTTTGCGCCGCGAATCGCCGGATCGTTATCGAGCACCATCACCTTGTCAAAGAATGTGTCGACTGCGGGACGAAGGGTTGCGATGAGACGTAGCGCCTCGTCATAAGCATGTATCCTGCGTAGTCCCACAACTTCTGGCTGAATCTCCTCTGCCTTTGTGGCCAACTGTCGTGCTTCCGGGGCAAGTTTCGGCTCATCTAGTGGCCCGATTTCGTATCCCTTTTCTTTAGCCTGCTTGAGGATGTTCTGGATGCGCTTGAATGCAGCGGAAACAGCGGCGAAGTCGGCGGACTCGCGGACGACAGTGAGCGCTTCGGCGCGAGCGATGGCGTCGCGCACGTCGTCCGATACGGTCGCTAGCACGGCATTGACCACATCGTAGGCAAAGCCCTTCACGTCCTTGAGATAGAAGTTGAGACGTTCGCGGAAGAAAGCGGAGACTTCCGAGCAGACCTTCTCGCTGGCGGCTGTGGCTTTTACAATGTCGCTTAGCTTAAGCGGCAGTTCCGATTCTGCGAGGATTTTGACAATGGCATTGGCGGCGCGGCGCAGCGCGAAGGGATCTTTCGAGCCGGTAGGCGCATTGCTGATGCCGAACATCACGGTAATCGTCTGAATTCGATCCGCAAGACCGAGGAGTTGGCCTTCAATAGTCGCTGGAATAGCGTCGTCAGTGGAGGCTGGAATGTACTGCGTGTAGATTGCATTGGCGACGGTTTCTCCGAGCCCCTGAGTCTTGGCATAGAGGCCGCCAATAATGCCTTGTAGTTCGGTGAACTCCTTCACCAGTTCTGTGGTAAGGTCGGTCTTGGCGAGTTCAGTAGCCTTGAGAAGTGCATCGGTTTCGAAAAAGACTTTAGACCTTTTGACCTGTTCGGCGAGAATCTTCATAATGGCGAGGTTCTGCTCGGTCTTCCAGTAATAACTTCCGAGTTCTTTTTGGAAGGTGACATTCTTGAGGCTCTCTACGCGTTCGGTGAGCGGTATCTTCTGGTCGAAGTCCCAGAAGAAGCGCGCGTCCTTGAAGCGTGCTCTCAAGACACGCGCATTGCCGTGGCGGATGATCGCTTCGCCCTCGGCGTCCACGTGTGTGTTGAGCACGGCGAGGAAATGAGGGGCGAGTTTGCCGTCCGCGCCCTCGACGGCAAAATATTTCTGGTGGTCGCGCATCACCGTGACCAGAACCTCTTCCGGCAGCGCCAGGTACTCCGGCTCAAAGTCGCCCAGCACAACGGTGGGCCATTCGGTCAGATGGACGACGGTTTCGATGAGCGGCTCGTCTTCGCGCCAACGGGCGCCGGCGACGGTGCGCGTGGCCGCATCCAGCGCCTTGCAAATCGAAAGCCTGCGCTCGGCTACATCGACCACGACAAATGCCTTGCGCAGCGCCTCTGCGTAGTTCGCTGCTTTGGTGATCACTACCGGCTTTTCGCCGTACTGTACGCGATGGCCGCGGCTCACATTGCTTGCCTTAATGCCGGCAATCTCCAGCGGGACAACGGAGTCATCGAGCAGCGCCACAACCCAGCGCACCGGGCGCACAAAGCGCTCCGGCTTGCCTGCGCGCCAGTACATGTTTTTAGCCCAGTAGAGGCTGAGAACTTCTTTGGGCAATTCGGTAGCCAACAGCTCTGCTGTCTTGCGTCCTTGACGTTTTACTGTGACGCCAGCATATTCACCCTTGGCGTTGGTAACTTTTTCCAGAGCCTCAACCGCGACGCCGGCCTTTTTGGCGAAGGCTTCGGCGGCCGGAGTTGGCTTGCTGTCCTTAAAAGCAACCTTCCACGAAGGGCCTGTCAACTGCTCTTGGGTATCGGCCTGACTCGCCAGCACGCCCTCGACCAGCACGGCCAGACGGCGTGGTGTGGAGTATGTGGTGAGCTTGGCACCGGAGGCAAGCAGCCGCTCGCGCGTGAGCAAGTCGTTCACGCGGCGGCCCAACTCGGCCTCGGCTCCGGCAATCATGCGGGCCGGAACCTCTTCCAGCCCAATCTCCAACAAAAAGTCAGCCATAACGATAATTTCTTTCTGCGATCTGAAAATCGTACAGCAGCTATTAGCTCTTAGCCTTTAGCTTTTCGCTGATTTCTTAACCAGTCAAGTATCGAGGTTTGCGAACGCTAACAGCTAGGAGCTAAAAGCTAGAAGTTTAAAGTCAACTCACCTGTTGCAATGCGTAAACCTTGGCTACGCCCACAGCCAATGCGCGAATACGGGCGATGACGCCTACTCGCTCGGTAACGCTGATGGCTCCTCGGGCGTCCAGCAGGTTGAAGAGGTGGGAGCACTTGAGCGCCAGTTCGTATGTTGCCAGGATAGGAAAGCGCCGCTTTTCGACTGCGCTGGAGTTTTCATTCGCAAACAGCGCATTGGCCTGGGTAAGCAGGGTTTGTGCCTCAGCCTCGTAGAGGCGGAAGTGCTCCCATAACTTGTCCACATCGGCAACCTCGAAGTTATACACCGAAAACTGCAACTCCTCGGGCAGACGGACGTCACCGTAGGTGATGGCCGCGCCGGTATCCGGATCGACGGCCCAGACGATCTCGTAGATCGAGTCCTTATCCTGCAAAAAGGCGGCAATGCGCTCCATGCCATAGGTCAGCTCGGCGCAGATGGGGTCCAGCTCCAGGCCGCCGCACTGCTGGAAGTACGTGAACTGGGTGATCTCCAGGCCGTCGAGCATGACCTGCCAGCCGACGCCCCAGGCGCCGATGGCCGGCGACTCCCAATTGTCTTCCTCGAACTTAAGGTCGTGCTGCGAGAGATCGATGCCCATGGCTTCAAGGGATTCCAGATACAGCTCCTGCACGTTGACCGGCGGCGGCTTGAGGATGAGCTGAAACTGGGTGTGCTTGAAGAGGCGGTTGGGGTTTTCGCCATAGCGGCCGTCGGCGGGACGCCGCGAAGGCTGCGCGTAGCCGACCTTGTAGGGCTTGGGTCCCAGCACGCGCAGGAAGGTTTCCGGGGCCATGGTGCCCGCGCCAACTTCCACGTCGTAGGGCTGCTGGAGGACGCAGCCGCGTTCAGCCCAAAAGCTTTGCAAGCGGAACAAAAGCTCCTGGAAGGTGAGCGGGTTGGTCTTCGGTTGGGATAGAAGCTGGGATGAAGGCACGGGCAACTCTCTCTGGTCGGACTGTGTAGATTTTATCAGCCGGGCCGGTGAGCCCGTTCGAGATTCAGGCCAGTGATTGCACTTTGGCTGCGTAGGCCTCGCCGGCCAGGGCCTGGATGGAGCGGCCCAGTGTGACCAGGATGAATCCTTTACGAATGGCCTGGATAAGCAGGAGGGAGACTGTGACCTGGCAGTTGCCGTGCGAGTGAAAATCGGACTAGGCCGGGATCTCCACGGATAGGTCTTCGTCCGCGGGATGGAGACGAAGCCGAGCCCGAAGCTGTGGCGTGTCCACCGGCGAGGGCGAGACTACGTATGGCCCGATCTCCACCACTTCAACGTAGACCTGTCGATGGGGACCCCGTCAATGTCGTGCCCTTACAAAGCCAGTCGATGTTGGGGTTCATAGTTTCCAATCCTTGCGACAAAAAACAAGAACTCGCAAGGATGGGGCATCCAGCAATTCGCTCCCTTGCTAGAGCGCCGCCCATCTAAGCGCGACCGCCGCCGCATCGTCCAGGTCCGCGGTGAGTCATAACTTTCCAAACCACCCTATTCCCAATGCCCGATCAGCAATAGGCTGGCAGTTCCCGGCGTTTCCGTGATCGAGCTGCTGGCGCTCACGTAGTAGCTGTGCATGATCAGCGTCACCCTGGTTCCTCCGGTCACCGCAATATGCACGAGCTGCGAGAGCACGTAATGCGGATTGGAGGTCTCGGCACCGGCCCGGCTTGCCGCAAAGCCGGTCATCGACTCGTAGTCTCCTACCACGGTGTCAAGATACCACTCGACCGCGAAGGGTAGTTCACGGTCATAATCGGCCTCGGCGAAGAGATGGTCGATGACGAAGGTTTTTCCTGCTGGAATGGCGATGCATAGATAGCCCTTGCTCGCCGGTTGGGGATAGGTGTCGAACTGCTGATATTGCTGGTAGCCGCTGAGGCTTCCCTCTGGGGTAAAGCAGGACTGCGCCTGGTCGGTGGGAATCTGCAACTGTGGGTCATTGGAGGGCGCGTTGGGGTAACGGGAGTGGCGGTGATGAACCTGTCCGAAAAGAGGCAACGAAAAGAAAAGGACTCCGGCAAAAACCGCACAAGAAAAACGAGAGTACATCTTCATTCCACCTTAAAACAAATTGAGTTGCGAATGCACCTACTGGACGCAGAATGGCGCTCATCCGCTTGACCTAATACTACTGTTCCGCGGCCCACTCGACCATCGCTAGCGTGAGCAACAGCACTCGCTTCAGGCCCGTTTCGCGATCCCTGGCCGAGTACCACTCGGCCAGGGTGTGCGCGCCGCCGCCCTCTCCGCCCGCGCCCATGGACAACGCCGGAATCCCTAGCGATAAGGGAATGTTGGCGTCGGTGGAGCCGAGGCGCAACTCGGTTTTCAGGCCCAGATGGCGGTCCACGGCGTTGAGAGCTTCCAGCAACGGCGAATCTTCGGGCAGTTGCGCGGCGGGCCGGTCGCCAATCTTGTCGATCTTGAAGGCCAGCAGGCCTCGGCCGTGTCCGCTTGAGACCATTGCCTGCGCGTTGCTGTGCTCCACGGCATCTTCCACGGCGCGATGCAGCGATACCTCCAGCCGTAAAAGCTCGTCCGCGCTGGTGGAGCGGAACTCGACCGTAGCCTGCGCGCTTTCCGGGATGGAATTCACGCTGGTGCCGCCGCCGATGGTGCCCAGATTCAGCGTGGTGCACGGCTCTTCCGGAAGCTGCGTGCCGGCTACGATGGCCAGAGCCGCAACCAGGGCGGCAATGGGGTTGGGCGTGCCCGCGTCGGTAAAGCTGTGCCCGCCCGGTCCGGTGATGGTGACCCGGTAGCGGCGGCTGCCCAAGGCCTGGGTTACGGCCGAGTCAGCGCCCGCGCCGTCCAGCACAATGTGCGCGGCGATGCGGCCGGCCAGAGCGCTCTGGCTGTAGAGATGGCGCACGCCACGCAGGTCGCCCTCGCCCTCCTCGCCCACGTTGCCCAAAAAGACCAGCGGCGCGGGCAACTCAACCTTCGCCTCGACCAACGCCTGGACGATGGCCAAGATTCCCGCCACTCCGGCGCCGTTGTCGCAGGCTCCGGGGGCCGTGAGGCGGTCGCCGTCCACGACCGGCTTCAGTGGCGTGCCGGCCGGAAAGACGGTGTCCAGATGGGCGGAGAGCACCACCACTGGGCCAGTGCTCTCCGGCGGCAGTTTGGCGGCGGGCAGCCAGCCGAAGACGTTGCCGGCGGCGTCGGTTTCCACGCTGCTGAGGCTGGCTTCGGTAAAACGGACGGCAAGCCACTCGACCCGCGCTTGCTCGCCGAAGGGCGGCGCGGGAATGGAGACCAACTCCGCCTGCCAGTCCATGATGGTCTTGGGATTGCCGTGCAGCCAGGCAAAGGCAGCATGAACCGGCCGCTGAGCGGCGAGAGCCGTCACGCGCGAGAAGGTCGAGTTGTGGGGAGTGAACGCCATTGGTTGGTTTCAGGGTAGCAGGGAAGCGGGCGTAGGGTCCGCGATCCTGGATTCAAGCGCTTAGGTGCTGGCCACCCACTGCTTCGTCGTACTCCACAGAGAGAAGATACAGTCCCCGTGCTGGTGCTGTGGGTCCGGCGGCGGCGCGGCTGCGGGCGGCGAGAATTCCGGGGATGTCGTCGGCGCTGAGGCGTCCGCGGCCTACGTCCAGCATCGTCCCCACCAGGTTGCGGACCATGTGGTGCAAAAAGCCGCTGCCCCGGATGCGATAGACCAACAGGTCGCCGTCCGGACTCGGACGCGCTTCCCAGGCCGAAGAGAAAACGGTCCGAATCGATGCCGACACGGGCGGCTCCGTAAGAAAGCCCAGTCTGGGTGTGGGCCGCTGGTCAGGCTCGGCATCCTCATCCAGGCCGCGGCTGGCCAGATCGGGGTCGGTGGCGGCAAAGCTCAGAAAATCGTGTCTGCCTACGAAGAGCCGGGCAGACGTTTGCAAGGCGTTCACGTCCATAGGCCAGGAGCATGCACAGACGTATGGAGCCAAAAAGGGTGGGCAAATTGCGCCGCGGAAGAGCCGGTACTCGTAGGTTTTGGCCACCGCCGAGTGCCGCGCATGAAAGGCACTTCGTACAGTTTTCGCTTCCAGAATGCGAATTGCCGGAGGGAGGGTCCGGTTGAGGGCGCGTTGCAGATTTTCCAGAGGAATGGGAGCCGCCAGAGCGAAACTGGCCACCTGGCCGAGGGCATGGACGCCGGCGTCGGTGCGTCCCGAGCCCTGGGGAAGGGGCGATTCTCCGCAAATCCGCCCCAACGCCGCCTGCAGTTCGCCCTGGACGGTTCGTTCTCCCGGCTGCACCTGCCAGCCGCGAAACCCGGTGCCGTCGTAGGCCAGGATCAGCTTCCAGGTCTGGAGCATGGGCGCGGGTTTTGGGTCATTGGACATGGGAGGCAGTCTAGACAACAGTGTACCGGCAGTTGGCCCCACCGCAGGGACGGTTCTTTGGAACGAAACGTACACCGCGCGCGTATGGAAAGAATAGGCGGAGGGCCTGGCGCCGCGTTGCAAGTTAGAATGGTGATGGGAAGTCACAAGCCTGCGTCCGGAGAGGCGCTCCGGGCGTCATTGAGAATAGCGCCCCATATGCCTCGGGTTTTCCAAAGAGGAACCATGTCGTGGAGAGGAACTATGCATTTGTTCGGTAACAGTGTGTTTGAGCAGCAGAAGAAGATCGCGGTCAGCCGTCGTGGACAGGCTGAGCGCCATCAGGCAGGTCAATGGCTGTGCACGGTAGCGACGGTCCTGCTGGCATGGGCGATTGGAATGACCGCCGGATATGCCCAGCAAGTAGCGGGAGCAGGAGCAAATGCTCCGGACAAGGCGGCCTCCGAGCTGCCCTCAGCGCCCTCGGTGGTGCTGACGGAACCGGTGGATCTGCGCCCGTCCTTGCGGGATTTTTCCAAGCCTGCGGGCAGGATTCTGGGCAATCCGATCAAGATGTACCTGCCCACGAGCATCGGCAAGGCAAGTTTTGCAAACTCCGTGCGGCTGACTGACCTGGTGAAGGATGGCAAAATCTACCTCAGCCTTTCCGACGCCTTGGCGCTGGCTCTGGAAAACAACTACGACATCGCCATTGCCCGCTACAACTTGGATATCGCGGACACCGATGTATTGCGTACACGCGCGGGAAGCCTGGTGCGTGGCGTGAATTCGGGTGTTATAGCCAACACATTAGGCGGTTCTGCCTCGACACTGGTCTCGGGCGGCGGCCCTGGCGGCACCACAGGCGGTTCCGGCGGCGCGGCCTCGGGTAGTTCCGGCCTGGTACTCTCCACGTCAGGCGTCGGCCCGACGCCGGAGAACCTCGACCCCAGCGTGAGCGGCGCAATCCAGTTCGACCGGAACAAGTCGCAGCAGACTAGCCTCTTCAGCCCGGCCTCCAAGACGAATACCGAGCAATATAACTTCACCTTCACCCAGGGCTTTACCCCCGGAACTTCGCTGGCCGTCGCTTGGAACAACAGCCGCAACGCCTCTAACAACATTCTTGCCAGCTACGTACCTGTGCTTTCCTCAACCTTCAAAGCCACTGTCACGCAGCACCTGCTGCAAGGTGCGGGTATCTGGGTTAACAAGCGCTTCATGTACCAGGCGCTGAATGACCGTCGCATCACCGACTCCTCTTTTCGTCAGCAGATTCTCTTCACCGCCAACCAGGTGGAGAGCATCTACTGGGGCCTGGTGCAGGCCTATGAGGATGTACAGGCTAAGGAGCGCGCCCTGGCGCAAAGCACAAAACTGGCCAGCGACGATCGCAAACAGTTGGAGATCGGCACCGTGGCCCCACTACAGGTGGTGCAGGACGATTCGAATGTCAACGCCGATAAACAGGCCCTTATCACCGCGCAGAGCACCCTGAATTATCAGCAGCAGATTATCAAGCAGGCCGTGGCCCGCAACCTCAACGATGCGGCGCTTTCCATCGCCCCGGTGATTCCCACCGACCGCGTGACCGTGGAGGAGATACCCGAGGAGAAACAGCCGGTCGAGGAGCTGGTGCAAGAGGCTTTTCGGCATAGGCCGGAGTTGGAGCAGGCCGTGCTGCAACTGAAGAACAACGAGATCACGCTAAGAGGTGCGCGCAATGCCCTTCTGCCCACCCTTGACGCTTACGGCTACTACGGGGCCAGCGTGATTGGCGGCACAGTCAACCAGAATTGCAACTTCAACGGCATTTCCTGCGTCGTCCAGGGCAATGCTGCACCAACTGGCTTTGGTGGCGTTCTTCAGGATTTGGGCAACAGCACCGCCCCTGACAAGGGAATCGGCTTTAACCTCACAATCCCGCTGCGCAATCGGACGGCGCAGGCCGACCAGGTGCGGTCGCTCATTGAGTACCGCCAATCGGAGTTGAGGCTAGAGCAGCTCTACACCCAGATTCGCATGCAGGTGGTCAACGCACAGTACGCGCTGATCAATGATCGGGCGCAGGTGCAGGCTGCCATCGCCGCCCGGGATTACAACAAACAGAACGTCGAGGCTGAGTACACCAAGCTGCGCCTGGGCGCTTCCACCACGGCCACTGTCATGCTCCAGGAACGCGGCCTGGCTACGGCGGAGGACAACCTGATCGCCGCCCACGCTGCTTACGCCAAGGACCGCGCCGGCCTCTACCAGACGCTGGCTACCACCTTGCAGCATTACGGCATAAACCTGTCCGAGGCAGCCTCGGGTGGTGTGACGACATCGCCCATTGTTCCCGGCGTCGCGCGTGCCAAGGACACCAAGGAACCCGCGGCCAACCCGCCGGCCAAACAGTAGTCTGTTTGGTTTATCAAAAAATGAAGAGGCCCGGCTAACTGACGGGTCTTTTCGTTTTCTGTGGTGTCTTGCTGACTGGCTCGCTATCGTTCCGCCACCAGATCCAGCAGATTGAAGAACTCCGGAAAGCTGATGGCGGCCGATTCGGCTCCTTGAATCACCGTCGGGCCGTTGGCGCGCAGAGCGGCTACGCTGAAGGCCATGGCGATGCGGTGGTCGCCGCCAGAGTCAATCGTCGCGCCGTGCAGCTTTTGCCCGCCGGGCACATCCAGGCCGTCTTCGAACTCCGCGACCTCGGCGCCCATGGCGCGCAGATTCTTTACCACCAGCGCAATGCGGTCCGACTCCTTCACGCGCAATTCTTTGGCGTCGCGAATGCGGATGCCGCCGCTGGTGAAAGGCCCAATCGCCGCCAACACCGGCAGCTCGTCGATCAGTTGTGCGGCCAGCGCCCCGGAGATCTCAGCCGTCCCCAGCCCTTCGGCCGGCGCCGTTACCTGCACCGTGCCCACCAGTTCAGCGTTCTTCTCCTCCAAATTCAGAACAGCTACACGAGCCCCAAGAGCGGTCAGCACGTCCAGCAGCGCGGCGCGCGTGGGGTTCATTCCCAGTGCGTCCAGGACCAGGTTGGAACCGGGAAACAAGGCCGCGGCACAGAGGAAGAACGCCGCCGAGGAGATGTCGCCGGGGACCGCGGCCTCGATGGCGTGCAGCTTCTGCGGCCCGGTGATCGAGACCGAATCCAGCGTGCGAGTCACCTTCGCGCCGAAGGCCCGCAAGGCCAGCTCGCTGTGGTCGCGGGTGCGCACCGACTCGCGCACGGTGGTCTCGCCCACCGTCTGCAATCCGGCCAGCAGGATGCAGGTCTTCACCTGCGCGCTGGGAATCGGGGTGGTGTAGTCGATGGCCTTCAGCGCGCAGCCTTCTATCGTCAACGGCGCATGGCCATCGGTGAGCGTGAGCCGCGCGCCCATGGCCTCCAAAGGCTTGCGAATCCGCTCCATGGGCCGGCGCGAGAGCGACTCATCGCCCACCAGCGTAAAACGGCCCTGCTGCGGGGTTAGCAAACCGGAGATCATGCGCATGGTCGAGCCGGAGTTGCCGCAATCGAGCGGCGCTGCAGGCGGCGTCACGCGGCCGCCCACGCCTGTCACTTCCACCGAGCCGTCTTCCAGCCGGCGCACCCGCGCGCCTAGCGCTTCCATGCAGGCCAGCGTCGAGGCGCAATCGGCCCCGGTAGAAAAGTTGGTGAAGCGCGAAACTCCCTCGGCAAACGCCGCTAACATTCCGTAACGATGGCTGATGGACTTGTCGCCGGGCAGGCGCAGGCTGCCGTAGATGTTCTTGGCAGGGCGGATAATGCGTTCTTCAGTGGTGGTTTGCAAGGGATCTCCGGGTTTGCCTTTCTCCTTCAGTCTATCGAATGATCCCGAAGGAGATGCTCCTCACTCCGCGTGTTATTATCCGTTGTGTGTAATCATTCATAGATTGCCAGATTTCAAAAAGGGATCTGGGAACCCAGGTTTTAAATGTGAATTTGTGGAGCTTATACACAATGAGTACTGATCGTTTCGTGAAATTTCGCATCAATGTGCGACTTGTATCAGAAATAAATTGTCATGAGGTTTGCCTTTTTGCCGATGATGAAAATCTTGTCGACCGCTTCGCTATCGGGATGATGGGTTTGGACCCGGATGAATTGCTTCTTGAACCTTGTCCATTGAGTGCGCAGAATATTTCTCACGTTGCCATTATCGCCCGTTGTAAATGTGGTCATACTTATTGCGGTAGTAAGGGAGTAAAAATTTGTCGAGAGCTGGATTTGGTCATATGGACTGCGCTTGATTCGCCCAATAATGTCCAATTTCTTGCGGCACAGTATGATGCTGAAATCGAGAGGGCACTTGGTGATTTTAGTTGGGAAAGCCCCGATCGGACCGCTGCTCGCCTCCTAGCGAAGGCTGTCGATAGAACTGTCTTGGAAGATCGAGGCTTTGAGTTTGAATGGGCATCAGGTCGTTTCCGAAAAGGAATGCTGACAGTATATCTCACACTTCAGCCTGGCCCTTACCAGGTTCTTCTGAACTTACCTTGGGATGGAAAATCCATTGAGGAAATTGTAGACCGAACTAAGTTGCTTTTGAGTACTGCTCCTGAGTCATGGCCCAATGTGGAATGGTCCTATCCGGAAAATGGGCTTGATTCACCACCTATCAGCGGGTCAGGATGGAAAGAATGGGTTTAACCGGAAAAATAATCTACTCTTAGAGAAAGAGTTGGGATTCCCAAGTCTGATAATCCAGACCTGCGGCACCCTTTGTTCCCTATTTAATCGATCCTGAAAAAGTTATTTTCAGGCGTTTTGGAATTGTGTCGGGCGGGCTTGGGGGCCCTGTAGGGTGAGCAGGTCGTTCCATATGTTCATCGG
>Ga0326727_10015318_pt1 | contig 16492 bp, 11 predicted proteins | sample MB2enrmetagenome_FD_207643 | JGI IMG/M metagenome (GOLD analysis project Ga0326727, IMG submission 207643) | Lab enriched peat soil microbial communities from McLean, Ithaca, NY, United States - MB29MY | ecosystem: Environmental > Terrestrial > Soil > Wetlands > Peat | place: USA: New York...
AGACGGCCGTCTTGACCGGCACGGGCATCCTGCCGGCCACCCTGTCGGCGACGTCGCTGGCTTTTGGCAACGTGGGCGCGGGTAGTCCGAGTGCCGCCCAGACCCTCACCCTGACCAACAGCCAGACTGTGGCGTTGAACATTACGAGTATTACCAAGAGCGGAGCGTACGCCGGCGACTTTGGCACCTCCGGGACTTGCGTCGGCCTGGCAAGCCTGGCGGCCAAGGGCGCCTGCACCATCATCCTGACCTTTACTCCCTCCGTTGTGGGCGCAGAATCGACCACCCTCAGTGTGATCGACGGTGCGTCCAACACCCCGCAGACGGCCGTCTTGACCGGCACGGGCATCCTGCCGGCCACCCTGTCGGCGACGTCGCTGGCTTTTGGCAGCGTGGGCGAGAATAGTCCGAGTGCCGCCCAGACCCTCACCTTGACCAACAACCAGACTGTGGCGTTGAACATTACGAGTGTTACCACGAGCGGAACGTACGCCGGCGACTTTGGCATCTCCGGGACTTGCGTCACCTTGCCAAGCCAAAGCCTGGCGGCCAAGGGCGCCTGCACCATCATCCTGATCTTTACTCCCTCCATTGTGGGCGCAGAATCGACCACCCTCAGTGTGAACGACAGTGCGCCCAACACCCCGCAGACAGCCGTCTTGACCGGCACGGGCATCCTGACCGGAACGGGCACCCCGCCGGCAACCCTATCGGCGACGTCGCTGGCTTTCGGCAACGTGGGCGCGGGTAGTCCGAGTGCCGCCCAGACCCTCACCTTGACCAATAACCAGACCGTGGCGCTGAACATCACGAGTATTACCAAGAGCGGAGCGTACGCCGGCGACTTTGGCATCTCCGGGACTTGCGTCGGCCTGGCAAGCCTGGCGGCCAAGGGCGCCTGCACCATCATCCTGACCTTTACTCCCTCCATTGTGGGCCCAGAATCGACCATCCTCAGTGTGATCGACGGTGCGTCCAACACCCCGCAGACGGCCGTCTTGACCGGCACGGGCATCGCGCCGGCAACCCTGTCGGCGACGTCGCTGGCTTTTGGCAGCGTGGGCGAGGGTAGTCCGAGTGCCGCCCAGACCCTAACCTTGACCAACAGCCAGACTGTGGCGTTGAACATTGCGAGTATCACCAAAAGCGGATCGTACGGCGGCGACTTTGGCATCTCCGGGACTTGCGCCGGCCTGGCAAGCCTGGCGGCCAAGGGCGCCTGCACCATCATCCTGATCTTTACTCCCTCCATTGTGGGCCCAGAATCGACCACCCTCAGTGTGATCGACGGTGCGTCCAACACCCCGCAGACGGCCGTCTTGACCGGAACGGGCACCCCGCCGGCAACCCTATCGGCGACGTCGCTGGCTTTCGGCAACGTGGGCGCGGGTAGTCCGAGTGCCGCCCAGACCCTCACCTTGACCAATAACCAGACCGTGGCGCTGAACATCACGAGTATTACCAAGAGCGGAGCGTACGCCGGCGACTTTGGCATCTCCGGGACTTGCGTCGGCCTGGCAAGCCTGGCGGCCAAGGGCGCCTGCACCATCATCCTGACCTTTACTCCCTCCATTGTGGGAGCAGAATCCACCACCCTCAGTGTAAACGACAGTGCCTCCAACACCCCGCAGACGGCCATCCTGACCGGCACGGGCATCGCGCCGGCAACCTTGTCGGCGACGTCGCTGGCTTTTGGCAGCGTGGGCGAGAATAGTCCGAGTGCCGCCCAGACCCTCACCTTGACCAACAGCCAGACCGTGGCGCTGAACATCACGAGTATTACCAAGAGCGGAGCGTACGCCGGCGACTTTGGCACCTCCGGGACTTGCGTCGGCCTGGCAAGCCTGGCGGCCAAGGGCGCCTGCACCATCATCCTGACCTTTACTCCCTCCATTGTGGGCCCAGAATCGACCACCCTCAGTGTGATCGACGGTGCGTCCAACACCCCGCTGACGGCCGTCTTGACCGGCACGGGCATCGCGCCGGCAACCCTGTCGGCGACGTCGCTGGCTTTTGGCAACGTGGCCGAGGGTAGTCCGAGTGCCGCCCAGACCCTCACCTTGACCAACAGCCAGACTGTGGCGTTGAACATTACGAGTATTACCACGAGCGGAGCGTACGCCGGCGACTTTGGCATCTCCGGGACTTGCGTCGGCCTGGCAAGCCTGGCGGCCAAGGGTACGTGCACCATCATCCTGACCTTTACTCCCTCCATTGTGGGCGCAGAATCGACCACCCTCAGTGTGATCGACGGTGCGTCCAACACCCCGCAGACGGCCGTCTTGACCGGCACGGGCATCCTGCCGGCCACCCTGTCGGCGACGTCGCTGGCTTTTGGCAACGTGGGCGCGGGTAGTCCGAGTGCCGCCCAGACCCTCACCCTGACCAACAGCCAGACCGTGGCGCTGAACATCACGAGTATTACCAAGAGCGGAGCGTACGGCGGCGACTTTGGCATCTCCGGGACTTGCGTCACCTTGCCAAGCCAAAGCCTGGCGGCCAAGGGCGCCTGCACCATCATCCTGACCTTTACTCCCTCCATTGTGGGCGCAGAATCGACCACCCTCAGTGTGAACGACAGTGCCTCCAACACCCCGCAGACGGCCGTCTTGACCGGCACGGGCATCGCGCCGGCAACCTTGTCGGCGACGTCGCTGGCTTTTGGCAACGTGGCCGAGGGTAGTCCGAGTTCCGCCCAGACCCTCACCCTGACCAACAGCCAGACCGTGGCGCTGAACATCACGAGTATTACCAAGAGCGGAGCGTACGCCGGCGACTTTGGCACCTCCGGGACTTGCGTCGGCCTGGCAAGCCTGGCGGCCAAGGGTACCTGCACCATCATCCTCACCTTTACTCCCTCCATTGTGGGCCCAGAATCCACCACCCTCAGTGTGAACGACAGTGCCTCCAACACCCCGCAGACGGCCGTCTTGACCGGGACCGGCGTTTTGTAGGTGGCGGTCTCGCCCGCCTCCTTCAGGAATGTAGGAGAGCGCGCGACGCTTTCGCCGAGCCCCCCACCGCGGATTCCTGCCGGGGTTTCTCCCTACCCTCCATCCGCCCCCCCGCTTAAAAGTTGCGCCGCGCATGACTGCGCCACTATAATCGTGCTTGGACACTTCTGAAGCAGGACCCCGTCGAAGAATGAGTCGCCACCGTCGAAAGGTAATCTACCTCTTAGGCTTCATGGGAAGCGGGAAGTCCACGGTGGGTAATTTGCTCGCCAGTGCGCTGGGTTGGCCCTTGATCGACCTCGACACGGTAATCGAAGCCGGGCAGGGTTTGAGCATCCGGGAGATTTTTGAAAACTCCGGCGAACCCTTCTTTCGCCAAATTGAGCGCGCCGCACTGACGGAGGCTTCCAAAGCCGAACCCGCGGTCATCGCCCTGGGCGGCGGCACGTTTGCCCAACCCCCCAACCTGGACTTGATCCGCGAGGCGGGCGGTACGACGGTTTGGCTCGACTGCCCACCGGAGGTCCTGCGCGCGCGGTGCCATGGCATGGAAAACCGCCCGCTCTTTCGCGACGAGCAGTCGTTCACGCAACTTTTCCTGGAACGCTTGCCCTTTTATCGCCTGGCGGATTTTCGGATCGCGACGGAAGGGCGCAAACCGGAAGAGGTCGTCGAGCAAATCTTGAGTTTGCGGGTCTTCTGACCTGAAAGGAGCCTGCACTGGCCACCCTAAGACGCTGTGCCTTGCTGATGACACTTGCCGTGCTACTGGGCGTTGTCCCGGCCGCGGATCCGCTTGTGCCGTTCCAACTATTTGGGGCGATACATTTCAGTTCCGTGAGCATGGATCTTCAGGCTCCTGCCGGAAGATATGCGCCGGGCCATCCCGTGGGAGCGGCCCCCATGGGGCAAGCCCCCGGCGCTGCACCTGCTAACCTGAACGATCACGGCACTTTCGAAATCTTCTCCGCCGGGGCAAACATCGGAACCGAGACGTTTGAGATTCGCGTCCACTCAGACCAGATCGAGGCCCAGGGGAACGTTCACCTGCAAGTGGAGCAAGGCGGCAAGAAAATTGAGGTCCGAACCTCCTCAAGCCTGCTGCTTGACCCTCGGATCGACCCCCTTTCCTACACTTGGAACCAGAGGGGAGCGCAGTCTTCCCAACTCAGCGTTGACTTTCGCACCGAGCCGGTCCATTGGGGCGCCAAAACGGTAAATGGGCAGGATGACCAGCGAGATTTCAAGCTGGACAAGGATGTCATCATCCTCGATGATAACGTCATTCATCATTACCAACTGGCAGTCGCCCGCTACGATCAGGCGAAGGGCGGCACGCAGGCGTTTCGCGCCTTCATTCCACAGGAGGCCCTGCCCGGAGTCATCACCCTGAAATTCGTGGACTCCGAGCCGGTCACCGTCGGTGGGGAAAAACGGACGCTGCGGCGCTTCCTCCTGACCACGGAATTGGCTCAAATCAGCCTCTGGGTTGATGATCAGGGCCATCTCCAACTCGTGTCGGCGCCCGACGCCCAATATCAGGCGAGTCGAAAGAAGTGATCGCGCCAACCATGGAGAACATCCTCATCACCGGCGGCGCCGGGTTCATTGGGTCGCATCTGGCCGAGCGCTTGCTTCGGGAAGGCAAACGCCTCGCCATCGTCGATGTCCTGGACGATTACTATTCGCCCGAATTCAAGCGTGCCAACCTGAACGAGGTCAAAGCGAGCGGCGAGTTTCAATTCTTTGCGGCCGATATTCGCGACGGCGAAAAACTTCGCGAAGTGTTTACCACTTTTAAACCCGATGCGGTCATTCACCTGGCCGCGCGCCCGGGAGTGCGCCGGTCGTTCGCGCAACCGGAGGCGTACACCTCCATCAACGTGCTGGGGACCACGCAGGTTCTGGAAATCAGCCGCCAAAGCGGCGTACAGCGCATCGTGTTTGCTTCCTCAAGCTCGGTCTATGGACATATGAGCCGCGCGCCCTTTCGGGAAGACGCCGCCATTTCGCATCCCCTTTCCATCTATGCCGCCACCAAAGTCGCGGGCGAGGCTGTGGCCTTCACCTATTCGCACGCCTACGCCCTTCCCGTGGTTTGCCTGCGCCTCTTCACGGTTTATGGGCCGCGCCAACGGCCCGACCTGGCGATCCGGAAATTTGCCGCCATGATCATGGAAGGGAAGGAAGTCCCTCTGTTCGGAGACGGCAGCCTGGAACGGGATTTTACTTATATCGACGACACGGTGGACGGAATCGTGCGCGCCCTTGATGCCCCCGCCAATTTCGATGTTTTCAACATCGGAAACTCCCATCCCGTGCGCATTGACGAAATGGTGGACACCCTGGGACGAGCCCTGGGGAAGCCCGTCCGCACGAAGTTCATCCCCATCCCCGCCGGCGAAATGCTCCTCACCCACGCCGACGTCACCAAAGCCCGGCACGTCCTCGGGTACTCCGCCAAGGTCAGCTTCGAAGATGGAATTCGCAGATTTGTGGAGTGGCGGAAGTCCCGCGACGAGCGGGCAGTCCTCACCCCCTGAACGGAAATCGACAAGAAGAAATGAAAAGGTGGATGGTCCCTATAAGCGAAGGAGCGGCATCCGAATCACCATCCGGATGCCGCTCGCCATTGAATCTTAACTCGCTAAATCCCTCGGGCTACCCCATTAAGGGTTGCATTGAGCATAAGAGAGGACAAAGGGGCTCGTGTAAGCGACTCCCCTGATGTAATCAAAAATACACTCCTCTTGTAATGCCGCACTTGCCGCTGAGGACGCCGCCGCCGAGGCTGCGCTCGCTGCGGCCGCTGCCGTGGAATTCGCAGTGTTGGCAGCAGAGGTTGCCGCGTTGGCAGCGCTGATGGCCTCGGTTGCTGCCGTGTTGGCCTGGCCGGCACGGCTCATGGCGACGCCCGCCAGAATCGCGCCCACGCCGGCAGCCCCTAACGTCACAACTTGAAGTGCCGTACTGCCGCCGCCCCAGCCCGCGTTACCGCCACCCTTGTTGTCGGCGGTCTTGGAGGAGATGACGATGGTCTGTCCCTTGGCGACATTCTTGGTCGCTCCATGATTCTCCACTTCCAGCGCGCCCTCCTTGGCCGTGACGACGATGGAGCCATTCACCATGGCGACCTCACCCAGCGTCTTAAAGCCCACCCCAGGAGTGATGGAAACCTCGCCCGCCTTCACACGCACCGCTGTACCCTCATTGGGGTGCAGCATGGATACGTTTCCTTGGCTGAGCAAAACCGTAACTTGGTTTGAGTCCCTCAAAAAGGAAGCAACCGTGTCGTGTCCTAGAACCACTCGGCTGCTGTTGCCGACGGCGATAACCGCCACGCCGTCCCTTACCTGCAGACTGTCTCCGCTAAATATTGTGGTGTTGGGCAAGAGCGACTGGCCACCGATGGTTGCATTCATGCTGCCAGCCACCGAACCGATCACCGCAGAACCAGCAAGCGCTGGTACAGTCGCGACCGCTCCCATGAGCAGCGCAAATAACATCAGGCGTAAACCCGTAGTTTTCATCTTCATCGGAAACAACTCCTTTTTTGAGTTACGAGAGCAGCTAGCGCTTCCGTTAACCCAGGGTACAGTTTTTCTCAGGCCATAACCGTTTCGTAAACAAAGTATAGTCAGAAGGGATTTTTTGTCAAGTGTTTTTTTCAGAAGAATCCAACTTTTATTCGACGGCCCCAATCCCCATCCGGGCCAGCCAAGTCGAACACCCCGTCGACCTAACCCATTATAACCCAATTTGTTACAAGAATATTGCTATAACGTTATTTCTCGCAGAAGGAAAGATTAGAACACTTTAGAATTAGTTACCGTTCTGATTAACACACTCGCGGGTCCTCTGGGTGCTCCCTTTACACCCTTTACATTTAGGCGACTGTGCCCCATGAGTATTATCCACTTGCGAGGGCAGGAGATCGGTTCTTTCCCGGACAGCGCCGAACTCCCGCGCCCAAACGATGTCGTGCCCTCAACCAGAATAGAATTGCTGCAAGTCTGTCCATTCACAACTTGTACATTGATGACGAGGGTATGTGCCGCAGGGACCCTGCCAACGAAACGGCAGCCTTTAAGGTTCCGCGGCGCTCCCGGCCCCCGAGGTCACAAGAGCCCCCAAGGTTTACGATACTCCTTTCCACCGCCTTCATGAAATGCTCGCCGGAGCGCTGCTGCGTTCCCACCTGCACCACGCGATTGTGGCGGGCCGCGGCTTCCACCATATGGCGGCCCTCCACCAGGGTGTGCGAAAGGGGCTTCTCCTGATACACATCTTTGCCGGGCTGGTTGGGGTTGCCGCACTTTAATGAGCAAGCGGACTTGGTTGGCGTGGGCGTCCAGATAACCGATCACGCTCGTTGGTGGCTGTCTCATGCTTCAGTTCTTTTTATCCTGTCCATCCTGTTTATCCATGTTCCATCGAACACAAGGGGCTTTACTCCGGCGCGGCAAAAGGCCAAAATGGCAAACTCATGAAATCCTGGCTTGATTCCCTTCCCTCCCCCCGTCCGACCGCGCGCCGCCTTCTGGCGGGAATTGCGGTGATTGCGCTCTTGTGCGTCTATGCAGTGGAGGTCACGCTCCCCTCCCGAAATCTTTCCGCCACCTGGGACGAACCCTGCCATCTCCTGGCCGGTTATTACTACTGGCAGGCGGGTGATTACGGCATCAATCCTGAGCACCCCCCGCTGGCCAAACTCGTGGGGGCGTTTCCGCTTTTGTTCATGCATCTAAATGCCCCGCGCATGGGGCGCGACGAATCCAAAATCATCGCCAACGTGCAAGGTCGGGCGCTCGTGTACGGGAACGACGCGGACGCCCTTCTGCTGCGGGCACGTCTGGCCGAAGCGTTCGTAGGCTTGCTGCTTGTCTTGCTCCTGTTTGAGGCCGGCTATCGGATGTTCGGCGCCGGGGTTGCCTGGATGGCGGTCGTGATCGCGGTCTTCGAACCGAACCTTCTGGCGCATTCCACCCTGGTCACCACCGACTTTGCTTTCACCTGCTTTTATCTGGCGGCGGTTTATGCGCTCTGGCGCGTGGCGGAGCAGCCCACCCCTCTGCGCCTTGCCGGGTGTGGGGTGATGAGCGGATTGGCGCTTGCCTCCAAACATTCCGCCATTCTTCTGATTCCCACTCTGGCGCTGCTGGCCGCCGTGGAAATCGCTTGTCAAACTGGAAACCCTGGGCCGGAGGGATGCGCACCACGGCAAGTTCTCAAGCGGGGAATTCGCCTATGGATCGGCAGGCTGATCATGATCTATGGGATTGCCCTGCTGGTCCTGTGGGGCTTCTATGGGTTTCGCTATCAAGCTCGCCCGGACGGCTTGCCGCTTTATCAACCCATCGCCGTTTACACCACGCTCTTGAAGGGAGACCTTGCGCCCTGGCTTGTGAATACTGCGGCGCGATTCAAGCTGCTGCCTCAGTCCTACCTGTTCGGCCTCACCGATGTCCTCTGGGTAACCGCGGGCCCGCGCCCGTCTTTTCTCCTGGGCCGGCTAAACATGCACGCTTTCTGGTATTACTTCCCCGTCGCCTTCGTGATCAAATCCACCCTCGGATTCCTGACGCTCTTGATTCTGGGAGTGGTCGCCATCAGAAGTTGGTCAGGCGAATACCACCGCAAGGCGGCCTACATCCTGATTCCGCCCGCGTTTTTCATGGGCGTCGCCCTGACCGCAGGCTCCAACATGGGCATCCGGCATGTCCTGCCCATTTACCCTTTCCTGATCTTGGCCGCCGCCGCAGGAGCCTGGGAGTTGGCCCGGCGGCATCCGGCCTGGGCCCTCGTCGTTGCGGCGCTGGTGGCGTTCCACCTTGCCTCCTCCCTCCATTCCCTTCCTGACTACCTCGCATACTCCAACGAATTGTGGGGGGGACCGTCGCAGACGTATCGAAGGCTCGCGGATTCCAATGCTGATTGGGGACAGGGGCTGCGCGAAGCCCGGCAATACCTCCAGCGCCGTAACATCAAGGATTGCTGGCTCGCCTACTACGGCAGCGCTGACCCCGCCTACTATCAGCTTCCCTGCAAGCTGCTACCCGATACTTTCATGGCGTATTGGCGTACTCCCATCCAGATCCCGCCGGAAAAATACCACGGCGTCGTCCTGATCACTGGAACGGAAATGGCCGGACTGTACTGGGGCCGGGGCATACTGAATCCGTACAGCCGCTTTCTGGATGCGCCTCCGGTGGCCAACCTCGGCGGCTCGATTCTGGTGTTCGAGGGAGATGTCGATTTGCGGCGGGCGTCGGCCATTGCCCACATGTACAAAGCCTGGGAGTTCATTGCGGCAAACAACCAGGAAGAAGCCATTCAGGAAGCCCTTGCGGCGGGAGAACTTGCCCCGGACCACCCTGGTCCAACCTATATTACCGGAATCATCCTCGCTCATGCCAAGCGCACGGAAGCCGCCCGCATCCAGTTCGAAGCTTGCCTGAAGCTCGCCCAGGCGCACCCCGAGGATATGTCCGCGTGGGTGAAAACGGCCGAGGCACAACTGGCGGCTTTGCCCTGAAGCCAACGAAAAGCCGGGGACCCAGAGAACCGGTCCGCGCGACACTCGCTTCCGGCTAAGCCTCGTCTTCGTCCTCTCGCGGGCCGATCATTTTCGTATCAATCGGTTGGAATCCCAACTTCAGGGCGGGAGAATCGGGCCGCAGGGTGTAGTCATCACGCGCGGCATCTACGAATAAAGGGTCGGCGATCACGGTGTGGTGGTCATACCCGAGCTTTTTCCACTGGGCTAGGGTCGTGATTTTCATTGCCGCGTCAACCTTGCGATCGTCTTGCAACTCGTATGCTCCCCCATCACCCTGGAAAAAAAGATTCTCGTCGCAATCGGCCAAAGTCCATTCACTCCAACCCCTGGAGATTCCGAAGAGGGGAGAAACACGCTGAGCATGAGCGGCGGACCCGGGCGCGCCGGCGTCTCCCGCCGGTGCGAAATAATCCGCCGAGTTCGCTTGATAAAAAATGTTGTGGGCGAAGTGATTTCCGGCGTAAAAGCCCTGCATGTCCTGCCAATAGGGAGCGGATGAGACGACGTCCATCATCGAGACATTGCGGAGGCAGTTCACGAAGATATTGTTCTCGACCAGGTTGTTCTTCCCGGCATGAAGCTGCATCCCACTCAGACAGCGCACCACGATATTGCCGTAGACAAACGAATTGCTGGTGTAGTTGTCCAGATAAATCCCATTCGACCAACCGCCGCGCCCCATTTTCCCGTTCCGCGTTTCAAAGGTGTAAGTGTCGGCAATGTAGTTATAGCGGATCACGTGGCCGTCCCGTTCCGCCTCCGGCTTGCCGGGCCGTTCCATCCACATATTGATGGCGCCGGTGTCATTGATTTGCAGGCAGGCATGGCGAATCAGGTTGTATTCAACGATGTTTCGTCCCCCGGGATTATTTGAAAGATTTATGGCGTGGTGGGGGACATACTCAATCTTGTTATGACGGAAGCGGTTGCCATTGCTCATCCCCGAGAAAATTCCTCCCACATACTTGTTCAGCACCCCGATGTGGTGGATGTGGTTGTCGGAAACCAGATTGAACTTGGGATGAAGCAGCTCCGTCCCCAAAAGGCAGACGCCGTTTGCTCCGCCATAGCTGAGTTCGTTATGGCGAATGACATTCCGGGCGTTGTGCCCTTCGAGATAGATCGAATTGCCCCCCACCGCATAAAAGTGGTTATGGTCGATCGTGCAATGCTCCGCGCCTTGCAGGTGGAAGGCATCGCCGCAGTATCTCCAGCCGGGTTGCCAGGCCATGGCCCCGGCGCCCTCCACCTCCAGATGATGGGTGTTGTCCCCGTCGCGAGTCTCGGTGAAGGTAAACCCCGAGAATCGCAGCCATGAGGCCCCCTGAATATCGATGAGGCACGCCAATGCCGGCACCACAATCTCATCCGATGGCTGAAGCGCCCCGCGCGGCGGCCAGAAATAGACCACTCCATCTTCCGAGTCCAGACACCATTCACCCGGCGTATTCAAATCCTCCAGCAAATTCGCCACAAAATACGGATTGTCGGGCCGTAAGTATTCGATTTCATACCAGGGCGGCGTATCGAACTGATAGCCGGGACGGGTCAGCGTGATGATGCGGGTTTTCTCATCCACAGATTTGATGGGAGCGGTACTCTGCCATTGGCCGCTGCCCTGGTAGAAGGTAATCTCTCCTTGCGTCGGCTTGGCCCAGTGATGCTCGAAGGTTCCCGGCTTGTACTTGAACGCCGTAATGCTCCCCTTCTCGGCGGGAGCCTCCATGTAAGCCCAGCCTCCATACATCGGGTCCTGGGGATCAAATTTCGGCGTACGCGCGCGGATTTGGCGCTCGCCGTTTAAGAAAAGTTGGCGGAATTTCCAATCGCCGTCCTTCGAGCCCGGTAAGGCCGCCGCCAGAATCTTTCCCTGGTGGACTTTCCATCCGCTGACCTTCCTTCCCCCGCTCAGAATCGGCTTTTCGCCGGGGTAAGCCGTGTAGGTGATGGCTGCCTCGGGATTGCCGCTGTCTTCACGTCCGAACACCAATGTGTCTGGCAGGTAATACTTCCCGCCCCTTACCATCACCGTGATCGGTTGATCTGCTGCCTGCGACCGTTTCATTTCACGGACCAGGACCTGGGCGCGCGCCAAGCTGGCCAAGGGTCCGTCCGTCTTCTCGGCGTTGGCAGCCGCAAGCTTTCCCGACCACGCGTCTTTCCCATTCGGCGCTACGTACAGGTCGGCGTGAGTCTCCGGGGAGGCGGCGCGAGGGGCATCCCCCCGCGCCGTGGCGCGAAGTTCATGCCCGGCCAACGGATTAACAGCCACCACACCGGCAGTGATTTTCAGGACGTCGCGTCGCGTGTACTTTGGCATGACCGATTCTCCTTACTTCGTGCGAGTGTTGTCACTGCGCGGCAGAGGGAGGATTGTTGAGAGATTTCGCGGTGGGCGAATTATTCCCCAGCGAAACGGCGCGGCTCAGACTGACGTCCATCTCCGTGTAGGGAGGCAGAATCACGTCGCGACCGTGGCGCGTAAGGAGAAAGATCCCGCTCGCACCCATGGCCGCAAACCTGGCCACACCGGCGGTGGAAGCGTCCGTGGCGGTTGAGCTGATCGCCTCAATGATCAATTGCGTGGTATCGTCGCTGACTTTGGAAATCCCTCCCGTCACCCCAAAATCCAGCAGAAACCTGGCCTTGCCGGGGTTTTGGGCGTGGATTCTTCCCTCGGAGTCCATCGTCATGTGCGTTCCCCTGTCCACCTCAGCGGAAATGGGGGAAGCGGCAATCGCCGTGGCCGAACCATTCGGCAATGTTACATGGGTGAACAGAAGGTTCAGCGAGCCGGGGCGGTACAAGCGGCGGGGCGGGACGCGCTTTGCCAACACCCCTTGCAAGATGCTGCCCTGGGGGATGGCGATGGTGGAGCCCACGAGCACGGGCTCCAGCACCACGGCCTGGAAAGTTTGGCCCTGATGGTTCTTGGCTGCGCTCAAGCCCGCAAGCAGGACCAGGGGCATCCGCGTGCCGTCAGCGATGGTGCAAGGCTCCGGGCAGATCGCCGGAGCGCTGGCGTGAATCCCGGCGCGCGCCTCAGCGAGCGCGGGAAAAGTTGTGCCCTCAGGCTCCACCTGCAAGGTCAGGACCCAGGGTGGAACGGGTTTCTGTTGCTGCACTTTCGGCGCGCTCCCCCCCTCGCCTGCCGTCGAGTTCCCCGCCCGGGCCGCGGGCTTCGCCGTTTCCGCCCGTAGCTCTGCACGTTGCGTCAAGGCGATAAACGTCGCCCGCAGTGGGACTTCGGCACCTCCCGGCGCCAACACGTTCACCGACAGGAAGCGCGCCACGAGTTCGTGCCGGGGCGCAAAGACGTGAATCACAAAGGGCCGATCGTCTACGGCATAACTTTTCTTTCCCGACTCGATCTTATCCACGACCAGCCGGACCGTGCTGCCCTTGGGAAAAACCTCCGTATCCCGCCAATAAACGCCGCGCGCGAGCTTCCCCTCGAGCTGCGTTCCCGGCACAGTTTTCTTGAGCTGCGTGCGGCCCTCCAGGGCAATCCAGATCACCGGGGCCTGGCCGTCGGCATTCTGCGCATACGCGCCGCATACCACCGCCCAGGTCATCATTGCAACGCACACAAGTTTCATAATGAGGGGAATTCGCAAGGGGCCACTTCCTCCATTAATTGGATTGCCGAGCGGGGATGATATCACTGATTCGTGTGTGGCAGTTCGGGTGGGCAGCGGCAACCTGAGCCAACCCGCCGGTCGACCCGCCAGCCGGTTATGAGCAATCCACCCTTTCATATCTATGGATTTGGCAACGCGTTTCGAGTAGAATTCCTACGTTAGCTGGTTCTACATTCAGGGCACCTGAACAATCTAATCGGACATTACGCGACTCTTCGCGGGAGGCGTGTCGTGCTTAAAGGTCTATTCCGAGGTAACGGCCATTCCAACGGCAATGGTACGCAGGCCCATCGTGACGGCGCAGTTGCGACGCCCTACGTGCCCCCTGCGGACGGAGGCAAGCTCATTGTCCTGACGGCTCCGTTGACGGAGACCATTGATCACGCCGGCTATTTTATTCAAATGGCGTTGGCTTCCCTGCCGATTTGGTTGGAGTTCACCATCAATGACAAGTATCCCTCCTGGCGCAAGGTGGAGCAGAACCCCGATGGTTCGGCGCGTTACATGCCGGCGGGCGTGCGGCTGGTAGAGAAGTCCCTGCAAAGGGAATTCCGCCCGGAAGACATCGTGGTCTGTTACCCCGACGATCTCGACAAATTCCTCGGACCCCGCACGCGCGCGGTCGGCGTCTCCACCCACAACCCGCTGGGCGTGACGTTTGCCGCGGGCGTCTACACGTCCATGTTTGGCTCATCCAAGGAGCCCATCAATTCCCACTATGCCAAGCTGATGTTCGCGAAGATCAAGGGCAATCCCTTCCGCCAAAATTTCAAAGTCATCGTAGGGGGATCGGGCGGTTGGCAGATTACCCAGACCAACAGCTTTGAGGAATTGAGCGTGGATTGCGTGGTGGAAGGGCGCAGCGAATCCCTGGACGTCACGACCCTTTTTCACAAGGCGATCCGGGGTGAAACCCTGCCGCGCGAAGTCAACGTGGTTCATCCCACCGACCGCGAGGCGATTCTGGTGCCGGAAAAACGCACCACTTTTGGCGTCATTGAAATGACCACCGGCTGCGGGCGGCGTTGCCAGTTTTGCGTGCCCGACCTGAATCCCCAAATCGACGTGCCTAAAGACAAGATCATGGCGGCCGTGCGCGCCAATGTCCGCGAGGGCAACAGTCAGATTTCCCTGGCGACGGAAGACATGTTCATCTGGGGCCAGGTGCGCACCGGAACACCCTTTTTCTTTCCCAACCGCGAGGCGCTGATATCTCTTTACACCGACATTGTTGAAACTCCGGGCGTGGAGCGCCACTTACTCAGCCATTGCACCATGGCGCCCTTTGTGGTGGATCCCCTGCTCATCAAGCAGCTCTCCGCAAAGCTTCTGGACAAGAGCCCCGTGAAAATTCGCCTGAGCTCGCATCCCGAGAAGCGCGCGCTCTGCCCGCTGATCGGATTTGAGACCGGGTCGGTGCGCATGGCCAAGCAGATCATGCCCAGCAAGGGCGTGCCGTTCTCCATCGAAGACTGGCCCAGCGTGATTTTGGAGGGCCTGCGCGTGGCCAACGAAAACAATTGGTTTCCTGTCATGACCTTGATGGTGGGCAATCCGGGCGAGACCGACGACGATTCCCGGGCCACGCTCGACCTGCTCTATGAAATCGAGCGCCGCGGCCTTTTCGCCATCCTGGTCCCCTCCATCTTCACGCCCCTGCACGACACGCGCATGGAAAAGCAGCACGGCGTTTCCGAGACGCGGCAGCTTACGCGCTTGCAGTGGCAGATCATCATGAAGTGTTGGAAGATCGATTTGCGACCAACCTTTACGACCTGGTGGTCGCCCCTGGTGTGGAAACTCGGCTCCCTTGTCGTCTGGCTGCTCAAGCTCCGGCACACGAATGGCCCCAACTTCAAATGGCCGCTCGTCCTGTTCTCAAGCGTGATCCCGGAGAAGATCCTGGCGCTCATGGGAAAAATCTACATGGGCCGCCCGCTCAAAACCAAGACACGGCGCGAACTGATCGCCTCGCTCAAGCCCCATTACTGGCAATACTTGCGCCCGGACAACGGGGATTTGCCGGAAGATTATACGCCGCCCCCGCGACCTGTGGCGCAGACCTCGCAGGAAGACCAGCTCGTCCAAGCCTGAACGGACTTGCGATCAACACGCGGGGCTTTAATCCTCCCGCCAAACCACATAAGCGGTGAAGACCATCAAGGTGAGAAAAGCTGCGGCGGTGGCGGCCAGCAGAAAAGCCGGAGTTTGGGCAGGCCAAGCCGGCGTGAGCCAATGGAGCCACGCGCTGCTGGAAGAATATTCGGGCACCACGGCAAGGTGCGGCAGGGACCCCGGTGGGGGCGTTCGGTGGAGCCATGCGGCGATGCGTGGCCACTGCCACACGCCCAGGACCACCGCCGCAAGCGCTCCGAGCGCATAGGCAGCGCGCTCAACCAACATAATCGGCTCCGTGGCGCGCTGCTCGGCGGCGCGGCGGGCGGCGCGCTGGGCTTTCCACCAAACGAGTCCGGCGGAGGGCAGGCCCGCACCCGGCTGCTGGAGTTCGGTTTGCGCCAGCTCCGCTTCGCGCTGAAACTCCTGGGCCGCCCACGCCACCTCAGCGCACACCGCACAAACCGCGGCATGCTGCCGGATGTCCTCGCCCCACTCGCTGGCCCAGCGGCCGGACCGCAGCGCGTCCACCACCTCTTGTTCCCGATCACATTGTGGAAGCTTCATGGGCTTACTCATCTTTCAGGAACGTCGTGGGTCAATTCAATGATGTAGCGGCGAGTTTACCTCGCCAAATGGCGGCGTAAAGCCGCCTCTACGACCCACTACCGTCGCTTGCGTCGGCCGGGTCTTTCATCGCCAACCGGGACCGATGGAGCAACTGCCGCATCTTTTGCCGCGCCCGAAACAGCAACAGACGGACGCTGGGGGCGCGCAGGCGCAGCACCTCTGCGATTTCCTTGTGACTCGCACCCTCGACGTAGGCAAGCCACAAGAGTTCGCGCTCCCGTGGTTTCATGCGTCCCAGGACGCGCCCCAGGTCCGATCGCTGCTGGACCTGCTCGGCGGTGCGGTCGTCCGCCGGAGCCTGCTCGAGATCGGCGGCCTCGCCTTGTTCCACGTACGGCTGGCGGCGCCAGTGGTCACGGGCCAGATTGGTGGCAATCCGGAAAAGATAGGCTTTTTGATAGGCCGGATCGTCCGATTTCAGGGTGGCCCGAAGGAAGCGGAAGTAGCTTTCCTGGACAAGATCCTCGGCCAGGGTCGGATTACGTAAGTGCTTTATCGGACGCGCGCACTCCACAAGATGCGGAGGGAGGAGTGAGGGCGCGCGCGTTCGATAAAGCCGTCAGAAGGAAGCCGCTCGCGCGGCGGACGCGGCA
>Ga0326727_10015321_pt1 | contig 16487 bp, 12 predicted proteins | sample MB2enrmetagenome_FD_207643 | JGI IMG/M metagenome (GOLD analysis project Ga0326727, IMG submission 207643) | Lab enriched peat soil microbial communities from McLean, Ithaca, NY, United States - MB29MY | ecosystem: Environmental > Terrestrial > Soil > Wetlands > Peat | place: USA: New York...
GGCCGCGGCGTTGCAGCCTCCCAATACCACGTGGAACAAGTACACCGATTACCGGAAGATGTTCGAGAAGGAAAAGCTGGATGCGGTGTTCATCGAGACCACCACGCATGCGCGCGTGCTGATCGCCATGACGGCGATGCAGGCCGGGTTCGATGTGTACGCGGAAAAGCCGGTGTGCCTGACCATTCAGGAAGGACGCACGCTGGTGAAGGCGGCGCGCTATTACAAGAAGGTAGTGCAGGCGGGTACTCAACAACGCTCCATGCCGATCAACATCTATGCCAGCAAACTGGTGGCGAGCGGGAAACTGGGCAAGATCGAGAAGGTGATCGTGTGCAACTTCATCGCGCCCAAGCGGTGGACTCCTATGCCCGAGCAGCCTATGCCGGAAGGACTCGATTGGGAGCAGTGGTGCAATCAGACCGAACTGCGTCCTTATCATACGCAGCTTCACCGGGGATGGCCGCAGTGGTGGGACTACGATGGCGGCGGGCAATCATGGGGCGTGTCGGGGTGGGGCACGCATTCGCTCGACCAGGTGCAAGCGGCGTTGGGGACGTCGAAGACCGGGCCAGTGGAGATTTGGCAAGACGAGGTAGGTCAGGATAAGCCCGTACAGATGCGTTACGCCAGCGGTACGATTGTGAGCCTGGAGCAGCCGAAGATCGATGACCATCAGCAACTGGGCGCCATTTTTATCGGCAGCAAGGGGAAGATGCAGATCGTGCGCGGCGATTTCAATACGGATGTGGAGTCGCTGAAGAAAGGCGCGCCGGACGTGACCAAGGAGGGTGCTGGCGAGTGCGTCTTTCATTTGAATAACTTCTTCGACTGCATCAAGACGCGTAAGAAGCCCAATGCCGACGTGGAGATTGCGCAGCGTTCGACAACGGTGTGCTCTCTGGTCAATATTTGCCGGGACATGGGGCGAAAACTGAAGTGGAATCCCAAGAGCGAGCGTTTTGAGGGGGATGAGGAGGCCAACCAGGCGCTTTCGCGTCCGCGGCGGAAGGGATTTGAGCTGCCGGAGATCGGCTGACACACAAACATATCTGCCCGTCCTTGTTTCTGCCATCCGGGGCCTCCGGATGCTATGATTCGCGCAGGAGGCATAGATGTCCAACACGCTTGTAAATAGGGATTTACAAGTTTTCCGCGACATCTGAGGGCCGTCCGCGTTAGTACAGTTAGGCAGGATTTCAAGGATAGGTTCAATGTCACGTAGAGTTTTCTGCGCCGTTGCGCTGGCGTGTTCGCTGGCGGTAACCACCCTCACCGTTTACGGAAAGAGGATCAAGACCACCACGCCTGAGCCTCCGGCCATTCCTCAAATGTCGGAAGACCGGAAGGTGGTTTACGCGCTGAATCGACTGGCCTACGGACCCCGCCCCGGCGAGGTGGAAGCCGTAGAGAAATACGGGTTGGACCGGTGGATCGAGGTGCAGCTTCATCCGGAAATGATGCAGGAGAACCCGAAACTGCTGGCCAAGCTGCAGCCGCTGGACACGCTGGTCATGCCGGCGGAGTTGATGATCCAGACCTATCCCAACCCGCAGCTGATCCGGGCCATGGTGGATGGCCGCGCGGCGTTTCCCGACGATCCGCTGACCCGCCTGATGATTCGCCGGCAGGTGGAGCGGTACAAGATCCAGGAAGAAGCCAAAGCCAACAAATCGCCGCGCGCTCTGGCCGCGGCCAAACGCGTGGACGAAATGTCGGTCGAGCCGGATCTGGATGCGGTACTGCACGGGCTGACGCCGGAGCAGCAGGACGCCATCAAGAACGGCATGCCGCAAGATAAGGTCAAGGTCCTTGAAGCGCTGCCGGACGCAACCCAGATCGATGTGCTGGGCGCCATGAAACAGCCGCAGCGGCAGATGCTCTTCAATTTCTCGCCGCCAATCCTGCGCCGGCGCATCGAAATCCTGAATAATGCGCAACAGGTGGTTTACCAGGACCTGACGGAAGGCAAGCTGCTGCGCTCGGTTTATTCGAATAAGCAACTGGAAGAGGTCCTCACTGATTTCTGGTTCAACCATTTCAACGTTTATTTCGATAAGGGCGCCGATCGCGACATGGTGACCTCTTATGAGCGCGACGTGATCCGGCCGAATGTACTGGGCAAGTTCCATGACCTCCTGCTGGCGACCGCGGAAAGCCCGGCGATGCTCTATTACCTGGATAACTGGGAATCGGTGGGCGCGAATTCGGAGCAAGGCAACAACTTCCGCAACAAGGGTCTGAAACGCGGCTTGAACGAGAACTACGGCCGCGAGTTGATGGAGTTGCACACGCTGGGTGTGGACGGCGGATATACGCAGAAAGATGTTACCGAAGTTTCGCGTTGCTTCACCGGCTGGACCATTCACAATCCGGAGCGCGGCGGACAATTCGAGTTTAATCCGCGGCTGCACGATAACGGCGAAAAGATGGTGCTGGGCGTCAAGATCCCGGCCGGCGGCGGCATGCAGGATGGACTGACCGTTCTCGACATGCTTTCCAAGAACCCGCAAACCGCGCACTTCATTTCCAAGGAATTGGCGCTCCGCTTTGTCAGCGACAATCCTCCGGCGACCATGGTGGATCGCATGGCGAAGACATTCCTCTCGACGGATGGCGATCTGCGCGAAGTGATGCGGTCCATGGTGACGTCGCCGGAATTCTGGGCGCCGGAAAATTTCCATGCGAAGGTCAAGACACCGCTCGAAATGATCGCCAGCGCGCTGCGCGTAACCGATGCGGATGTCGATTACAGCTTTCTGCTCACCCAGCAGTTGAATGTGATGGGGCAGCCGTTGTATCGCAAGGTTGAGCCGACGGGCTATTCGCTCAAGAATGCAGATTGGCTGAACTCGGCGGCGTTGCTGGGCCGGATGAATTTCTCGCTGGCGCTGGTCAGCAATCGCATCCCTGGGATTAAGGTAGATCTGACGCCTTATCAGAATGCGGCCGATCCCAACGATGTGGCGCATGAACTGGCGATGACCGATCTTTCGCCGAACACCAAGAGGGCGATTCAGATGGGCGTGGACAATCCCGAGATTCTGCAGCAGGTGAACCAGCGGGCGGAGCAGAGGCAGGATAACGGGATGATGATGGCGCAGGGCCGCAACCGGCGCGGCGGAGACATGGCGTTCAACGCCGTGGCTCCCGATAAGACTGCGTTGTTGGCTGGGTTGACGCTGGGGTCTCCGGATTTTCAGAGAAGGTAACACAGACTTCAGTCTGTGCTTTTAGAGGCAATATGAATCGTCGAATTTTTCTCAAGAATTCCGCTCTCGCGATGGTAGGGATTGGCGCGGCGCCTCTTTGGCTGCAGCGCACCATGTATGCATCCGAAACTCCCGCCCAGCGCAAGAAGATTCTGGTGGCCATTTTCCAACGCGGCGCCGCTGACGGTTTGAATATTGTCGTGCCGCACGGCGAGAAGCGCTATTACGAACTGCGTCCGTCGCTGCAGATTCCGCAGCCCACGGCGGCGATCGATAAGGAAAAGTCGGTGATCGATCTGGACGGGATGTTCGGCTTCAACCCGGCGCTGGCCGCGCTCAAGCCGATCTGGGATGCGGGTCACCTGGGCGTAGTTCACGCGGCCGGTTCGCCCGATCCCACGCGCTCCCATTTCGATGCGCAGGATTACATGGAGTCGGGCACGCCGGGAATGAAGTCGATTGAAGGCGGCTGGATGAATCGCGCGCTGTTGCCGGTGCAGGGTCCGGAGTCGCCGCTGCGCGCGATTGCTCTGGGTGCGTCGCTGCCGCGTTCGCTGCGCGGCCCGAACGAGGCCGTGGCAATCGAAAGTTTGCGGTCGTTCCAGGTGCGCGATGCCAACGCTGCCAAGATCTTCGAAGATCTGTATCTTTCGACCGACGACCAGGTGCTCAACGGCACCGGCAAGGAAACGTTTGAAGCGGTTTCTATTTTGAAAAAGGTGCAGGGCACGCCGTATTCGCCGTCGAATGGCGCGAATTATCCCGGCGGCCGCTTCGCCGATAGTTTGAAGCAGATCGCGCAGTTGATCAAAGCGAATGTCGGCGTTGAAGTTGCGTTCGCCGATTACGGCGGATGGGACCATCACGTCCAGGAGATGAACGCGCTGCCCAACATGCTGCGCGATTTCGGCGGCTCGCTGGCCGCCTTCTGGAACGACCTCGGCGATCTGCGCGACGACGTTGTGGTGGTGACGATGTCGGAATTCGGGCGCACGGCCAAGGAAAACGGCACGCGCGGCACCGATCACGGGCACGCCAACGTGATGTTCGTCATGGGTGGTCCGGTGAAGGGCGGGAAGGTTTACGGGAAGTGGCCCGGACTCGCCGACCACGAGCTCTACGAAAAACGCGACCTGGCTGTCACGACAGATTTCCGTGCGGTGCTGGGTGAAGTGGTCGCCAATCATATCGGCAACAAGGAAATCGGCAAAGTGTTCCCCAGCTACCAGGGCGGACCGCAGGATTTTCGAGGCTTCTTAAAAGTTTGATGATCTATCGAGGTTCGCATAACCACTCCCTGACCGGCCCAGGGGGCACCCCGGCTCGGAAGTTGTTTCTGAGCCGCGCGCGTCAGCAAGCGGTGTTGACATTAGCTCTTGCGGCCACAGTACACGGCGCAACCAGCTTCACGAATACCGTTCAGCCATTCGTCAACAAAAACTGCGTGCTCTGCCATAACGCGCAGGCCAAGGTGGGCGGGCTCGATCTGAGCGCCTACCATACCGAGGCCGACGTGCTCAAGGCTCCTGAGATCTGGGAGAAGGTGGCGACGCGCGTCAGCAATCACGAGATGCCGCCCAAAGGCCGGCCGGTTCCCGCGGCGGAGGAAATCGCCAAGGTGACCGAGTGGATCACCGGCGAGGTCGCAAAGCCCGATCCCGGCCGCGTTACCGCCCGGCGTCTCAACCGGGTGGAGTACAGCAACACCATCCGCGATCTGCTGGCCGTCAATTTCCGCGCGGCCGATAGCTTCCCGCCCGACGATTTCGGCTACGGCTTCGATAACATCGGCGACGTGTTGTCGCTTTCGCCGGTGCTGATGGAGAAGTATCTCACTGCTGCCGAAACCATCGCTAAGCGCGCCATTCATGCCGATCCGCCGCAGAAGCCGGTGATGAACCGTGTGCTGAATGGCAAGTTCGATTTTCCGGTGGAGGCCGATTACGAAGTCCGCGCCGTCGTGGCGGGGCGCAAGACCGATATGTTCCATCCCGTCCAGTTGGTAGTGCAGGTGGATGGCAAAGACTACAAGAGCTACGTGCTGGGTTCGGCCAATCTCAACGCACGGAACTTCGAGGTGCGGGTGCACGTGCCGGATGGCGAGCACACGCTCAGCGGCAAATTGACTCTGCTGCCATTTGACGAGCAGGCGCAGGCCGCTTACGCCACACTGCACGAGACCATGCAGAAGGAGTTGGTGGATGGCACGCCCGATCAGAAGAAGAAGGCGGCGCTGATGGATTTTTCGCGCGACCCGGCCACGGACAACCCGATCCGCCGCGGGCTACACGTCGATTCCTTCGAGATTCGCGGACCGTATGACGAGGACAAAGCGGGGCCTCCAGCGAGCTACGCGAAAGTTTTCGTCTGCGCTACCAAGGATGATGCTTGCGCGCATCAGATTGTGGCCAATCTCGCGCGGCGAGCTTTCCGGCGCCCGGTGACCGACGCCGAGGTCGACAAGATCGCCGGCTTCATTAAGCTGGCGCAGAGCCATGGCGACACCTTCGATCAGGGTGTGCGCGTGGCTCTCGAAGCGATTCTGGTCTCGCCGGATTTTCTGTTCCGCATCGAGCATGATCCCTCGCCGGACGATCCGAAGGTACAGCACCGCATCAACGATTACGAACTGGCCTCGCGGCTGTCGTATTTCTTGTGGAGCAGCCTGCCCGATGATGCATTGTTCGCGGCCGCGGCCAATGGGACGCTGCATCAGCCGGAAGTGCTGAATACGCAGGTCACGCGCATGATGCGCGATCCCAAGTCGGTGGCGCTGGTGGACAATTTCGCCGGCCAGTGGCTGCAACTGCGCAACCTCGATTCCATCAAGCCCGATCCGGACAAGTTCCCCGAATTCGATCCTGAACTGCGTGCTTCCATGAAGCAGGAGACGCGGCTGTTCTTCAAGAACATCATGGATCACGACGGCAGCATTCTGGATTTCCTTACCGCTAAATACTCCTTCCTGAATGAGCGCCTCGCGAAGTTCTACGGCATCGATGGAGTGACCGGCGACGAGTTCCGCAAAGTCGATCTGACCGGCACACCGCGCGGTGGTGTGCTGACCCAGGCCAGCGTGCTGACGGTGTCGTCGTATCCCAACCGGACTTCAGTGGTGATCCGCGGGAAATGGGTTCTGGAGAATCTGCTGAATGCTCCGCCTCCGCCTCCCCCGCCGGATGTTCCCGGACTGGATGAAAGCAAATTGGGCGTGACCATGAGCTTGCGCCAGCAGATGGAGATCCATCGCGCCAATCCGGTGTGCGCGTCATGCCATGTAAAGATGGACCCGCTGGGCTTTGGCCTGGAGAATTTCAACGCTATCGGCAAGTACCGGACCGACGACGGGAAGTTTCCCATCGATGCTTCGGGTACGACGCCGGATGGCCGGAGTTTCAAGTCGGCAGTCGAATTGGAGAATCTGATTGCTACACAACCGCAATCCTTTGCGCAGTGTGTAACCGAGAAGATGCTGACTTTCGCCTTAGGAAGAGGGTTGGAAGCCTACGACCAACCTGCCGTGCAGCAGATCGTCACCCACTTGGCTGCGGCGGACTACCGGTTTTCCAAGCTGATTGCGGAAATCGTGAACAGCATGCCGTTTCAGATGAGGCGCGGTGACGGAGGGAAGAATGATCATCACACGTAAGAGTCTTTCACGCCGGTCATTGTTGCAGGGTCTGGGGGCGGCGATTTCGCTGCCCATGCTGGATGCCATGACGCCGGCCTTTGCCGCGGCCAGTCGTGTTGCCGATGGCGCGGCCCCTCGCCGCATGGCGTTTTTGTACGTGCCGAACGGAATCATCATGGATCAGTTCACGCCGGCAACGGATGGCGCGGACTACCAGATGACGCGCGTCCTCGAGCCGCTCGCCCCCTACCGCGAAGACTTCATGGTGCTTTCGGGGCTCACGCTGAATGGCGGCCGCGCGCTGGGCGATGGCGCCGGCGATCATGCCCGTGCGGCTTCGAGCTTTCTGACGTCGGCCCACCCGGTGAAGACGTCGGGCGCAGACATCAAGGCCGGTGTTTCGGTGGACCAGATGGCGGCGCAAGCGGTGGGGAACCTGACCAAATTTCCCTCGCTCGAACTCACCTGCGAAGATGGCCGCCTGGTGGGGAGCTGCGATTCCGGTTATAGCTGCGCGTATAGCAACAGCATCTCGTGGCGCACGCCATCCAGCCCGAATCCCGCGGAAATCAATCCGCGCGCAGTGTTTGAGCGGCTGTTCGGCGATGCAGACCTCGATCCCGCGACCCGCGCCAAACGCGCTCTCTACAACAAGAGCATCCTGGATTTCGTGACCGACGATACGCGCCGGCTGCAAGGCAATCTCGGCTTGACTGACCGGCGCAAACTGGACGAATATCTCTTCGCCGTGCGTGAGATCGAACAGCGCATCGAGAAAGCCGAGAAGGACAGCGCCAATCTGCCGATGCCAACCATGGAACGTCCGGCGGGCGTTCCCGTCGATTTCGGCGAGCACGCCAAGTTAATGTTCGACCTGATGCTGGCCGCCTTCCAGACCGACCAGACGCGCATCGCCACGTTCATGATCGGGCGCGAAGGCAGCGGGCGCGTGTATCGCGAGATCAACATCTCGGATGCGCACCATCCGCTAACCCATCACCGCAACAATCCCGACATGGTCGAGAAGGTGGCGGAGATCAACAAGTATCACATGGAGCAGTTCGCCTATTTCATCGGGAGACTGAAAGCCACCAAGGACGGCGACGGCACGCTGCTCGATCATTCCATGATCGTGTACGGCAGCGGATTGAGCGACGGCAACCGGCATCAGCACGACCATTTGCCGCTGGTGCTGGCAGGTCGCGGCTGTGGCAGCATCAAGCCGGGACGTCATGTCAACTATCCGGCCGAGACTCCCATGGCGAATCTGTACGTCGCGATGCTCGATCGCATGAACGTGAAGCGGGAGTCGTTTGGCGATTCCACCGCCGAGCTCAGCCAACTCGATCTGGCTTGAGCCAGATGGAGTCCTGTTTGCCGTACTGGCGCGACGCGTAGATCCTGACGAGGCCCGCGTCCCGGGCAAGCTGATCGATGGCCCTGGTTGACGGAAGCCGCCGGACAACCTTCGCCAGCCACCATGGAAACGCAAAATCGCGGTAGATCAGATAGCCTCCGTAACGCAAGACCCGCACCATTTCGGCAAAGGCCCTCTCCCAGTGAGGGATGTGGTGCGTGGCCATCTGCGCAGCCGTTACATTAAACTGACCGTCGGCAAATTCCAGTTTGGTGGCATCCATCACGCGATAATCTACGCGAGACCCCGGCGCCGCGCTTTTGGCGATTGCGATCTGCTTGGGATCGACGTCGACGGCGGTTACGGACATATCGGTAGTGGCGGCGATCTGGCGTGCCGCCGTGCCGATTCCGCATCCCACATCCAGGTAACGCCAGCCGCTCTGATAGTCGATTCGCGCCAAAAGCTGCAACGCGTGGCTATCGACGGTGCGTGTATGACCTGGACTATTTACGAAGTACTTCTCAATTGCGGTCATCCTCATGTCAGATTCAAATGAGGATACGCAGCCTGGAGGAAATGCGTTCGCTTGCTATCATGCAAGTCGATGCAGCGCATCCATCTCATTTCGACGGGCGGGACCATCGAGAAGATCTATTCCGAAACCACCGGCTCGGTGGTGAACCTGGAAAGCAAGATCGACCGCTATCTCAAGCAACTGCGTCTTCCCGACGCGGAGATCGATGCCATTTCGGTGATGAACATCGATAGCCTGGAGATGACGCAGCAGGATCGCGAGGAGGTACTCGAAGTGGTCCTCGATCGTCTGGATGCGCCGATTGTGATCACGCATGGGACCGACACGATAGTGGAAACCGGACTGTTCCTCAAGCAACACCTGCCCATTGTAGCGTTTCCCATCATTTTCACCGGTGCGATGACACCGTTAGGGTTCGAGCGTAGCGATGGCTTGCAGAACCTGACGGAAAGCCTTCTGGCCGCGCGTTTGCTTGCCCCTGGTATATGGCTCGTCATGCATAACCAGGTCTTCCCGATCGACCGGGTCCGTAAGAATCGGGAGTTGGCGCGATTCGAGATACTCACGTAATTCTTACGTCTATCTCATCAGTTCCTTCTTTGGTTTTCATTAAGATTTTCCATATACTCGGTATTCAAGATTCTTATCCATAACGATGCATTGTCTGTGGAATTGAAAAGTTCTATTGGCTTTTGGTGCACATCTCCGGCTAGACTCAGTTCTTAGCATCAGGGAATTACAAATATTACATGGAGATGTCATGAGTTATCTAAAAGGAACACGTGTGCTTCGGGCGGCTGCGATTGCTGCTCTAACGGCTGCCGCAGCGCTGAGCCAGACGCCAGCCCCAGCCGCGGACCAACCGGCGGCGCCAGCCGCGGCAGTAGTCCCTGCCGCACCGGCAGCTCCCACCGCGCTCTCGACACCGTCCGCAACTGGGCCTGTGTCCATGCTCCCTCCGGCTGTCTTCGACGCGGGACCCTTCGGCAAGATCTCGGTGAACGGCATCCTCGACGGGGTCGGCTCCTGGACAGGAAATTATGTTCCGGGTGACCACGCCACCAATGCGGCGATGGGGAACGGCCAAATATGGATTCAGAAGACCGACGGCTGGTTCCAGTTCTACTTACAGGCCGGAGCTTACGATATCCCTGCCATGGGGACACCCTTCCTCCAGACCGACAAAACGATCAGCGACCTCTTCGGACCGGTGCCGGTGGCTTTCGCCAAGCTACAGATGGGCAAGAACACCAACGTCGAGATCGGCGCGCTGCCGACGTTGATTGGCGCGGAGTATACGTTCACGTTTGAAAACATGAACGTGGCGCGGGGGCTGTTATGGAACCAGGAAAACGCGGTGAATCGCGGCATCCAGCTCAACCAGACGATGGGTAAGTTCACGGCTTCACTGAGTTGGAATGACGGCTTCTATTCGAATCGTTATACGTGGTTGTCCGGCTCTCTGACTTACACCAATGGTCCGCACAGCTTGGGATTCGTAGCCGGCGGCAATTATGGCCAGACGGCTTATCAGAGTTACGCCACGCCGGTGCAGAATAACAGCAGCATCTATAACGTCATCTACACCTACACCAAAGGCTCCTGGATTATCCAGCCTTACTTCCAGTACACGGACGTTCCGACGGACAAGAAGATCGGTATCCCGCAAGGCGCGTCGACGAGCGGTGGGGCTTTACTGCTTAGCTATGCGTTTAAGCACGGCTTCTCACTGCCGGCGCGCTTTGAATACATCACGAGTTCGGGGAGCACCCACAACGATGCGGTGGACCTGCTATACGGACCGGGCAGCGCGGCGACTTCGTTCACCGCGACTCCCACGTTCCAGTACGGCGGCTTCTTTATGCGTGGCGATCTCGGCTTCGTTCATGCCACGGATATCACGCCGGGGGATTCGTTTGGCCGCGGCGGCAATCTGAAGACGCAGCCCCGCGCCGTGGCTGAGTTTGGGTTCATCTTCGGCAACAATATCATCGAGAAGAAATAAATACCCGTGGGGCAGACCATCGCATTGTGTGGTCTGCCCGCCTCACCAACCAAAGAATAATCACCTAAGTCAGCTGGATTACGATGGGGTGTACTGGCTCAAATGAAGCCTACACTCTACATCGTCGCCTTCTGGGGCCTCGTGCTTATCGGCGTGTGGATCTATACCAGCGCCGACGTGCCCCAACCGCCCGGCGTGCTCGCGCCGGAGGAACCCAGGCAGACTGAAACGCCGCAGCAAACCTGGGACCGCGGTGATGCGCATTTCATGGCGCTCGCGCAGTTCGAGATGCGGGGGCGGGTCCTCTCCACCAGCCACTATTATTTCGACACCGAATCGAGCCTTGCGCCCGTGGACTTGGCTCTCGGCTGGGGCCGGATGTCAGATACCTCGGTGATCGAGGAACTCTCGATCGCGCAAGGCAGACGATATTACATGTGGCGGCAGCGTTCCGGGCATGCACTTCCGATTCCGCCCGATGAGATCATTTCGCACAGCGCGAATATGCATATGATTCCGGCCAATGGAGAGATCGAGAAGAAGCTTGAGGATGTGCGCAAGGGCCACGTGGTTGAGTTGAAGGGGTTCCTGGTAATGGTAACCAAACCGGGCGGATGGAGATGGAAGAGTTCTCTGTCGCGCACGGATACGGGCATGGGTGCTTGCGAATTGGTCTGGGTGGAGGCACTGAGATTTTGAGCGGGTTCTGCACCGCTCCGGCAGATCACCGCTGAAAGGGCGGAAGCTTTTGCGGCCAAACCTGGCCGCGGCCGCTTTTCAAGCGGCGCCTATGAGCAGGATTGCAGGCTCTCCACTGACTGCAACGCCCGCGCGCGGCGACGCGGCGCAGTCGGCGACTCCTTTGGACTGCGAGCGAGGCCCCAGCGGTTAGCGGCTGATAACTGAAAACTGACGGCTTTGCGGCTTGCCGCAATACGGAGCTGGGTCATAATGGTTAGTGGTCCCCCAGGCTGTCCGAGGGGGTCGTTGGATGCCCCGCGGGCTGGCGTTTAAGTTGAGCGTATCGCTCACGATCATCGTCGTACTGATCGCCGCGGTTTCCGGATACATCGTGCAACGCGCACAGCAGGCGCAACTGCTGCGCGCCATGATCCTGGGCGCCGATGAGCTGTCGAAAGCCATCACCAGCGCAACGTGGCACTCCATGCTGGCCGACGATCGCGGATCGGCTTACCAGATCATGAGCACCATTGCGGAGAAGCAGGGCATCGACCGCATCCGCATGTTCAACAGCGAAGGGCAACTTACCTTCTCGACGGATGCCGCGGAGGCGCGGATGATCAATCCCAGCGGCAATTGCCAGGCTTGCCACCAGCTTCCGCGTCCAGGCGCGCGGAGTTCAGCGGTAAACGACGGATTCCGCATCGTGACTCTTCCCAATGGTCACCGCAGCCTGAACGTCGCGGCGACTATTTATAACGAACGCTCGTGCAGCCAGGCGGAATGCCACGCGCACCCGCGTAAAGTCCGCGTGTTGGGAATCCTGGACGTGGCTTTGCGCCTGGACGTGCTCGACCAGGAGGCCGCGGCGATGCGCAACAACGTCGTGATCACCGCGATTCTGCAAATGCTGCTGGCGGGAAGCATGATCGTGCTGCTCATCCGCAGGTTTGTGGATGTGCCGATTCGTGACCTGATCGCGGGTACCAAGGCGGTCGCCAAGATGGATCTGGATAAACCGATCTCCATCCGCAACAAGAGTCAGGAACTGGCGGAACTGGAAGAGTCGTTCAACATCATGCGGGAACGGCTGCGGGGGGCCATGGGGGAGTTGAATGAAGCGGCCAACCTGCTGGAAGCGCGGGTGGCGGAGCGCACCGAACAGCTCAACGCGGCACATCAAAAGTTGCTGCACAACGACCGGTTGGCGTCGCTGGGACAACTGGCTGCGAGCGTGGCGCACGAGATTAATAATCCGATCTCGGGCGTGCTCAACCTTTCCATGCTGCTGGAGCGCATCATGAAGGACGGGAAGGTTCCCGAGGGGCGCGAAGAGGATTGCAAGAAGTACCTGGCGCGGATCAGCCAGGAAACCTCCCGCGTGGGGCGGATCGTCTGTGATCTCCTGGCGTTTTCGCGGCGCTCCAAGCCGCAGCGGGCGAGCGCGGATCTGAACCAGGTGGTGAAGACGACGATCTCGCTGGTGAGCCACAAATTGAAGCTCAACGACACGCAGATCGATTTGCAACTGACGCCCGGTCTGCCGGCGGTGAACTGCGATCTATCGCAAATCCAACAGGTGATTCTCAATCTGGTGCTGAATGCTTCCGAAGCCACGCACGGGCGGCAGGGGGCACGGGTTGCAGTGCGTACGCGCCTCGACGGCAACCAACAGCAGGTGGAATTACTGGTGGAAGACAACGGGGAAGGGATCGCTCCAGAGAATCTGCGCAAAATATTCGATCCGTTCTTCACCACCAAGCCCGAAGGCAAAGGCGTGGGGTTGGGGCTGGCAGTGGTGTACGGCATCATTCAGGCCCACGACGGGGATATCGACGTGAAGAGCACGGTGGGGCGGGGCACGACTTTCACGGTCTCGCTGCCGGTGGGCAATGTTGCCGGGACTGCGGGTGAGGCAGCGCCGGAAGGCGTGGGCAAGGGACAGAGCATGTGAAGATTGCCATGGCCGCGATCGGTGGGATGAATTCAGGACTGCTGGCGGAGGCGGATCGCTATATCCGGGAGCGCTTTGGCGCGGCTACGGGATGCGAGAGCGAGATCGCGGTCCCGGAGAACTCATTTGACGTCCGGAGGAAGCAGTTCAGCTCGATCGCGTTCATGCTGGCGCTGACGCAGGGATTTCCCGGGGGCGCGGACCGCTTCATCGGGCTGACGGAATGCGACCTTTTCATCCCCATGCTGACCTTTGTCTTCGGGCAGGCGCAGTTAAACGGACGAGTGGCGCTGGTCAGCTTGGCGCGTCTCCGGCAGGAGTTTTACGGCATGACACCCGATCCGGAACTGCTGCGGTTCCGGATGAAAAAAGAGATCGGCCACGAGCTGGGACACAGCTTTGGATTGATCCACTGTGCGGATCGCGGGTGCGTGATGAGCCTGGCTACGAGCATTCAGGAAGTCGATCAGAAATCCGCCGGCTTTTGCGCACCGTGCAGCCGCCGGTTGCCGCCACGCAGTGTGGAACCCGAAATCGAAGGGAAACAAGCATGAAAACAAACTGGCAGATTCTTGTCGCGGACGACGAGGAAGTGATGCGCGAATCGCTGGCTGCGTGGCTCGCCGAGGATGGGTATCAGGTGGATACTGCAGAATCGGGCAAGCGCGCGGTGGAGATGGCGCGGGCGACCGATTACGCAATCTACTTCATCGATCTGAAGATGCCCGGCGGCATGGACGGCATCGAGACCATGATGGATATCCGGCGCATCCGCAAGGACGCGCCGGTGGTGATCGTGACGGCTTATGCCACCGTGGACACGGCGATCTCGGCGATTAAAGAGGGCGCGCTCGAATATATCGTCAAGCCGTGCAATCCGCAGGAGATCTCGCTCCTGGTGGAGCGCATCATCAAGGTGAAGAATCTGCAGCGGGAGAACGCCATTCTGCGGCAGCAATTGCAGCGCAATTATCAATACCGCGACGTCGTGACGAAGAATCCGCGGATGCAGGAGATTCTGCAATTGACGGCTGAGATCTCGTCGCTGCGCAGCACGGTGCTGATTCGCGGGGAGAGCGGCACCGGGAAGGAATTGATTGCGCGGGCAATTCATTTCTCGGGCGACCGGGCGTCGAAGCCATTCATTACGGTGTCGTGCGCGGCGCTCGTGGAGTCGCTGCTGGAATCGGAGTTATTCGGCTACGAGAAGGGCGCGTTTACGGGCGCGGCAGGGCAGACTCGCGGCAAATTCGAGCTGGCCAATGAAGGCACGATTTTCCTGGATGAGATCGGCGACATTCCACCGAAGTTGCAGGCCGATCTGCTGCGGGTGCTGCAAGAGCGGTGTTTCTACCGGCTGGGCGGGACGACGGAGATAACGGTGGACGTACGCGTGGTGGCGGCCACGCACAAGAATTTGGCCGAAGAGGTCCGGGAACGGCGATTTCGAGATGACCTGTATTACCGGCTGAACGTGATCGAGATCAATATTCCACCGCTGCGCAACCGCCGGGAGGATATTCCGCTGCTGGCGAATCATCTGATGGAGCGCATCGCGCATGAGGTGCGGAAGGACATCGGCGACATTTCGGAAGGCGCGTTGAAGGTGCTGCTGGACCACGATTGGCCAGGGAACGTGCGCGAATTGGAGAATGCGCTGGAGCGGGCGATCGTGACGTGCCGGAATCATGTTTTGACGGAGGACGATTTCGCGTTCCTGACCGCGGCGAAAGCGCAGAAGGGCTGGACCGTTCCGGCGGGCATGACTTTGCAGCAACTCGAGAAGCAGGCGATTATCGCGACGCTTGACCGGACCCAGGGGAATATCAAGGAGGCGGCGGGACTGTTGGGGATCGACCGGTCGACTTTGTACGAGAAGATCAAGAAGTACGAGATTGAGCGCAGCGGCGTGGGGGCGTAGCGGATCGGCGGGATTTAACTGCTGTTTACAAAGAAATTCGATAACCCGGCCATTCAGGACCAATTCTCTAGCGGCGGTCCTACCGCGTTGCTCTGAAAATACAGCATGCCACCCCCGGAAGTCTTGTGGGGCAGGCAGTTAGCCTGCGAGCCGGATGTTATCCGGCGGGGTGGCCCGCCTCAGGCGCCGTCTTGTGACCGGGCCGACACAGCTTTCCATACTCCAGGGTGGCCGGCCCGGCCGGCCATGAGTGGTTCATCTGCGGCCAATGATCTCCTGCTGTCGTGTAAAATGCTTGAGCCAAGCTGTGGGGCAGGCGGTTAGCCTAATGCCACATAGTTTTTGGCAAACGACAAGTTCTCCAATTGTGAGGCAGCCAATCCTGGCTGCCGTCGGCTTTCAACCGCGTCAGCGCCCGCGGAACGGATCACAACCGCTTTCGCCACCCCTCCTCCAACAGAATCAATAACTTAGCCAATCTCCGTTACTGCGCCCTCTTTACAATGGAATTGGAAGAGCCTATCTAGGCCCACCCACCCGAGAAAGGAACCCCAGTTTATGGCCACAGCGCGCCAAATTGAAGCTAATAAATTAAACTCGCAGAGACGGGTACCATCTCTGGGTGCGGACCCAAAACTCCCGAAGGCAAAGCCATCTCCTCCATGAACCATCTTTCGCACGGCTTCACCGCCAACTCCCCCATCATTCCCGGCGAGGACTCCGACGAATTCGACGCTCTCGTCAACGGTCTGATCGCTGAATATCAGCCCGCCATCGACACCGAACAGATCCTCGTCGAAAAAATGGCCACCCACCAGTGGCTGAGCCTCCGCGCCCTCCGTCTTCAGAGCCATGTCTTCAAGGTCCAGGTGCTCAAAGATCGCGATTTCACCATCTCCAAGAACCTCGGACTCCTCATCCGCTACCACACCTCCTCCGACCGGGCCTTCCTCCGCATGCATACCGAGCTCGTAAAGGCCCAGAAAGAAAGGAAAAAGTCCGAAATTGGGTGGAGTCGAGAAGGAGCGCGGTATCGATTTGACCCGTTTCTCCTCCCCGCTCATCAAACCGGACTTGCCGATCTCCAGCATCCGGCTTCCCGACGGACTTCACGTTCAGCCCACGCAGAGAGTTTCATCCCCTTTGCAGCCGCATGACGCCGAGTTTTCCATTTACAACTTGCGAGGA
>Ga0326727_10015322_pt1 | contig 16486 bp, 17 predicted proteins | sample MB2enrmetagenome_FD_207643 | JGI IMG/M metagenome (GOLD analysis project Ga0326727, IMG submission 207643) | Lab enriched peat soil microbial communities from McLean, Ithaca, NY, United States - MB29MY | ecosystem: Environmental > Terrestrial > Soil > Wetlands > Peat | place: USA: New York...
ACCGCGTCATCTACAAATTGCGCGAATTGCGTGGCATTGATGAGTTGGGTGGCACAATGCGCTTGGGCTCTTGGGCCGCCCGGCTCAAGGCCGGTTCTTTTGCTCATCAAGCTTACGGTCAGCTCGAAATCTCCGAGCGCCATCGCCATCGCTACGAATTCAATCGCGAGTACGAGGAGATCCTGGTTAGCAAAGGGTTGGACCTGGTGGGCGTGACTCCGGACGGAACCTACGTGGAGATCGTCGAAATTCGCGACCACCCCTGGTTCCTGGGTTGCCAGTTTCATCCTGAATTCAAATCGCGGCCCCTCGAGCCACATCCCCTGTTCAAAGCCTTCATCGGCGCCGCGTACCAATATCGCCGCAAACGGTTGGGGGCGTTTCCGAGCGCGTTGTTGGCAGACGAGGCCAAGGTGGCCGCGTCAACGTAACGGAAGATGGAAATTAGAAACTGGAAAATGGAAATGGGAAGATGGCCCCAGTCTGGCAATCTGGCCGGATTAGGGGAAATGACACATCTAGGTCTGGCCTCGACCGCGACTTTCCAGGTGCCATTTTCCAGTTTCTAAGTTCCATTTTCCCTTCACGAGCGAACAATGAGTCAGGTGGTTCCAGTTGGAAGAATGAAGCTAGGAGCCGGTCATCCGCTATTTGTGATTGCGGGGCCGTGTGTCATCGAGAGTGAACGACACACGTTGAGGATGGCTGAACGCTTGTCCCGCGTTGCGCGCGCCCTGCGCGTTCCTTACATCTTCAAGGCCTCTTTCGACAAAGCCAACCGCACTTCACTCCATTCTTATCGCGGCCCTGGCCTCGAACGCGGCCTTCAGATTCTGGCGCGCGTCAAAAGGGAAATCGGCGTAGCCGTTCTGACAGACGTGCACGAGCCATCACAGGTTGGGCCTGCGGCAGAAGTCTGCGACGTGATCCAGATCCCGGCTTTCCTTTGCCGCCAAACCGACCTTCTGCTCGAGGCCGGCCGTTCGCGCGCAGTGGTTAACATCAAGAAAGGTCAATTCCTCTCGCCGTGGGATATTCGTCACGTTATTGAAAAAGTCGAAAGCCAGGGCAACCAACATATCCTTGTGACCGAGCGCGGCAGCGCATTCGGCTATAACAATCTGGTGGTTGACATTCGCGGTCTCGCCATCATGAGGGGTTTCGGATTTCCGCTCATCCTCGACGTGACCCATGCTTTGCAGCTTCCCGGCGGCGAAGGTGACAAGAGTGGGGGGCAACCGCAATTCATCAACACTCTGGCCCGGGCGGGGGTGGCCGCGGGCGTGGATGGCGTATTCATGGAAGTCCACGACCGCCCTGAACAAGCTCTCTCTGACGGCGCCAACTCGCTGCTGTTTCGCCAGTTCGAACCTCTGCTCAGGAACCTCCGCGACCTGGGGAAGTGGATCCGAATGGAGAAGCTATCGTAGGAGCGACCCCAGCAGGTTGCTGAAGCCTACTGGTGGCTGCCCTTGGGTGGCCTCAAGGACCAGCGTGCAGACTTTGACAAGGTGCTTGCCAGGACTGCAAAACCCCGCTAGTCTTTAATTCCGCCAGCCTAAGCAGGGGGTATTGATGCATGCAAATCTCGCGCAGAAGTAGGTTCTTGGCCGGTTTACTGTTTTGCGGTGTCGCGCTGTCAGTTCTGATTGATCGCGTTGCGGCAGAACCGGCTCTTAAGACTGTCAACTTTCGAGATAACTTCTCTTCCGGCAAGCTTGACGCCTGGCAGTTCCCGTTTGCTGAGGACTGGGTGGTGAAGCAAGAGGGCCCGCTCCATTACCTGCACATGCTGCGTAGCCGTGACCCGCTGGTTCCGCGCCGCCCCCAGCAATTTGGGTTGATGAAGGGCGTCACGGTTGGGAGCTTCACACTCGAAACGCGCGTCCGGCGTGAGGGCAGCTCGATGATGATCGTCTTTAACTATGTTGACTCACTGCACTTCTACTACACGCACTTATCCAAAGATCCCGGCCGGAAGATCGATGTCCACAACGGAATCTTCTTAGTGGATGGCGCGCCGCGCCGCCGCATCGCAGGACTCGAGGCTGACCCTGTGCTTCCCGACACGAATTGGCACAAGGTTCGCGTCGAGCGCGATGTTGCTTCGGGTTCAATCAGGGTGTTTGTCGACGCTGAGCCCCAGCCGCGTTTTTCGGTGGTCGACAAGACCTTCAAGTGCGGGCAGATTGGCCTGGGATCATTCGATGAGACCGGCGACTACGCCGACGTCAAGCTCTCATCCAAAGACGCCGGCTGCCAGCCGTAAAGGGCAGTGGTCAGTGGCTAGTGCTTGGCGCCTAGTTTAGTGCGCGGGCGTCCCGCGCCGTAGCCACGGACTTTGCACGGACCCTCGTGCAAGGATGGTCGATTGCGGAGGATTTTGCACTTCTATACGCGAGGAGTATAATGCTTCCGGGGCAAATTGAAAGTGGTATGAGAACCCGACTAGCGGATTCAGCGCGGCTGGTGGAACTAGGCACCAGGCACTAGCCACTAGCCACTGCTTCTACTGAGGAGTCGCCATGAGCAAAGATGTTTCGAGAAGGAAATTCCTGGAGAAGATTGCTATTGGGGGAGCGGCGGGCGCCAGCCTTCCCTTGTGGACGAATCTTGCCGGCGCCAAGGCACGATTGCCGCAGCGTACACTTGGCCACACGGGCGCCAAAGTTTCTATTCTGGCCTTTGGGTGTGGCAGCCGCTTTCTGATGTACAAGGACGACGACGAAGCCGTGAAAGTCCTCAACCATGCTCTTGACCTGGGCATTACCTACGTCGATACGGCCTACCTTTACGGCGACGGCAAGAGCGAGACGCGGGTTGGCAGAGTCATGGCGACACGCCGCAAGGAAGTGTGGCTGGCAACCAAAATCCCCGACCGTACACGCGACGGCTTCATGGGCCGCCTCGAGGGCAGCCTGAAGCGCCTCCAGACCGACCACGTAGACTTGGTGCACCTTCACGATCTGCGCCATGCCGATGACCTGGAGAAAATCGAAGCCCCGGATGGCGCTCTCAAGGGGTTACTTGAAGCCAAGGAACAGAAGATGGCGCGCTTTATCGGCATGAGCTGCCACACCGACGGCGCAGTTCTGGCCCAGGCCATCGAAAGGCATCCGCTTGACTGCACACAGATGGCGCTGAACCCTACCGGCACGGGCGAGTTTGAGAGGACCGCCCTCGTCGCCGCTAACAAGAAGGGCCTGGGAGTTATCGCCATGAAGGTTTACGGCCAGGAATTCTTGATCGGCACGGAAGGCGGCAAGACGGATCCGGACACGCTCCTGCACTTTGCCATGAGCTTGCCGGTCACCACCGCCGTCACGGGTATGCCCAAAGTCGAGATGCTCGAGCACAATGTCGAACTGGCTCGCAACTTCTCTCCCTTTAGCGCCGACAAGATGGACGAGTTGCGCCGCGGTATGGCGGTCCTCCACGACGATATGCAACATCACCTCGTCGGGCATCTGGATGGCCCCACCGGCCACGGCGATGTATTTTGGGCATAAACGGTATGTGGTAGGTCGCATGTGGCAGGTGGGGAGGAACCCCCAGTTGAGGCATGCATCACGCCTTTCGTTATAAGTGTAATGAGATACAGACTGGGAGGCGAGCCGGATGCCGAAGTATGAGGTGATCATTTACTGGAGCGATGAGGACGGCGCTTTCATTGCCGAGGTTCCAGAACTCCCCGGCTGCGCGGCAGACGGTAATACCTATGGCGGGGCCCTAGCCAATGTCGAGGTTATCATCCGAGAGTGGATCGACACCGCCACCGAACTCGGTCGCCCAATTCCCCAACCCAAAGGACGTCTAGTTTTTGCGTAGCTTGTTACCGCCCACCCCATAAGATAGTGCGTGCGTCTTGCGACTCGCCGTCAAGGCGGCGGGATCCCCTGAGTATCCGGCATTTCAATCGCTCCCACAGAGCCGTCCGGCGTGAATTCGAGAGTGGGCGCGTAGAGGCCCAACATCTTGCGCCTCCACCATACACCCTCCTCCCGCTTGACCTTTAAATCGGTAAACCAGTACTGCCAAAGCACGGCGCGCACTCCACGCGGAGGCTTGCCAGGGAAAGGGTTTCCTGCGAAAAGCGAGAGGACGCTGGGGCTGCCGCGAAGGAGTTGTACTTCGGTGCGCACTACAAACGGGTACTCTCTCCATCCGCCCAGGGACGCGAACCAGAGGTTCCAATCGAAGCGCGGCTGATAGGGAGCGTAGAGGCGCGGCGCTTCGTTCGGATTCTGCGGCTTGTAACGAAAGGGATAAGCAACCCAGGTTTGCCCGTCATTGGAGCCCTGAAATTCGATTTCGTAGCGCGCTCGCGTCATCACTGCAAAGAGGCCGTACTGGTTGGTAATCCGAAACGGTTCTAGCCACACCACGGGCGAAGTGGGGAGCGGCAAGGCCGGCAGGAGCATTAACAGCAAAAGTGCGGTGGTGTTGTAAGCAATCCAGGAAAGCATCAGGGCAGAAGTGGCCCGTGATGCGCGTTTAAGATACGTGCGGAACCTGTGTAGGGGCGGCCCTTGTGGCCGCCCACCGTCAATGGGAAGGGTCTCATCCACGGGCGCCTGCGAGGACGGCTTTTGCGGTTGCCGGAAGACCGCCCAGAGAGTCGCGCGTAAGCGACTCAGGAATTCGTCGTCCAAAAGCAACACCCCCAGGCAGAGCACCAGGTAGTTGAGAAACGCCAGGTTCGCGGTGAGGATGATGCCGATTTGGAATATCGTGACGATGAAAAAGCAAAGATGGCGAAGGCGCCGCGGCAGGAAAAGCATCCACACCAAGCCGAGTTCGATGGCGAGCGTGGCGACAGTTAGTGAAGCCTGGAACGGGTGCGGGAGTTGCTGTGCGTACCAGCCAATCCAATCGGGCAGGGGACCGTTCTCATAATAATGATCGAGGGCCGTCAGATTTCGCCATTGAGGGTCGTGACTCGCCAGTTTGACGATCCCGGACTCGAAATAGATGCGGAACCATTCCCAACGCAAGAGGAAAAGGCTGGCGCGGGAGGGCGGGCTGGCATCACCCAAGCGCGGCCGCCAGCCTCTCGGGGCAAAGAACAAGCTGATGAATCCCGCCTCAAGCAGCATCCCATCCGATTGATAGGAAGAGAAATCCTGGGCCGCGGCGACAAAAGAAAGATACATCAGCAGGCAGACGGCAATCATCCCACGAGGCCAAATGTTGATCACGAGCAGGAGAGAAGCGGCCAACCCCACCCAGGCAATTGCCATCAGCGCGTGGTTGCCGCTGCCTAACCACAGCAAGCTCGGAACATACCAATACGAAAGCGCTCCAGCCTGCTCCCGCACGCCGCTCAGATAACGGCTGGCGGGAAGAATTCCATCCGGCCCGATCAGCCCGCGGATCTGAAAAAGCAGGGAATAGAAAGCTGAAAAGAAGATCAGACCCAGCATCCGCAACCAAAGCCAGCGCGGCAGGAGGTGCCTGCGCTTCGAAGGCGCCTCCGCCTCGAAGAGGTGCTGGAACACCGAATTGAGGCGACTCATCATGCGAGCGTTTGCCGGCGTTAGCCCCGGGCAATGTGCCTAAGGACCAATGTAACGGCTACTTTATGGATTCCCTCCGGAGATCACGGGTGACGAAGACTGAGGGCCGGTTATCTCTCGATAGGGAAATGATCCCGCACGGTCGGGCGCAGCAAAAGGACCGGACAAGGCGCGTGGTCAACAACAAAGCGCGCGACATGCCCAACCGACTTGGGCCCGATCTTATCTCTCGATCCGTATGCGGCGCGCGAGCAGACGATCACCAGGTCGGCACGCCATTCGGCGGCGAGGTTCACGATCTCTCGTTCCGGTCGCCCCTCTCGTTCCATAGTCGCCGCGCCGGCACAATAGCCACGGCTCTCCTTCAAAATCTCTTCGGCAGAGGCTTTCTCCGCCTCGTAGATTTCCTCCTCGCGTGGAGAAGGGCGGGGAAGATGCTCCGGTAGCGGGGAAGGAGCGTGGTGAGGATGCAGAGGATGTCGCCAGAATCGCTCGCGAATCAGGTCCATGTCTTCTCTTGGGCGAGTATCGGTCACATGCAGCATGCCCACCGTGAGCGGCTGAACCGCCGTGAACATCCTCAGCGCCGTGCCAATTTGCTCCGCGTTGGTGCCGTCCAGACAGCAGAGTACGCGCATAGTCACCTCCCCGCATCCGTCTTATAAGAGCAGCCACATGGTGAGCGCTCCGGCAAAAAGCATTAACGGCGTCACGATGATGCCCACCTTGAAATAATCGAGCCCTGACACGTCGACATTTCGATGCCGCAAGATGAGCAGCCAGAGGACCGTGGCCAGCGAGCCAACCGTCGTGAGATTCGGGCCCAGATCGCAACCGAACATGGTAGCAGCGATAAATCCCTGGCGCACTCCGGGTGACGCGTTCTGGATACTGACTAATGCGGAATTCATCAGCACGGCCATTGGAACGTTGTTTATCAAGTTGGTGCCGAGCGCCGCGCCTGCGGTTCCCACCATCACCGCGCCAAAACTCGATCCTCTCGACAGGTGCAGGAGTAAGTTCCCGAACTTCGTCGTTAGCCCTGTTCGTTCGACGGCTCGAACCACGATGAACATTCCGGCAATGAAGCCAAAGATGGACCACGAGATTCCTCTCCCTGCCTGGCGGAATGTCGTACGGCGCCAATAAAAGGCGCCGGCAAGCAGGAGCGTGGCTCCTCCCATGGCCACCGAGGAAAGCGGGAAATGAACGGAGGATGCGGCCATATACGCAGGCGCGACAAGGGCCAGCACGCAACAGGTATAGCGAAAATACGCTTTGTGCTTTATCGCTTTTTGGGGTGAGGAAAGTCGTTCGACGTCGAAAGACCCCCCAAGCTGCCTGCGGTAGATGAAGAGAAACACTCCCACGTTGATTCCGATCACCACCACGCTCGGCAGCAGCAACAGCCGAAGAAAAGTCGGCAGATTCAGGGGGTGGTGTGAAAGGATGATGATGTTGATCGGGTTGCTGATGGGGAGCAGAAACGAGGCTGAATCCGCAATAAAAGTACAGGCGAACAGGTAAGGCAGGGCGGGTAACCGGAGCTTGGTAACCAAAACGTAGACAATGGGTGTCAAGATGAGCGCTGTGGCGTCGTTAGAAAAGAGCATCGAAATGAACGTCCCCAACAAAAATACATTGAGAAACAGCCGCGCCGCGCTTTCGCCCGCTAGTCGCGCCGCTTGCACGCCCAGCCAGTCGAATAGACAGGCGGTTTCCGCGAGAGCCGATAGGGCCATCATGCCCAGAAAGAAAAAGAAGGTATTCCAATCACGCAATAGGGTGAATAGTGCATCCCTGGGATTGATCAAGCCGAGAAACAGCAAAAGTGCGGCGCCGCTCATGGCGATGCGTGCTTCGTTCCACCGAAACGGGCGGATCATGATGCCCGCCAGTGTCAGCACTGCGATAAAAGAACTCAGCAGTGCTTTCCAGAACTCCGGCAGATGAAAGAGCGTGAGCAACGCGGCTTACCCTTTCGGGTGGAACCGGCGAGACGAATGAGGTTGCTTTAGTCGCGGGAATTTTCGCAGCGATACCTCGTTCGCCCGTCCACCGAAATTCCAGTTTTGTGCTTGCTGCCCATCAGCCATTATATAACCAACAGTCCGAGTGGCTCGGACACTCTTGTCGGATGTAGCGCGGGCGTCCCGTTCGCTGTCGCGGGGACGGAAACCCGGAAACCATGAAAATGACACCCTCCTCGGCTAAGGAGGGGGTGGGCGTGGTTGGTTCCGTCGTGATGCTGGCGCCCGCCATCCCTGCCCCTCCTCCCGCTGAGGAGGGGGGTCATTCTTAATGCACAAGGCTTGGATTCCAGCGGCGGTGCAAGAAAAATCCTGTTACAATAGGCGACGTTTTGCATGAGACCTTTATTTGTGAAAAAGAGGAACAAGCTATGAGCGAGCAAATCAACCGACGTGATTTTATCAAGCGGGCAGCGGCGAGCAGCGCAGGGCTTAGCTTGGCGATGTCCGGCGCCAGCACGGGCAGAGTGCTTGGGGCCAACGACAGAATCCGACTGGGGCTAATCGGATGCGGGCGCCAGGGCCGCGACAACATGGAAAACTTCAGGCGCCAGGGCGTGGAGATCGCCGCAGTGTGCGACGTCTACGAACCCAACTTGCGGAAGGGCTTAGCGGCTGCGGGAGGAAACGCGAAAACGCTGAAAGATTTCCGCCAGGTCCTCGACGACAAGGATATTGACGTGGTGATCGTAGCCACACCCGACCATTGGCATCCTCTCCCGACCGTCATGGCCTGCCAGGCAGGCAAGGATGTTTACGTTGAGAAGCCCATCTGCGTTGCCGTCGAAGAAGGCAAGAAGATGGTTGAGGCGGCGCGCAGAAACAAGCGAGTTGTGCAAGTGGGGTTGTGGCAGCGCTCGAATGTACATTTCCAGAAGGCCGTGCAACTCGTTCAGGACGGCCTGATCGGAAAAGTCACTTATGCGCGCACCTGGAACTACTCCAATACTTACCCCGAGGGCATCGGCAACCCGCCGGATTCCGATCCGCCTTCGGACCTCGACTGGGACATGTGGCTTGGCCCGGCTCCGAAGGTGGCCTTTAACTCGAACCGCTTCGGGGTGGGCGACCGCTGGTCGACGTTCCGCTACTTCTACGATTACGCCAACGGGTGGCCCGGCGATTGGATGGTCCATCTGATGGATATTGTGCAGTGGGCGATGAAAGTCGACGGTCCGCACGCCGTCACCGCACTGGGCCGGAAGTTTTACCTCAAGGACAACAGCGACACGCCCGATACGCTCCAGATCACGCTCGAGTACCCCGAATTTGTCGCCACTTACGAAAATCGGCTGTGCAATGACGCCCGGCAGCACGAGCACGGCTATGGCATTGAATTTTATGGCACTGACGGCACTATGTTTGTTGACCGGGATGTCTTCCAAGTCTTCCCGCAGCGGGGCATCGGGGACGTCTCGCAGCGGGGCATGGGGGAGGGAAGACCGGTAGCGAAGACTGCCGAAATGAAGATGGAACGGGCGGACGACGGCCTGGCAAACCACGTGGCCAACATGCTGGAGTGCATGAGGACTCGCAAGATGCCGCAAACCGACATTGAATACGGCTACCACTCAACCAGCGCCTGCTTGCTGGGGAACGTCGCACTACGCAGTAAAGAGCGGATTGAATGGGACGTGGCCAGCCAGCGGTTGACGAAAGGCGGGCCGGCGGCGCAAAAGCTGATCTCGCGCGAATATCGCGCCCCGTGGAAGCTGGAAATCAGTTAAGAGTCGAAAGTCGAGAGTCGAGAAGTCAAGGAGTCGAGGAGTCTAGGAGTCTAGGAGTGGAAGGGTGGAGTTGTCGGGTTGTCGAGAGGTGGACTCTTGACTTTCGACCCTCGACTCTCGACTGTTCTTACGGAATTGACGTGACGTAGATGGCTGACCCACCCCCGGCGGCGCTGGGTGCGATGAAGGCCGTAGTCTGCTGCGAGTCCCCGACCAGTGAGAGAATCGGCTTGCCGGGCGCGGTTTGGACTACGGGCGCGAAGTCATCCGCTGAAGTCAGGCGCGCCACCTGGCCCCCGCAGAAGCAATAGAGCCCAATATCGTCGGGCGAATCCAGGGAAGTTGCGGCAAAGATGATATTGCCTTGCGCGGAAGTCGTCTGACCCTCTACCTGCCCCACGGGTTTTGTCTCAGGTGCGTCCGCAACATGCCTGGCCATCACCGGCTGGGAAGGATCGCCGGGTAGAAGCGCGGTTTGCACGTTCTCGCCTTCCATGATGACGAGAATTAATTGCACTGGTGCTTGGCCGGCTCGAGGAGCGAGAAGTTGCACGGTGTCCGCGGGATCAGGCGCGGGCGTGATCTCCTGAAAGCTGCGGAGGGCGACGGCCCTGAAGAATTGCTCGATCGCGGCGGCCCCTGGAGTGCCGCGGAGCGCCAGCGCCGCCTCATCGTGGCTGTAAAAGATCGGCTCGAAGATATCTTTGGGCGTTGGCGCGACACCCGCCGGAAAGTCCAGCCGCTGCAGTTCGCGCGCCGTCCAGAGAAACAAACCCGTGCCCGGCGTCTTCCCGCCCCAGCGCGCTCCGAACAGAATGTTTCCCTGAGAGTTGATTAAAGGCGCTGAGAATTCCAGGAAACTCGCGTCCGGCGTTCCCGGAAGGCTGTCCGCACTGGTCACCAGGGCCCTGGCGCTGCTGCCCTCCACGCGGATAATCGCGCTGCTCGGATTGCCCTCCGTGTCCTTCAATTCAGCCGCAAAGCAGATCACTCCCGCGTCATTGATACTCGGAGCACTGAAGGAATCATACGACGTCTTCGGGATCGGCGTCTGAAGGCCCTGAAAGGCCACTACAGAAAAGCTAACACCGCTCGACACGACCACCGCCCGCAGCTCATTGCGGGGGCTCCGCAACGAAGACAGGAAGGCGATCTGCCGGTTATCATTCATCGCCAAGTCGGAGAACGGGCCGAAGGCTATGCCCGAGTGTCCCGGAACGCCGGAACCGGCTGACAGCAGCAGACGGGTATTGGATTGGGCAGACAATCGCGAAGGCGTGGCGAGCAGAAAACTCAGAGCTGCGAGGGAGAATGCCAGACTTCGTTCGACTCGGGTCATCAGGATTCGGTCGGGTTAACGGCTGCCTTTCTCCCTCGGGGCTTTGTCGCCGCCTCAGGAGGGGCGTCAGGCGTGGCCGGCTCCACTTCATTTACCTTGGCCACGGCGGCCGCTTCGTTCGGAGCGATGACGAAGAACTGCGAAAGCTTAACGTCATCCAGGATCCTTCGAACGTGAACGTTTATATTCGATAAAACCATCCGCACAGAAGCGTTTTGAGCCGTCACACGCGTCCCGGCAAGAAAGCCCAATCCCGTGGAGTCAATGTAAGGGACTTCGGCAAAATCGATGATGAGTTTTTTCGTCCCTGCGTCAATGAAATCCTTAACCTTTTGCCGCAGGTAGGGTCCATCACTCCCCGCCAGGAATTTTCCGCTCAGGCTCACGATGGCAATATCGTCGGCGAAACGGGCCGTAATTCTCACAGTTACACCTCTTTGAAGAGCCGGTCAGAACCAAGTATGAAAGGCTATGCTAAGGGACGGAGAGAAGGGTTGTCAAGCAAGACCATCCAGCTTGGAGGGTCAGAAGTTGGCGACCTGTGATATTCTGACTAGAAGGCGGGGCCAAAAAGGAAATCCTGGAGTAGCACAAGCCCGGACCTGGACAATCACCCCAACAATTCTTAAATACTGGAGGAGTTATGCCAAACCCCAATGATGCGGCACGAGCAGGAAACGCCGTCGCACGAAGCGAGAAGTTAGTCGCCAGCGCCGCCGCCACCGCGCAAACCAAGAGGAGTTGGTCGGAATGGTTCGGCGCAGCCAGCAACACCTGGCTCGGCGGCGCGACCACAGCTTACCTTGCCGACATGGCCGCCGGGGCAACCCGGGGCGGGGCCACGACTCTGGCAGCCATGGCCCTCTCATCATCCCTTGCCGCCATCACCGGCTTTTGGGTCGTGGCCGTGGCCGGCCCGGTTGTGGTCGATATCATTGGCAAGAAGCTTGAGGATATGGCCAAAGAGGGAGCCCCCAAAGCCTTCGAGAAGGTCCGTGAAGTGGCCGGGAAGAGGGTGTACGGGGGTGAGAACCCGAACCTGGTCCTGAACCGGCCCGTCCAAGAGGGCGCCGAGACGCACACGCTCGAGAAGACCCTCGAGAACATCAAAGAGAACTCCGCGCTCATCCAGGACCTGCTCAACAAGCTGTCCGGCAAGGCGGGCAAGGCTTGGTTTTGCGACGATGTCTACCAGATCGCCGCGCTTGCCAGTAAACTGAACGACACCAAGGCCGAACTGGCCGGGAATATAGACTTGCTCCGCCGGTTCCTGACGCAACTGGAGGGTGACCTGGCACACATCGACGCCAGCGTGATTCAAGATAAGGTGGTCGAGCTTTCCACCGCCGTGTGCGGAGCCTCCGACGGCCGCCACTGGGATAATACCTGGGCGGCTGCCACGGTTAAGCGCATGGCGCGGTGTAGCAAAGAGCACTGTTACGGACCGAAGTAAGTCTCACTTGCGCGGCGGAGCCGCAATCCTTTTTGCATCTGTAGGGACCAGTGGCCGGGCCCCCGGCCGAACGCCGTTCGGCCCTACACCCTGCGCAGTACATTTGCTACGAAGCAGGGTTTTACGGAATTGGAAAGGCCGAACCCGCTCGGCCCTGCACCTGGACCTTGCCCATAAGCACTCGGCTGAGAAACAACTCTTTTCGAGCGACTCCAAAAAAACCCGGGAAAAACGGTACCCGGTACCGTTTCTCCCAAGCGGCTCCGGGCAGTGGTAAACAAAGCTCTTGAAATTGATGCGGCCCGTAGGTTCCGTTCAGCCAAAGATTTCAGGCACGCCTTGGAACAGGTAAATATTCATTGCAGTGGGGCAGAAGACGCTATTAAGGATGGAACCCTGTGGAAGACTGAAGTCGGTGGGACGGTAACCGAGGTGCGTGTCCTCCGGTCCGCTCTCGGCATATTTGGCCTTTCAGTGCGCCGCGGGCGAGGCACCTGCCCCAGAGAAATACATGCACTTCGTTCCTCTTCACGACGGGAAGCCGAGATCCTCAAGCGAGTCGGCCAGATTACCCAGGGAATTACGGAACGAGGCAATTTGCCAGCCATCCGGGGTGAGGCAACCTAGCGGCGTCTGTAACTTGGCGCACCCTAGCCCGCGCTAGTTTAGATTAGGGGGGAAAAGGTCAGGTACGCTTTTCCGCCCTTTCCGGGGCTCCCTCGGCTCCGCAGGCTGTCTTGCAATCCGAGTTGCGCTGCCGCAGTCCACAGCCATCCCTTCGGGAACAAGAGGTAGCTGACACCTTTTTCCCGTAGAGCTGATACCGCTCCAGCGTTTATTGTGAAATGGTTTCGTGATACGATGCGCCATGTGCTTACGGAGTTGGGACAGTGCCACTTCAACAACTACGCGACAGGGGATTTGATATTCGGTGTGAGTCTCACGCGGCCGCGATTTTGGAGAAGGACTTTCCAGTCGCCCTCGACGAGTTGGGAAATGTCCTTCAAAGCGCTCAGGTGCCGATCACAGAAATCATCGGCTCTGGTGGCGACGAGACAAAGGGAACGCAAAGGCTGCGTCGCGCACTCACTCAAATGGGTTGGAGAAAGGGCAAGTTCGAAATCAGGAAGACCATTAACGGAATCGAGCGCCAGTCGATATCTCACGAGATAGATCACGTGCGAGAGCTCAGTGGCGACCATTTGGCCCTAGAAATCGAATGGAATAACAAGGACCCGTTCTTCGATAGGGACCTGGAGAACTTTAAGCGGCTCCATGCGGAAGGCGCAATCAGTGTCGGCATCGTCGTGACGCGCGGCCATTCCCTCCACGACCGAATGCATGAGATGGTCTTGAGTTTCGCGCGGCAGCAAGGGATAGGCTCGATCAAAGACCTGAAGCGTATCGGTTTGAATCCTACATCTCGCCAGGTGACGGCGGTCATGAAGCGCGTTGAGCGGGAGAGAAAACCAATTGAGTTCGCTACAGCTTGGACTGATTCTTTCGTGTCGGACAAGTGTAGCCAGGCAATAACAGCGATGGACCGAAGAATGGCAACGGGGGGATATCATGACCGTTAAGATTTTGCTGGTCGCGGAGGTCGAACTGTCCGAGGACGCGCTGGAGCCAGAAGACATGGCTCTTGGACGAGTAGAGACGCTGGCGGGACAGGTGGATAACATAACTTTCTACAAACCCGCCATTGGATGGACAACCGAGTCTGGAGGGACCAAATCTGCGCAGGTCTTTTATTGATAGCCTCCCTAAAGGCGAGCGGGTCCCTTGTGAGACTCGACCCCTGTTTCAAAGACAATCCGGGAAAAAACGTACCTGACGCCCTTTTCCCTGACTTTTCCCCCGACACCCTTTTCCACCCTTTTCACTGCCAAGGCTGCTCGGGTAAGGTGTTCCTCGGCTACGAGCCAACCCATGCCTGTTCCACGGCGGCTGATTCACTGGCTTTCGTGTGCATGGTCGCGACGAGATCGTAGCTCGTAAATTTCGTTCGCTCCGCGACCGTCGCGAAGGAACGGTGGTGAAGCTTCGATTCGAATTCTCTCTTGCGCGTTGCAGGGGCCACGACCCTGAAGGTGCAATGAAACGCGTAAAGGAGCACAAACTTCAGAAGTGCGCTGTTGATGTCAGTCGTATTCTCTACCTCAATAAACTCGACTGGGAACTTCCACTGATCAAACCAAACGACGTCCACCGCAGCGGCGCGGCTTGTTACATCCGGATACGTGAACGGGTAGATGTCCTCAACTGTAACAAAACTCCCAAGCGGTTTACCTAGAAAGAGTTTTCCTCGGTCTTGCTTTGGCACGTAGGTTCCGTGTTTCCTGATGTTGCCCAGTTCCACCAGGAGGCCCTGGTAATATGCATGGTCGCTTTCGGGCTTAGATTTTTGCGTGAGATCATCTGGGAGTTTGTCCTTCGCTTCCAATAAGGCCCACAGACCAGGACGGATTCGAAAGAAATATTTGGAATTTTGGACGATACGGTTGATCGACTTAAAAGGGGTTTTAGTCTCCCAGATCACGCCGGGAACCTTCAGTGCCATCTTGTAAAGCTCGCCGAGCGTGGCATAGCCACCATTATCCCGCATCGCTTCGATAACTGCCTCACGCTGGTTCGTGGCGCGTAGATTACCACGCAGGCTATCGTCCAGTCCACGAAACATTCTATCGGCAGCCTTACAATCCCATATTGTAGCGCGGGCTGGCGCGGCTCTGAGGTCTCTGATCGTTCCGGCTCCACGCAACGCTGGGCTTCCCCCTGCGCCAGCCGGCGATCATCGTAAGGGATGCCGTAAGCCCGCAAAGCGGGCGAAAGATCGTAGCCCACGGCGCAAGCCGTGGGGCAGTCGGCCTGCCCCCTCAAGCCCCTTTAGGGGCGGAAGAAATCACGACCAAATGTAACGTTCATCGTAAGGGATGCCGTTCTTTTTTAGAAAGGCGATCAATTCCTCCTGGAAGGTCATGCGGCGGTGATGCTTCTCTTGCTCACCGATATATCGCGTCACCGATGTCGCCAGCGAATGGCTGACGCTGAATGCTCCGTAACCGGTTTGCCAATCGAAACCGGCAAGCCGCCTTTCGCGATGCACCCACCGCGACGAATTGGTTTTTACCAACCGCAAGGCGTCGGATATCGCCACGGTCGCCGGCAACGAGCAGAGCAGGTGCACGTGGTCGGGTCTGGCGTTCGCAGCCCGGAGCGCACCGCCAATCTCGCGCACGATTCCGCCCATGTAGGCGAGTAAGTCGTCATGAAGCGCAGCGGTGATAAGAGGCTCACGGTCCTTGGTGCTGAAGATAACGTGAGTGAGGAGGTTCGTGTAGGTGTGTGACATGTTCTTTCGCCCCTCCGGGGCTTGGGGGGATTTTACTCGAATTCCTCACCCACGGCTTGCGCCATGGGCTACGATCTTTCGCCCGCTTCGCGGGCTGCGACGCTGGGTCGGTATTGCAGCGCCTCGGGGGAGAGATGCCGGCCTCGATGACCCCTGAAAACAATTGTAGGGGCGAGGCGGTGCCTCGCCCTCGCGCCGGTCGCACCACGTAATTACGAGTCCTGGCAGCGTTTCGCCGGTAAGGGCGAGGCACCGCCTCGCCCCTACAACGCGGTGGACGGACGCAGGGCAGTGCCATCGGAGTAAGTAACTTGTTTGGTACTTGACAAAAGCTTCATTATAGGCTATAGTTGTATGGTACGGCTGGCAGACGGTTAGGCGCTGCCGGTCAGGTTATGCTGCAAGCTCTCTTTCGGATTAAGTTCGTAGTCCCTGCCTGTGGTTCCTGCCTCCTGCCCAGTCAAGAAGTCGAAGAATCTCACCTTTTGCGGGGACGGCTCCCCTGCCGCCCCTGCTCCCAATCTTTCAATTCATGGAGTTACTATGTCCTTACTCAAATCTACTTGTCTCACTCCCCAGCGGCTTGACGCTGCTCGGCGCAATTCGCAGCGCTCCACCGGGCCTCGCAGCGAGGCCGGCAAAGAGCGCATGAAAATGAACGCCCTGAAGCACGGCTGTGACGCCGCGCCCGAAAACGAGGCCGCCGTCATGCGCGCCCTGGGCGAAGATCCCGAACGGTACGCCGCCTTGCAACGGGAACTCGCCACCACCTACGGCCCCGGCGACGCCCTCTTTGACCACCAAGTCGCCGACCTGGGCAAACTCTACTGGCGTCGCAACCGGATCGAGCGCATGGAGACGGGCCTGATGCGGGACGCCCTAGAGGCGGTCGAGAAGCGACGGCGCGCGCTCGCCCGGGACCTTGCTGACGTTACCTTTGAACCCTCCCAGTGCGAGGCAGTGGCGCCCGACCTGCCCCAGCCCACAGACCCCTTGGTGCGGCTGCGCCTGCTGATTTCGCTTTGGGGGGTGATTCGCGAGCAGGTGCGGCGGCGGTACTTCTCGCTGC
>Ga0326727_10015323_pt1 | contig 16486 bp, 17 predicted proteins | sample MB2enrmetagenome_FD_207643 | JGI IMG/M metagenome (GOLD analysis project Ga0326727, IMG submission 207643) | Lab enriched peat soil microbial communities from McLean, Ithaca, NY, United States - MB29MY | ecosystem: Environmental > Terrestrial > Soil > Wetlands > Peat | place: USA: New York...
GCCCGTGACGGAGACCGAGTGGTTGGCATGCAGGGATCCTCGATTGCAACTGGTTTTCCTCGAAGGGAAGGCCAGCGACCGCAAGGCAAGGTTGTTCGCCTGTGGCGTTGGATTTTACTTGTTGCCGTACCTTGGCGACGAACGTAGCCGGCGGGTTATAGAGGTTGCCGAGAAGCACGCCGATGGGCTCGCCACTGCATCTGAACTCGATGCAGCCAGAGAGTCGGCTATTGAGGCAAACCTAGGATTTGCTTCCCACACAGTATCATTGTTAGGCGATCGTTTTGCTTGGCAGGCCGCACGAGTGGTCGTAATTTCGCTCCAACAGGCTCAGGCTGAAGTTTCGGCAAAAGATTGGAGCAAGACGCTCGTTGCCCGCTCACGGACGCTACTGCATTGCGTGTTCGGTAACCCTTTTAGTTCGGCCACAATCAACCCGTCTTTTCGGGCTTGGAACGGCGGCACCATAGTTAGACTGAGCGAAGCGATCTACAACGACCGAGCGTTCGACCGCCTGCCGATGCTGGCCGATGCCTTGGAGGATGCCGGGTGCGATGACGCCGCCCTCCTCGGTCACTGCCGCCAGCCGGGGCCGCACGTGAGGGGTTGCTGGGTTGTGGATTTACTCTCGGGAAGGCAATGAGGTACTGTGACCTCCAGTGGCATTCACCAAGGATGCTAGTTACCACTGGCAAGACGTCTCAAGTGGCTCAGGATTCCGGTAACAGGAGCATCGATGCCATCCAAATTGATCCTGATTCTCGTCGGCGATTTCGTCGAAGACTACGAAGTAATGGTGCCATTTCAGGCACTGCAAATGGTCGGGCACGTCGTTCATGCGGTCTGCCCGGACAAGAAGTCCGGACAGTTCGTCAAAACAGCGGTCCACGACTTCGAAGGCGACCAGACCTACAGCGAAAAACCCGGCCACCGATTTGCTCTCAACGCGACATTCGCCGAGATTCGACCCGAGGACTATGACGCACTCTTGATCCCGGGCGGGCGAGCGCCGGAGTATCTTCGCCTCAACGAAAGCGTCCTGGCAATCGTTCGTCACTTCGCAGAGAAGAACAAACCGATCGCCGCAATCTGTCATGGCGCCCAAGTGCTTGCGGCGGCGGGTGTACTCAAGGGGAGAACTTGTTCGGCGTACCCGGCGGTCGCGCCGGAAGTGCGCGCTGCCGGTGGCCGCTATGCGGACATCGCGGTCGATGCCGCACATGTCGACGGCAATCTCGTCAGCGCGCCTGCCTGGCCGGCGCACCCGCGCTGGCTCGCGCTGTTCCTTGAAGTGCTGGGAACGCGCATTCAACTCTGACGAATCGCGTTGCTCTTGAAAGCTACGAGGGGAGAACTTGGCGTCATCTCCCCTCGCCTGCCGACAGTTCGATCACTGCTTCTTATCGTTCGCGTCGATGAACGCGACGAGTTCCGTGATGTATTCCTTCGGCATATAGCCTGCCATGATCGCCGTCAGGTGTGACTTGCCCGGCAGTACCACGCTCTTGAAGTTCTTCAGTTCCCTCTGCATGCGGTGCGTTTTGGCGTTGGGTTGGTCGAACTCGCCATTGATCGCCAGCACGGGAATCGTGATCTTGGTGAGATCGATTTGAACGCGTTCTTCGGGCTTCCACTTGTAGTTGCGCACTGCTGTCAGTGCCTTGTCATCTCGATCCGGATTGCCAGCGAGTGTCTTGGCAGCCGTCGCCTCTTCGGGGTCACGCTCTGCCTTGTCCGCAGGCACTTTCTCTTTCTCAGCCGGATCAACTTCCGGCACTCCCGAGCCGCCGTACGCAGCGGTCAGAAATCGTTCCGGGTGCTTCGCCAGCAGTTGCGTGGTGAGCATCCCACCCATCGAATATCCGTGGACGTGGGCCTTGTCGATCTTGAGGTGGTCCATCAGTTCGATGACATCTTGCGACAGACGCGGTCCATACTTTTCGGGTTCGTGCGGTTTGTCGCTCTTGCCGTGGCCGCGGCAGTCGATCGCCACTACGCGGTGATTGGCCGCTAATGCGTCGGCAATACCGTTGACGAACCAGTTGCCGCGTGCGGTGCCGGTATAGCCGTGGATCAGGATCACAGGCGATCCGGTCGGTTTACCGGTTTCGATGTAGTGAATCTTCAAACCATCCGAGGTCGTGAAGTAGCCGTCGGCGGGCTCGCTTGCTCTCAGCAATGAGCCGAAGCCAAGTGCGATGCAAACGAAGGCGATAAAGCGGGAAGTTCGCATGTTTGCGACTCCTGAAGGAGAGGGTCCGATGCGGCTTGAGTTATTCCATCGCGACGAGGATTTCAAGGACTCGCGCGTGAGCTATGCGGCCAGACGATCGATCCGTATCTTGGCAAGCGCTACCTTGCGACAAGCTTTACCGAATCTCCATCCCGGAGTCCGACCATGAACGCCGACGAAAACCCCGGTATCTCTAGCTGCAACGACGATCGGCAAGCGGAGACGGGGCCGACACGGCGATTTGTTTTGAGTGCCTTGGCCGCCATGGGAATCGGCTCGGTGACCTTTCAACGCGCCCTGGCCGCCGATGCCGAGCAAGCTGATGTAATTACTCCGGAGGTGGTGCAGAAATCGGAATGGGTCGGCGGCATCAAACTATCGGAGGAAGACCGCAAGACTATCGCCTTGGCACTGACGCGCGGCCTGCGCGAACTCCAGACGTTGCGCGCCGTGAAGCTGCCGAACAGTGTGCCGCCGGCAATCTCGTTCATTCCCGCACCCTGGCTGCCTTCGCCGAAGGATGCCGCGCGAGGACCAATCGACGTCCAGGGATCGGCGCCGATCGAAAAGCCCGGGGAGAATGAACTACCTTTCTTGCCCGTAGCATCCCTCGCCTTGCTCATGCGCACACGAAAAATAACCTCCGTCGAGCTGACAAAGCTTTACCTCGAACGCCTGAGAAAACACGACCCGGACTTGTTGTGTGTCGTCAGCCTGACCGAAGATCTGGCTCTCGAGCAAGCGAAGCGGGCCGATCAGGAGATCGCTGTCGGCCGATATCGGGGTCCTTTGCACGGCATCCCGTGGGGAGCCAAAGATCTCATCGCGCATCCGGGCTACAAGACCACCTGGGGTGCGAAGCCCTTCAAGGATCAGACGATCGATACACGCGCGACGGTTGCCAAACGCCTGGAAGACGCCGGGGCTGTCCTCGTGGCAAAACTGACGCTCGGCGCACTTGCGATGGGCGACAAATGGTTCGGCGGGCAGACGCTGAATCCGTGGGATCTCACGCAGGGATCGAGCGGCTCGTCGGCTGGCTCGGCTGCTGCCTCGGCGGGCGGACTTGTCGGATTTGCACTGGGAACCGAGACGCTGGGGAGCATCGTTTCACCTTGCACGCGTTGTGGAGCAACCGGGCTCCGGCCGACGTTCGGGCGCGTTAGCCGGCATGGCTGCATGGCGCTGGCCTGGACCATGGATAAGGTCGGGCCGATAGCGCGCTCCGTTGAGGACTGCGCTCTCGTGTTCGGAGCCATTCATGGGGCCGACGGTTTAGATCCGGCCGCAGTCGAGCGCCCGTTCTCCTGGCCTCATCGAGGCGAGCTGCGTACTTTGCGCATCGGTTACATCGAGAACGGCACCGAGGCCAAGGATCGCGAAGAATTGCGGGTCCTGCGCGACCTCGGCATGAATCCGATTCCGATCAAGCTGCCGGCCAAGTATCCGCTCGGTTCCCTGCGCCTCATCCTCAACGCGGAAGCGGCCGCCGCATTCGACGAATTGACGCGCGAGGGCGTGACGGACGGTTTGAACGAATGGCCCGGCATCTTCCGGCAGGCGATGTTTGTCAGCGCCGTCGACTATATTCGCGCCAATCGCGTCCGCACGCTCGTTATGCAAGAAATGGAAGCGCTAATGTCCGGAATCGACGCGTATGTCAGCGCTGGCGGGCGCGATCTGTTACTGACGAACCTGACGGGCCATCCGTCTGTCGTTCTTCCCAATGGCTTCCGCACGCAGGCCGGCGTCGACCATCCGACGTCGCTTACGTTCACCGGCAAGCTGTACGGCGAAACGCCTCTGCTGGCCGTCGCGCAAGCCTATCAGCAGGCGACAGGTTTTCATCTTCGGCATCCGTCGATGAAGCGTCCGAAGGAGGGCAAGACGGACAGTAAGTGAGGCCCGTGAGCCTCGTCGCGGCTGATAAAATGCACGAACGGCCATCGGGCAGACACGGATCGCGAGGACTCGGCCCGGCACTGAAACGGGCATTGCCCTTCTACTCACTCGATGCCCGGTTGGTGTTCGATCTCGGAACAGCGGGAGGCCGTGAATGCTCCGCGAGGAACAGATCGATCTGCGTCGCCGCCGCGCTGCCGAAGAGCAATTCACCATCCGCAACCTCGGCCGGAACCGCGTTTTCTCGGATTACCGCATTACCAATCCCACTACGGGCGGCACGTATAAGGTCAGCATCCGAGGCTTCGACGTCGGCGACAACAGTTGCGAGTGTCCGGATTTTCGTGCGAATACGCTTGGGACTTGCAAGCACATCGAAGCCGTTCTGGCAAGCCTGGCGGCCGAGACGCCACCTCAGGTGCGGCGTAAGAAGGCGGCCATCACGCGCCCGGAAATCTATCTGCGTTACGGCGAGCAGCTGCTGTTGGGCATCCATTTGCCGCCGCGCCCGTCCGACCTCCTGAGGACGCTCGCGGACGATTTCTTCGACGCGCACGGCATTTGGAAGAGCGGCGAAGAATACCCAAGGCTGTTGGATCGCATCGGCGAAGTGCCCGAGCAGGTCGTCGTCGCCTCCGATGCCATGGAGTTCATCAGCCGCGAAATCGATCGGCACGCCATGGCCGAGCGCGAACGCGAGTTGGTTGCGCAACTCGAGCGCGGCGAACTGCATTTGGATCTGTTGCGCGTGCCTCTTTATCCGTACCAGATGCGCGGCGCATTGTTCGCTGCATTTCGCGGCCGCTGTATCCTGGGCGACGACATGGGTCTGGGCAAGACGGTGCAGACGCTGGCGGCCGCCGAACTACTGGCGCGCGAGCGCGGTATCGAGCGGGTGCTCGTGGTCGCTCCCGCGTCGGTCAAATACCAGTGGGAAACCGAGGTCCGAAAGTACACGGACCGCCCCGTTCAGGTGATCGAAGGCAGTTCAGCGGAGCGGCGCGCTGACTACAAACAGCCGACGTTCTATCGCCTTGTCAACTATGAGATCGCGGTACGCGATCTCGATGAGTTGAACGCCTGGCAGCCGGATTTGATCGTGCTCGACGAGGCACAGCGCATCAAGAACTGGTACTCCAAGACGTCGATCGCGATCAAGAAGCTACGCAGCCGCTTTTCCATCGTCCTGACGGGTACGCCGTTGGAGAACAAGCTCGAGGAGCTATACAGCATCGTGCAGTTCGTCGACGATCGTCGGCTCGGTCCCGCATTCCAATTTCTGCACGATCACCGCGTGCGCGATGAGTATGGCAATCTGAAGGGCTACCGCAACCTCGATCGCATCCGAGAGCGGCTGGCCCCGATTCTCCTGCGACGAACGCGTGGGGAAGTGCTCTCCCAGTTGCCCGCACGCACAGATACGACCGTCTGGGTCGAGATGAGCGAGGCCCAGCGCGGCCCCTACGCCGGTCAGCAGCAGACTCTGGCAGTCCTACTCCAGAAGAAATACCTGACCGAGGTCGATCGCCGCCGCATTCTCGCCTGCGTGCAAAACCTGCGCATGCTGTGCGGCTCGACTTATCTGTTTGACAAGGAGACGAGGACGTCTCCAAAGCTCGACGAACTTGCCGAGCGATTACCGGAATTGGTCGGAGCAGGACCGCACAAGGTAGTCGTCTTCAGCCAATGGGAGATGATGCTGCGTCAGGCCGCGGACGTGGTGGACGGACTCGGCATCGGGCACGCATTGCTGTGTGGTGCGGTGCCCGGCAAGGAACGGCGCGGGTTGCTCGAGCGCTTTCGCGCCGACGACGAATGCCGCGTTTTGCTCAGCACCGACGCCGGCGGCACCGGGCTGAATCTGCAAGCGGCCGATACCGTCGTCAATTTGGAGGTGCCTTGGAATCCCGCGGTGTTGGAGCAACGCATCGCGCGCGTTCACCGCATGGGTCAACACCGGCCGGTGCAAGTCTTCAATTTCGTGACGCGCGACAGCATCGAAGAACGAGTCCTTCGGACGCTCGAAACCAAGCGTTCGCTGTTCGATAGCATCTTCGGCGGGTCGGGCGACGAGGTGCTGTTTGAGTCGCTCGGCAGCCAGGCGCTGCTGGACACGGTTCGAGAACTGTTCGCCGAGACGCGTCCGCGTGGGGCCGCGGAGCCGCCAACCGCTGTCGCGGAGATCTCGGACCCTCAACAGACTCTTGTACTGGCGGGCGTGCAATTCCTCGAGGCACTGGCGGCAGTCATCGCCCCGACTGCAAAAACAGCGAACGGCGACGCGGGTAAATTACCAGCGGTAAGCATCAGTACCGACCCGAAGACAGGCCAGTCGGTGCTACAGTTGCCGCTGCCGCCGGCGCCCGTCTTGGGGCGCGCAGCTGCAGCATTGAAGGCCATTCTCGCAATCGCGGAGAATTTGCAGGCACGAGACATATGAGCGCAGCGCGATCGATTTGATCACTCCGCGTGCATGCTCTCGCTGAGCTTGCTGAGCGCTTCGCTTTCGATTTGCCGAACGCGTTCGCGAGTCAAGCCAAGCCGTTCGCCGATTTCCTTCAGCGTCTTCGGCTCCTCGTCATCCAGACCGAAGCGCATGCGCAAGACGGTCGCTTCGCGCTTGTCCATCTTTTCGAGCAGGTCGAGGACGTGGTGCAGATCGTCGGCTTCCACCATCTCCGTGTCGGGAGTCTTGGTGTGGCCGTCCATGAGCATCTCGTCGAGTGACCAGCCGCTGTCAGCCTGATCGGTTTGCGGAGCGGAATTGTAGACGCGAATCGCTTTCTTGATGATGCTCAGTTTCTTCTTGGGCAGATTCAAGCTGCGGGCGATTTCTTCCTGCGTCGGCGTTCGCCCGAGTTCTTCTTGCAACTTGGCCGATGCACGTCGCCATTTGGCGAGCAGCTCGACCATGTAGGCCGGGATGCGGATCGTCTTGGCCGTGTTGACCAGCGCCCGCTTGATCGACTGCTTGATCCAGTAGCTGGCGTACGTGCTGAAGCGAGTATTCATGGAGGGGTCGAAGCCCTCCACGGCGCGCAGCAAGCCGAGGTTTCCTTCTTCGATAAGATCCTGCAGGCCGAGTCCCTTGCCGGTGTAGCTGCGCGCGATGTTGACGACGAGGCGCAGATTCGCGCGCACCATCCGGTCGCGCGCCTCATTATCGCCATCTTCGATACGATACGCGAGCTGCTTCTCTTCCTCCGCATTCAAGAGAGGCGTCTCGTTGATCTCGCGAAGGTACGTCTCCAGGGGCGACTGTACCGAGTCATTCCGTAAACGGCGCGGTCGGGTCATGGGGAGAATTCCAGCGCGAGTTAGGAAGTATGACGACAGTAGTAAGCCAAGCTTAGGCCAGGTTCGCTAGAATGCCAAATTGGGAATTCCGTTCTCGCCGGAAAATCCCTAATGGACACCCATCCCGCTGCGGCGGGCGCTTCCTTGCTGCCCCATCTATCGTCCGGCAAGAGGAGCAAGCTGGAGGGACCAGGACGTTCGGGCGAGCCGACGATCAGGCCCCGGGACAGTACGAGTCGACAAATCCGAACCGCGAGAACTGCGGCACCGATCCGTGCGACCCGCGCAACTCGTCCACCTCGCATCCCCTACACACAGACGCCGAAAATTCTGTGGCGAGGGCGGTGAAGGCGAGAAGGCGACCGGAAATTCGACCGGGCGGTAATTTTCACTTCTCGAAATAATCCGAGGACGGACAGGAGAATTGACAGCGCCAGCGGGTCGAGACCATCGTCGCATCGGTCAACTCAACAACCAGCGTGCTAGACCAAAGTACAGGAGCAGGGTCAGAACGTCGGCGCCGGCCAGGGCGATCGGGCCAGCCGCAACTTTCGGGTCCAGGCTGACCATCCGCAAAGCAATCGGCAGCGCCAGGCCCAATAACGCTGAAACGGCCACGCCGCCTCCGATTCCGCCCATCAAGCACAGAGCAACCCGCGGCAGACCTAGCCAGATCAACGCGACAACAGCGAGCGTGACACCGCACGCCGATCCCAGGAACAAACCTGTCACCAGCTCGCTCCGAAGCCCGCGTAGGAGCAGACTTCGCGACGCGCGCTCGCCTCGAAGCTGATGCAATGTCAAGCTAACTGACTGGCTGCTGACACTCTCTGCCAAGTTCAGAACGACGGGGATGAACAAGGCAAGTGCGACGACCTGTCTCAACTCGGCCTCGAAGATGCTGCCGAGCAGAGCACAAGCCACGCCCCCTACCATATTACAGATCAACCACGGGAATCGTCGCCGAAAAGCAGTCGAAGCGGATTTTTCACCCCCCGCCGCATGTACGCCTAGCGCCTGGAATAAATCGTCACGTTTTTCGGCATCGCCAAGCTGTCCGAGTTCGGAAGTGTAAAGATCGACGTCGACGACGCCGATCGCTTTGCCCTGCGCGTCGACGACCGGAAAGGCGAGGAACCGATGCAGAGCGAAGAACTCACAGGCATCGCGGATGGTTGCTGTAGCGGGCAGGGACACGATCCGTCGGATCATGATGTCGTGGATTAGTCGATCGGCGGGACTGAGCACCAGATAGCGCGTCGGCACGATGCCCTCGAGCTTGCCGGCATCGTCGACGACGTAGAAGTAAATGATGCGTTCGGGCGGCGGGTCTTTCCGAAGCGCTTCCAGGGCCTCTGCAACTGTCTGATTGCCTCGCAGACGGGTGAAATCCCGGCGCATGTGAGCCGTCACCGGAGCGTCGAGACTGGATTCAACTGCGGGAGCGAGCATCGAAAATGAGTTCCTTTCTCGGCCTTAAGCCAGTGAAACAATGGCTGGTACGACTATCATAGCGGCATGACCATCGAACACGTTCTGCATTCATCCCGGAGGACCGAACGATGAAGCGTCTTGTGAGCATTGCGGTGCTTTTCGCGGCCGCCCCTCTCGTCGGCGCTGCGGACGAAAACACCAAGGGCGCGGAGAATCCAGTCGCGACGAAGTTACTCGCGGATGCTCGCGCGGCCCGCGCCGGTTGGGAGAACTTCCCCGGATTCAGCGCCGATTTGACGGTAAATTTCGATGGCAAAGTCGCGCATGGAACAATGACCGTCGACCCCAAGGGTAAGGTGACAGTCCAGGTAAGCGACAAGGCCGAATCGGAGTGGGCCAAGCGAATGCTCGGCTCGATTATCGGCCACCGCTTGTCCGATGGCACCGAGGACAAAACTCCCTGCACTTTTGCAGACGATGTGACGGATCATCCGCTCGGCCGCGCGATTCGTGTACTCAATGACGAGTTCCATTCAAGCTACCGCATCCGCGACCGGCAAGTGATCGAGGTCAACCGCGTCATGAAGGACACCCGTTTCACGATCACCGTGATCGAAAACCGCCTGAACGAAGAAAAGCAGTATCTGCCGGCAAGCTATGTGGTGAATTACTGGGATCTGAAATCCGGCACGTTGCAAAAAGCCGAAGGACATCAGCAGACCTGGCAGCGCATCGGCCGTTTTGACCTGCCGTTGAGCGCCATGGTCATCACCTCTTTGCCGGGCAAGCAAGAGACGAAGGAGCTGAAACTGTCCAATATCCGAGTCGCGCAATCTGCAAACTAAGTTGAGCCCGCCGCACCCGTTGCCCGTAATGTGCGAGGCGAAATACCCCGCTCTTTACGGGCATCAGGTGCTTGAGGGTCCTGAAACCGGTCGGTATGCTCACGGAAAGACCCGAAGTTGTCCCGCTACGAGGATGCCGCCATGAGCAGCGAGCCGCTTGATCGTCAGCAGCAGAAAATCAACGAATTCATGCGCCTTCTTCCGCTTACCCTCGAGATCGCCGGCATGCCTCGATCGGAGCTAGGTCGCAATTTCAACGCAGACCAGATGGAAGTCCGCGCCAACACGCTTCGGATCGCGTACAAGATCGCCCGCCAGATGGTTCTTGAATTGGCGGCAAAATGAGTCGTGCGAATCTCTTGCCGGTTCCTGGCGCATATCGTACAATCGCGTGTTCCCTTAAGCCCTGATCTGATTGGCGCTTACGGTCGTGCTTCAGCTAAAAGTGGAGTCGGCCGTCTAGCGGCGAATCGAGTCCTGGCGTTGTCGGCTCGGTCTCGATTGGTTCCCGTGTAACGTGGCGCGTTCCAGGAGTGCGGCATGAGTCGAACTTTTTCCGTTCTTGGCTTAGTCATGTTTACAGTCGGAGTAGTTGCACTCTCCTCCCTTGCCCGCCAGAGCCAACCCAAGCAGTTCAGCGTTACGACTAACAGAGAACCGAGTCAACGAGGCTTTGCTACGCGCCGCATTATCCCTGCGTTCGCGTTTGACTCGCCGTTCTCGCTGAACTAGGCGACTCAGTCGATCTGGCAGCACATCGCACTCCGGGGCAGCGTTCAGCTGCAGCGGGCGTCCGCAGTACCGGCCGCGAGTTGTGCAGTTCGTTTCGCGTTCGGTCACTCCCCGGGCTACCGGTACGGATTTCACGCCGGCTTGCGAGAATGTGAGCTAAACTTGGCTGACGGCATAGACGATCCCGTTCGGCCATAATCCCCTGGCATTCCCTGAGTAATCGATATGCAGAGTGACCTTTGGGCGTGGCTCCTGCGCCGCGTACCGGCCGAACAACACAATCAACTGATGCTGGTGACGAGAAGCGGCACCGAGATCGCCGTTCAGTCATTGCTTCGTGTAGAGAGCGAGTTGATCGCGATCAAGGGGCGCCTCGCCGGCAGTCAGGATGCCGGCCGCGTGTACTTCATTCCTTATTCCAACATCGACTACCTCGGTATCCAACGCGACGTGAAGGAGACAGAATTCGACGCCATCTTCGGCACATCGTCGCTGATGGAGCAGGCCGGGATAAGAAGTTCCGCGCCACCCGCCGCAATGATTCACCAGCAACCTGCCAACGTTGCGCACGAAGCTCCGGTCTCGACGTCCGTGTCAATATCGCAAAAGACGCCGCTGCCTCTGAAATCCGAAGTCTTGGAGAGGTTCCGCTCGCGTATTGCAGGCGCTTCGGCCTCACATAACGGCACAAATCTGCGCCCGGTCGACGGATAGCCCGCCTCTCGGTGGATTGCTATCCTCAGTTTATGGGAACCACCGCGCAAGCTGCTCTTACACCCGCACCGATCACCAGCGCCCAGCCGGGCGGCGGCTTGTGCATGAGCCTTGAGCTGGCCTGGGGCCGCTGCCGCCGCGCGTGGCTGCGTCGATTCTGGCCGGCTTATGTCCGTCGCATGTCTGAAGTGCGGCAAGGAACCTGCCCGGACTGTCCCCACGATATAGTCGATCCGCGTGATCTCAAATTCTATCGCAACGTTTGCGGCTATCGCTTTCGCCCGGAAGACGACCGCTTTGCCTGGCGCGGCCGGCTCAGGCTGGCACGCTATGGTCTAGCTGAACTGATCCTCTTCTCCGTTCTACTATCAACGCTTACGCTGCTATTCGGCAGCTGTGCGCTGTTGATTCATGCTTTGTTCTGGCCAGCCGTCGCGGTAGTCGTTGGCCTATGGCTCTTCGTGATCTCTTTCTTTCGCGATCCGGAGCGAACGCCACCAGCGGATGCCGACGCCGTTCTGAGTCCTGCCGACGGCACGGTAAGTCACATCGAAGAGGTCGCCGATCCGGACTTCCCGGGCGGGCGGGCGTTCCGAATCAGCATCTTCCTGTCCGTGTTCAACGTGCATGTCAATCGAACGCCGCGGCAGTGCCGAGTTGCTACTCTGCGCTACTACCCCGGCGAATTCCTCGACGCGCGTGCGGGCGAGTGTGCCGTGCGGAATGAGCAGTTCTGGATCGACTTTGTCGACTCCCGAACCGGTCAGCTCGTACGCGTCAAGCAGATCGCCGGAGCGATAGCCCGGCGCATCGTCTGTTGGCTACGGGAAGGCGAGGATCTTCAAGCGGGCGAGCGGTTCGGAATGATCAAATTCGGGTCGAGGACCGATGTGCTGGTGCCTGCAGGATGCGAGCGAGAGGTGAAGGTCAAAATCGGCGACGCTGTGAAGGGTGGGACCACGATTCTCTTTAATCTTAAGCGGAGTTGACTAATCGAGAAGTCGATTGATAGCAGAACGAACGAGAACCAGAAAAGTCCTGCCGGTACGCTCTGTCAAGAGTTGAGCCGGTACGAAGGTCCAATCGAGCGGTGAGTGCAATAAAACGCTCCCCTCGCCATCAATCAGCTCCTGTCTCCGTCGGCTTCATCAATTCGTCTTCAAATTTCCAGCCTCCGGGAAGAGCCAGGTCATGGCTCTCGATGCGAGCAAATTCCTCAGGAGTGACTTCCATAATTATCGAAGGATACGGAATGCCGCTAACCGGCGATGGCCCGAAGTGCAGCGGCAATGCTCCCGAGGGAACCGTGTCCTGGTTAACCTCTAGCAACTTGATTGGCTCAGTTCGCTGAAGCTCCAATTGCGCTTCTCCCGAGCAGCGAAAAACTCTCCTCAGGCCTGGTTCGACCTCAAAGTGCTTATGCGCCAACTCGTTCGCGACAATGGCTTTCTCCTGAGCGATCGCCTGGTCGGCGACTGCAATATTGCGGTCCATGCTTCCGCACACGGGGCATGGAAATCCAGCTTGCTGCACGGTCAACTGCGTGCCGCATTTCGTGCAGTTGATAGCCATTGAGAAAGATCTCCGATTCAACCGGATCAGAGAAACGCGCAGCACGCGGAATCGTAGATTTGCGATGTTCTCACACCATCGCCAACTGCAACGCCTTCCCCGTCTTCCAGTGATCCTTGTCGCGCACGACTTCCCGATAGAGCGTGTCGCGCTCGACCGGTACGCGTCCTGCTTCCTCGATGAGTCGACGAATCTCGGCTACCGTCAATTCCTGCGGTGTATCGCTGCCGGCGTCGTGATAGATCTTCTCGTGGACCACCGTACCATCAAGGTCATCGGCTCCAAAGCTAAGCGACACCTGGGCCGTCTTGATGCCGAGCATCACCCAGTAGGCTTTGATGTGCTGGAAGTTGTCGAGCATTAGTCTGCTGACAGCCATCGTCTTGATGTCCATCATCCCGCTCGGCTTGGCGATGTGGTCGAGGCGCGTGTTGTCCGGATGAAACGCCAGTGGGATGAACGTCTGGAAACCGCCGGTCTCGTCCTGCAACTCGCGTAGGCGGATCAGGTGATCGACGCGATGACGCGTTTCTTCGATGTGGCCGTACAGCATCGTGGCGTTAGTGCGCAAGCCGAGTTCGTGGGCTTCGCGATGGATGCGAATCCATTCGCTGGCGTCAGCCTTGTGCTCGCAGATCTGGTCGCGGACTTCGGGGTGAAAGATCTCGGCACCCCCGCCGGGCAAGCTGCCGAGCCCGGCTTCTTTGAATTCGGCGAGTAAGTCGCGTGTCGGTCGGCCGGTCAAACGGGCGAACCAATCCCACTCTACGGCCGTGTATGCCTTCAGGTGCAGCCGCGGATAGTTTTGATGAATGATGCGGACGACATTGAGGTACCACTCGTACGGTAATTGATGGTGCAGGCCGCCGACGATATGAACCTCGGTCGCGCCACGACGATCCGCCTCGGCGGCGCGCTCGAGGATTTGCTCATCGGGCATGACGTAGCCCTTCTCGCTCTTCAGATCAGCTCGAAAAGCGCAGAAGGTGCACCGGTAGACGCACACATTGGTCGGATTCAGGTGCGTGTTGACGTTGTAGTAGGTGAAGTTGCCGTTCTTGCGCTCGCGAACGACGTTGGCCAGCTCGCCGAGGCTGAATAGATCCGCCTGATCGTACAAGTAGACGCCGTCGTCGAATGACAATCTCTCACCGGCCGCTACCTTTTCACGGATCGACGACAGCTGCGCTGTACCATTCCGTTCGATCATTTCACCTATCCTCGTGCAGGATCCAACTCGAGCTTACCGCCCATTGTAGAGAATCGCTCTGGACCCATTCCAGTATTGGAAAAACCGCGAAAAGCCGCAAGCCGGCGTTCGCCGCGGCGGCCTGTCGCACTCAGCAAGAATGGAACCGCATGCGGGTGAGAAAGTTCACCGCACTCGATCAGCGACCGAAGTTCGCGTAGTCCTCTGCGCTCGGCGCGTCGGCATCCACAGCGGCTGGCTGTTCAGGCGTAAGAAGTGCTTGAACCCCTTGCGCGACCGCAAATGCCACTGGAATCGAGACCAGTGCAATCCGAATGGACATTCGCAGTCGCGTCCAATTCCTGCCGGCTGGCACTAATTCCGGAATCCAGCACGCGAGGGGTGCCGCAAACAAAAGGATCGCGCTGGATGCAGACAGATTGCCAAAGAAGTGGCCCACGAACAGGGTCGAGAACAATCCCACCAGGCCGGGTCCAAGCAGCGCGCGTAAATCCGTCCCTCGAGCAAGGACGGACGAGGCGGCGACTACACCCGACAGGCTGAGCGCCAGATTCATCGCCAGCAGACCGGGCGAGACGTACGACGACATCAGCCCCACGGCAGAACTTCCCAGCAGCGCAAGGATCAGCGCTATCGGAACCGCTCGCTCAACGGAACGGCGCATGAGCCAATCTAACAGTAACCAGACAACCCAAAGCGCCGCTGCGAGACCGGAGAGAATTAGAAGCGCCGTCGCCGGCGACCACTCAGCCGTTCCATCACCGAACGCATCTTTGAGGTAGGTGCTGTCGTGAAGTAAGACTCTCCCGGCACCAGCCGCGATCAATCCTCGCAGCAGCCAGGTGACAACTAGTTGTCGTCGCAAAAATGCGGCAGCGAGCTCCACCATGAGTACGGCAGGAAATACCAGAAGCAGGAAGCGACCAGCGTCGTCGGTCGGCGGCCAAGGCGGAAACGGTTCGGCCACCAAGTAGCCGGAATAGAGACCGATCCCGGTTCCGACGATCACCCCGATGGACGTCAGGACTGGCCGCGGTGAGCGCCACGGCCAGCCGCAAATCAGCACGATTGCGGCGGCCGTGACGAACGGAACGACCAATCCCCCAACCAGTGCGATAAGGAATTGTTGAGGCATGCTTCTGCTCACCGCCGAGGCAGGTTACTTCCTCGTCCCTTCGAAGCTGACGGTGATCGCGACATCATCGCCGAGAGCGTCGGCGAACTTGGCAGAGCCGACACCAAACTCGGAGCGCTTCAGGGTGAACTCGGCCGTGTAGCCGGTGCGATGGATGCCAGCCGGGAATTCAGCCTTCTTGCCGCCCTTGAGGGGGAAAGTGACCGACTTGGTCGTGCCATGCAGCGTGAAATCGCCGGTCACCTCGAAGCCATCGTCGATCGCCTTGACGCCCGTGCTCTTGAACGTCATCACCGGGAATTGCTTGGTGTTGAAGAAGTCGGGTGTTTTCAGATGGGCGTCGCGTTGCGCGTTAAACGTGTCGATGCTGTCAGTCTTGATCGTTAACTCGAACTTCGAGTGGCTCGGGCTATCGCTGTCGATGGTGAATTTGCCCGATACTTGCTTGAAGGTGCCGAAAGTAGAGCTGAGGCCGATGTGCGAGATCTTGAAGACGATCGCCGTGTGCATCGGATCAATGGAGTAAGTATCAGCCGCCCGCGACGGCGCCGCGGCGGAGAACAGGGTGAGCAGAGCGGCAACGGATGCCCGGATGACGGTCTTCTGCATAGTCGGGTTCCTCCTGGAAAAGAGATGGCTTCACTTCGGACGACGTTCGACGCCGGCACACAAGAAAGACGCGGTGCAGCACGGCAAGATTCAGCGATGCGACGTCGCGCCCCGTCTTGTTATAATGACGGCGTCTGCTGTGTCGATACATAATGAATTGGTTCAGCAATGTCAACCGCGCGAAGTCCGGATCCGGCCGATCACCTTGCTCGGATATTCCCCACCTTTGAACACGCTTTTTCGCGCTGGGCCGATTCCTTGCTGGAGAATACAGGCGTCAGCGCCGCTCGCGTGCGGCTCCTCGGAGTCCTGCATTGTCGAGGCCCGCAGATCATGTGTAACCTCGGCGAGGAGCTGGCAGTCACAGCCCGCAACGTTACGACGCTAGTCGACGGCCTCGAGTCCGAGCGCCTGGTTCGTCGCGCCCCGCATCCGACTGACCGGCGGGCGACTATGGTCGAGTTGACGGATGCGGGTTTTGCGATCGCGGAGAAGATGCTGGGTCCATTTCACGAACAAGTCACCGGTCTGTTTCGCGACCTGGCGGAGGAAGATCGGCGCGAGTTGCTGCGCTTGATGGAGGCTCTCCTGGCCGCTCTCCGCAAACGCGGGCAGGTCTGCTGAGGAACAGCCCCCTGGCGACCCGTTGCGACTAACCTGTCTGACACCCTTGCCCTTTGCTACCATTTCGCTCATGGCAGTATCAAAATCCTTACGCGCTCGCGCCCGCCGCATTGCGGACGGATTGGCTAATCTCTATCCCGACGCTCATTGCGAGCTCAATTTTGCCAATCCGCTGCAGC
>Ga0326727_10015326_pt1 | contig 16482 bp, 9 predicted proteins | sample MB2enrmetagenome_FD_207643 | JGI IMG/M metagenome (GOLD analysis project Ga0326727, IMG submission 207643) | Lab enriched peat soil microbial communities from McLean, Ithaca, NY, United States - MB29MY | ecosystem: Environmental > Terrestrial > Soil > Wetlands > Peat | place: USA: New York...
CTTTGGCAAGGTGCGCATCCGCAAGGAACTCATAAGCATTCGCGTCCTCAACATACTGTGGGTACATGCGGCGGACTTCCTCGCCTTGCTTCAGCACCTGGTCGTAATCGCCGGCCTTGGCGGAGGCGGCCAGGGCCTTCAGGCTCGCCCGCCAGGCGTCAAAGCCTGCGGCAGTCTTGCCGAGGTCCGCGTAAAGCCACGCCTGAAACTGCCTGTCGAAATCCTGCGGCGACGTGCCGAGATCCAGTTGGATTGTCTCGGATGTAGTCTTTCGATTGGCGAACGATTCCACCATTTCGAGCAGCTTCCCGTCGCCCCAGCGGCCCTGGATGTAATCGCAGATGCGCCCTGCCTGGAAGTAAGAGACCAAGACCTGGCCGGGATACTCCGGTCGAACGAAGCCGCGGTCGAGCTGCGCAACCGGAAGCAATTTCTTATCGCGCAAGGCCACCAGGATGTCGGGCGTGACGCGGCTACTCCATTCCGGAGACACGTCCGCCTCTTCGTGGACGGCCAGACCCTCAGTGAACCAGCGCGGCACGCGGCTGTGGGTTGCGGTAAGGATGTAGACGTGGCTCAGCTCATGCCACAGCGTGGCGCCCCAGTGGAAATCACCGGGCTTGCGTGCGGAGGGGCTGTCCATGGCGACGACCTCGCCAAACGTAACTCCCTCGGCACCCAGGCCCGGCATCCCCATGGTCCTAACCGCGAAGTCCTCGTGGTCGGGGTAGGCTTCCACTTGCACGGGACCCGGAAGCGTCATCTTGTATTTCTTCTCGTAGGTCGCCATGGCGCGCAGCAGTAGAGAATTGAAATACGGGTGCAGCAGCTCGGCTTCCTTCTTGTGCAGCCTCAGAATCGTGGCTCCATCCTTGAAGGTAATAAAGTTCTTGTAGCTGTCCAACAAGCGAAGCGTGTTAACGGTCGCTGCGTCCCGGAAGCCGTTGTCGTAGCAGAGCTCAAGCTGTCGGCGGGCCCCGTCTTCCTGTCCCAGGCGCATCAGGTTGACGCCCAGGGCGGAGCGCGCCGACCAAAGCTGCGGATCAAGTTCGACCGCCTTGCGGTAGTAGGCGACGGCATCCTCGAAACGATAGTTCAGCAGCAAGTGGTGGGCAATGATCGCGCAGCCTTCACCGTAGTTTGGATTGACTTGGCGAATCTTCGACAGCCAGAGATCAGGCGACCGATCCTCCAAGGCCTCCACGGCCGCATGAACGGCCATGGCGTCAAGTGCTTCCGGGGATATTTGCAGGGCGGCGTCAGCCTGCTTCAATGCCTCTGCACGATTCGAGTCTTCAAGAGCGAGACTGGCCATCAGCTCATAGGCTTCCACTAAACGCGGGTCCAGCGTGAGCGCTTGGGTTGTCCATTTTACCGCCCTCGAGTCGTACCCATCGGCACTGACAAGTGCGAGGCCCAGATAGGCCTGGGCGTTCTTGGGGTCGTGCTGCAAGGCTTCTTGAAAGAGGTTTTCCGCATCCACGTTATTGAAGCGCTCGTGCATCAGGCGGCCCCAGCGAACGCGGTAGTTGGCACTGCGGTCGTCCTGGGCCACCGCCTCGCGAAATTCTTCGTTCGCCTGCTGATACATTCCAAGACCCCAGTAACCTTCGGCGCGGAGGTAATGATCGCGCTGCGCCGCAAGCGATTGGTAGCACGCGTGGGCTTCGTCGCGACGGCCGTGCTTCGCGAAGGCACGGCACTGGTCGGGCGTTGCAGCCTTCGCGACACTGAGACCAAGCGCGGCCATCATCCAAAATGCTGCAATCGCTTTGGAGTGCGGCAGCTTGCTGCCGCTTTTCTTTAGGCCAGCTTGCTGGCCGCGCACCGGGCGAAGCGCGAGCAAGCTCGCGGCAGAAAAGCGGCAGCAAGCTGCCGCACTCCAAAGCGGCTGCGCCGCCTGGAAAGGCGAGGCCTTTCCGCAGGGCCGGGCGGCAGAGCCGCTGCGATGCTTGTTGATTGGGGCCGTACTTGTTTCAGGGCGGCCACAAGGGCCACCCCTACGGCCTGAGATCATTTATCCAACTCCTGCTGGACACGCGCCAGCTCGAGAAGCGCAGCGGTGAGTTGCTTCTTGTAATCTTCCTCAGACATCGCGGCCTTTTGATACTTCAGGGTATCGATCTGGCGCTCGAGCTCCTCTTTCTTGGCCAGCAGGGCGCGCTTGCCGGAATCGTTGGCGGCGCGTTCTGCCGAGCCGAATCTAACCAGGGTGAAGCTGGAAAGCATCAACCCTTCCCCGGCCTCGCTCGATGCCGCGCGTACCGCCTCGCCTTTGCCCGTGTCCTCAAACATGGCATGCTCGGTGGCGAGGCGTTTTTCCGATTCGTAGTAAGCTGCGGTTTTGCGTGCGGCGTACTGGAACGCTTCCAGCGCACTGATGGCCTCGTTCTTGTCGACATCAGCCGCGGGGTCGTGGAGCGCCTCGACCCAGTAGCGGCAGAAGACCGTGGCATTCTTCTCAGTTCCCGACTTAGTGGCGGCGACGACTGCTCGTCCCGGCCGTTCGAGCGCGGGGACCGCGCCGCCGCTGGCACTGGTGGTGTTGACGATCAATTGCCGCTTGGCGGGTACGCGATCACACAGCCGCGCCAGCTCTTCGGCTGAAACATCCGGGCCGACGAGATTGAACTTGTATTCGACGCCATCGAACGAGCCGTGGCCGATGAGGATAAGCACGAACTCGTCGTCGGGCTTAGCCTGGCTGGAGATGACGCCGAACTTTTCAGTCAGTCGCTCGCGCGTGGCCTCTTTGCCGAACAGCGTCTCGACATGCGCGTCCACGCCCGCGGTCCTCAGCACCTTGTCCAGGTCCTTGGCCAGCCCCGTGAACTGCTGCTCGTACTCCGGCTCGCCGCCCAGCCCGGCGACAGTCAGGTAGTACGTCGCGCCTCTCACCGGGAGCGCGGAGATAAGCAAGAATGCAAGGGGCAGTCCTGACGACCCCATCCTACGGAAGAACCCCCTCACCTGACGCTGCGCGCCACCCTCTCCCCCAAGGGGGAGAGGGTATCGATCTAATAAATCTTTCCCCTCGCCCCCTCGGGGGCGAGGGGCCGGGGGTGAGGGGGCTCTGCTGCTCAATCCCACGTCATTCAGTATTGAAGAACTTGTCACACGATCCCCCACCTCCGGCGCAGCAGCCATTCCGAGCAACGCAGGAGCAAAAACAAGATGAAAACAACCGGCATGTTCCACAGTTCTTTAATCTGGCGGACGCTGATTCCCGCTTCCGAGTAGGCAATGTCGCGGGCAAGCTGGGCAGCCTCAGCGGGCTGCCAATATCGCCCGCCGGTTTGCTTGGCGAGCCTTTCCAGAAGGTCGCGGTTCTGTTCGAGATGAAAGTTCTCCGCAACCCCGTCCAGCCTGTCAAAGTCGAGGGTGTCGCTGCCGAGATCGGCGTCCCCGCGCTTGGCTGTCACCAGGACCGAGTACAATTCCGGCCGCTCGGCATTCCACTCTCCCTGAAACGTGCCGGGCGAGGCCGGGTCGGGAGCGAGATCGAGCGTTGCGTTTACGCCTCCCGGTCCCGAGATGTGGGCCTGAACAAGGGCGTCGGGGGCGGGCGTGAAATCCTGACCGCGAACCTCGGCCGAGATTTTTGCCCGTCCTTCGTCAAACAGGATGGGCTTGCTGACGGACGCGACGACGTGACCAGGTGTGTCGGCAACGAGCCAGCGCAGCAGTTGCTGCCAGAAGGCGTCGTGCGTAGGGTCACCGGAGGGCAGAGCCATCTGCCAGCGCCACGTCCCGCCCGTGGCCAGGATCGCGGTCCGTCCGCGCCCATAATTCTCGGTGACCAGTAGCGGCTCCTTTCGTCCCCCGCCGTTCATTTCCACCAGAACTGCCGCGCCGGGTTTGGGCGTGCCGGAGTCCTGATAGTCTTCGAGGTAGGGCAGTTTCTTCCAGCGTGCCAGGTTGCGCGCCGGGTCTTCTACCAATCGGCAGATGACGTTGTCGGCGCCCACGGGCGTCAAGGCGACGGTCGCCGCTTCTCGGTGAAATGTACCTTTCCGAGCGGGCAGAAGCGAGGGAAGAAGGTCGGCAAGGTTGGACGCGCTCCAGCCTCCGTCGGACAAGGCGAAGCGGCCGCCTAGGAGCAGTAGCCCGCCGCCACGGCGATCGACGAATTGCTCGATCAAATCGCGCTGCGCAGGAGTGAAGTAGCCCGCTTCGACCGACCCGATAATCAGCCCTTGATAGGCGAAAAGCTCCTCGGCGGAGGCCGGGAAGCCCTGCGCGAGTTCGTTGGCACTGTCGATTCCCTGGCGATAGATTTTGTTCTCAGTCGTACGCAACATCGAGACGAGCTGGACGATGGAGTCATCGGACTCTGCGCGGCGGATAAACTTGTATTCCCAACGAGGTTCGCCTTCGAGATAAAGAACGCGGCGCCGGCCCGACTCGACATTCACGAGTCGCGTGACGGCATTATTGGAGGGATTCTCTTCGCCGGGCAGCGGGTCAACGGAGAAGCGCAGCGCCTTGGCGCCGGCGCGGCCGGCGTTGAACATCAGATTCTCGGTTTGGGCGGCACCGTCGGCGGAGAGGGTGATCTCTCGCGTTGCCAGCGCTGTCGCACCATCGTGAACGCTCAGCGTAGCCTTCCGCCCTGCGTAACCGTGCTGGCGAAAACGGACAATCGCCGACAGGCGCGAGTCCGCCAAGGCGCGCGGTGCAACCGTCGCGTCGTCGATCTCAACGTCCTGCACCATGGCAAGGCGCCCGAAGCCGATGGTGTGCACCGGAATCCGGCGTGAGCGAAGAGCCGTGATGGTGTCCAGATCGACGCCGCCGGAGTTGTCGGACCCGTCGCTTAGCAAAACCACGGCCCCAATCGGCAAATCGCTGGTCTCCTCCGCCAATTGTTTCAACCCCGCGCCGAGGTGCGTTACGGGCGCCGCGGCCCGCAATTCCTCCAGGCTCGAAACACGCGTCGCTTCGCGGTCGAGCCGATAGAAGCGTGTCTGGAATTGCTTCTGGAGACCGGCCAGCACTCCACCTTGCATAACCTTGACGGCACGTTCCAGGCGGGAGGCGCCGTCCTCCGTGGTGGCCATGCTGCGCGAGTCGTCCACCACGATGGCGATGATGTTCTTTTGGGGTTCGAGTTGCGCAACCACCAGGGCGGGCTGCCAGAGCAGGATCAGCAAAAGCGCCACCAGACACGATTGCAGTAGCCAGATGACCCCGGCCCGCCAGTTCCGCACGCTCGTAGCAGCCTGAGGCAGACGAGCGCGAATCAGCGCCGCCAAACCGCCCGCGGCCAGCAGCACAAGCAATCCCAGGAGCCACCTTGGCCAACTGCTGAGCAGGACCAGTTCGCCTCTCACAAATACCAGGCGTGGGTATTTGAAGAAAAACTGAAACATGTAGTACCCGCAGGGGCAACACTCGCGGTTGCCGATATGCTCTACGTCAAGAATCTCGAAGCCCTGGTTACCCTGAGTACGATGCCCTGTACTACCCTTTGGATGCAAAAAGATCGCGGCGTGTGCAGTCATTCCGAGCGCAGCCAAGCATCTGGGCAGTTGTGATTCGTTTGCAATAGCTTACGACGAACTGCGGAGATCCTTCGCTGCGCTCAGGACGACAGGCACGGCCGCCACGCTTCACGCATATCGAAACAGCGCCTTAAAGCCAAAGTCCATGTGCTGCTGGTTGTGGCAGTGAAAAAGCGTCAGCCCCGGCTGGTTTGCCAGCAAGTCCACGGAAACCACCCCGTAATTTGGCACTACCACCGTGTCCTTGATTACCCCTGCGGTCTTTTTACCGTTCACATCGACGAGCTCGAACGTGTGTCGATGCATATGCACGGGGTGGGCATCGTCGCTCCGATTGTGAAACACCAGGCGGTAGCGCGCGCCCTCTTTCAGGACGAACTCGCCCTCGTGCGGGTATTCCTTGCCGTTGATGAGCCAGTGGTTAAAGTTCCCGGGCCCGCCCGGAATGACCTCGATGACCATGTCAATCGTCTGATCGGGCGTCGGATGGGCGGCGGGCCTGCCGAAGATCGAGTAGTCCCATTGAAGGTTCGTAGGGGCGACCCACTTTGGATCTCCGTGTTGGTTCGCATACTCGACCAGGACACCCATGCCGTCATTGCGGTCGTCGTCCTTGGTGGCGCCCAGAATCCAAATCCCCGGCCGGTTCATATCCACCACCGCGTCCACGCGTTCGCCGGGACCCATCGCCAGGACTTCGACCGGGTGCGGAGACGGAACTGGGTTTCCATCCAGAGCCAAAACGTTGAACAAATGACCCGCAAAGGCAATGCTGCGGTTCCCTGTAGCGCTGGCGTTGAGCACGTGCACCAGCAGGCGCTGCCCCTGCCGGACTCGAATCGGCTCTCCCGCACCGAGCGACTTGTCGTTGATCGAGAAGATCCGATATCCGACCTCCAAACCGTTTTGCCGCTTATCGGGGACGGCGGGCTTTTCGGGCTGCGATCCCGGCGGCCCCATCTCCATTTCGTCCATATCTTCCGAACTCAGATACGGTTCCCAATCGCGCAGTGCCAGAAACACTTCCTGGTCGTATCGGCCCGGATTCTCGGCCGGCTCGACGTAGACGAAGCCGAATTGGCCGGTGTAAGTGCCTCGGTGCAAGTCAATCCCCGCCATCGCGTGAGTGTGATACCAGCGCGTGCCCGCAGGGCGTGGCACAAACTGATAGCGCCGCCGGCCATGAGCGGGAACCATCGGCGTGCCTTCTTCTTCCGAACCGTCGACCTCGGGGGGGATGAAGAATCCGTGCCAGTGCACGAGTTCCGGCACGTCCGTGTCATTCAAGACCTCGACCGTAATCGGCCTGCCCTCGCGCATGCGCAAGACCGGGCCCGGTGAACACCCGTTGTAGCCAATGGTGCTGATGGCGCGATTGGGATCAAGCTGCACAATGACGGGGGCAATCTTGAGCGTGACATCCGCCCCGCCCGCCTCGGGCGCCGAGGCCTGCGGCATCTGCATTTGCGACCCGAGCCGGCGGGTCGCGCCGAGTCCCGCGGCGCTACCGCATCCGTATTTGAGGAAGTCTCGTCTGTCCATGCTCAGTCGAAAGTCGAGAGTCGAAAGTCGAGAGCGAGAGCTTTTAACTTTTGACTCTCGACTCTCAACTTTCGACTCTCAACTAGTGCGTCATCCCGTAGATGATGTAGTTGATCCCCAGGCGATAGGCGAGCGAGGAAAACCGTTCCGGGTAGCGCGGATCATCGGCGTGCTCCCAAGCATCTCCCAGATGCATGTTGTGGCAAATGGCGACCATGATTCGGCCCTTGTCGTCCCGGATGGCGCGCCAATGCGGCTCAATACCATCCCGCTCATAAGTTCTGCCCGTCCAGATGTACTGATAACCCGGTATTTGGAAGCGTTCGTCCAGGTCATAGAGCACGTGGAAAATCTCATCGTTATTCTTCAGGTCCTCGACTTGGCGTTCCGGAAACACTTTGCTCATTCCCTCGAGGAACGTCTGCCACTCCGCGGCGCCGTGGAAATTGTCGGCCAACAGGAAGCCGCCTCGGAGCAGGTACTCGCGCAGGCGCTGAGACTGTGCCGGGGTGAAGTTCCAGCGGCCGACGTTGACGGCATACAGCCACGGCCAGTTAAAAATCTCGTCGCTGTCCAGGTCTAGTACCTTTTCAGTGCTGCGAGCGTTGAGCCGGGTAAGACGCCGCACACCTTCGGAAAACTGGCGATCCGCCTTGGGGAAATCCTCCGACCAGCCGAGGCGACGCCACCCGCCGAAGCTGCTCCCGCTGGTGGCGAATCTCAGGCGTCCAAAAGTGAATTCAGCTCTTTCGTTCGTTTGGGCGGGAGCTTCCTCCATATCCCAGGGCGCAAAGCCGTCCTGTTGAAAGGCCATCAGAACGGTGCTCAGCCCCAAGGCTAGAGACACGAACAGCGTGCGCGGACGGAAGCCCATGGATCACCCTGAATGAATGGTAACAAAATGTCGAGGATTTTTCCAGCCTTGCGGGCCGGGTGAGGAGGTCTTCTTCGGTTGCTAAGGTATGTAGCCTATGTATCGAGAGCCGGTTAGGTTGTCGGAGCAGGCCGGCGCCGCGTTGCTCACGGGCGGGCGATTTGGCCCAGCACGACTGAGCGGCGCGCGCCGGTCACGCGAGGCAGGTTGCCCGGCAAGCCGTGCATTGTGCGGTCCGCAAGGATGGCGAAGGCGATGGCCTCCTTGGCGTCTACCGGCAGGCCATACCGGCCGGAGAGCTCGACGGTCAAGCCGGGCAGCAATTCGGCCAGGCGCTTCAGCAGCGTGCGATTGTGCGCGCCGCCGCCCGAGACAATCAAGCGGTTAATCGTGGTTTCAGGAAAGACAAAACGAGCCAAGGCGTCAACGATTGTTTGCGCCGTCAGTTCGAGAGAGGTTCGAAGCAAGTCTTCGAAGCGATATTTCTTGCGCGAGAGAAAACAGTGCTGCACGAAATCGCGGCCAAACTGTTCCCGCCCCGCACTCTTGGGTGGGGGCTGGGAGAAGAAAGGGTGGCACAGCATGTCAGCAAGCATCGGTTCGTTGACTTTTCCACGCGCCGCGACGCGCCCGCCAGCGTCGAAGTACTCCCGATCACCGGTGAAGTGCCGCATCAAAGCGTCGCTCACCATGTTACCGGGGCCGGTATCGAAGCCTGTTACGTCATCGGGTTTCGCCTTCGCGGGGATCACCGTGACATTGGCGATGCCGCCGATGTTTAAGGCCACCGTCCCTTTCCGCGAGTCCCGAAGCAGAAGATAGTCCACCATGGGTACCAGCGGGGCGCCCTGCCCGCCTGCCGCCATGTCCGCGGTGCGGAAGTCCGCCACCACCGGCGCGCCCGTTCGTTCGGCGATCACGGCGGGCTCCGCAATTTGAAGTGTGTTCGGGCCTGCCGCCTCGCTGTGGCCTGGAATCAACTCTGGCCTTCCCTGGTGAAAGACGGTCTGGCCATGCGAGCCAACGACCGAGACGCGCCCGGGGGAAACACGACCTGCGCGGCACGCGCGCAAGGCAGCGTTGGCGAAGAGTTCGCCAAGCAAGAAGTTGAGTTGGCTGATTCCCCCGGCTTTGATGTGGACACCCGCTGCCACGTTCATGATCCGTTGCCGGACTTCAGGAGGGTAGGGAAGTGTGGAGAACGCCAGCAAGCGCACCCGCGGTTGATCCGCAGAGCCGCTGAGGCGCACCAAGGCTGCATCGATTCCGTCCATCGAGGTGCCGGAGATTAGGCCCACAGCGAGGCGGGATCTGCGATCCTTTGTTTTCATAGACATTCCCGGATCGTTCGTCTCAAATCAGCTTTCAGCAGTCAGCCTTCAGCTATCAGCCAACCTATTCCCCACATTGGATAAGAATGGGTCAGGGCTTGTCGATTCCTGCGCCGGTCCTTTGTTTTCATAGACATTCTCGCTTTGTTCTCCGGTTTTTCGATGCCACATACCCGGTTTCCCGCCACGGCGCAAAGTCGCACCACCCCCGACCCCTCCTCATCCGAGGAGGGGAGCCTGGGAATATCCCAGCTTGGTTAAGGAGTTGTTGATTTCTGAGCTTTTCCTTTGTTTTCATAGACATTCTCGCTTTGTTCTCCCGTTTTTCGATGGCACAAACCCGGTTTCGCGCCAAGGGCGCAAAGTCGCACCATCCAACCCCTCCTCATCATAGCCTATCATCATGGGTTTTGTCAAGAGACAAACAGTCCTAGTCACGATTTTTCCGAACCTGCGAAGACGGCGGAGAAGGCTGTGAACTGTTTTATCAGGCTTTCCAGCGAGCCGCGCGGCAGCTTGTCGTCGGGGGGCCGCAGGCCTCGCTTCACATGCTGAATGCGTTTGAGTGCCTGTTCGACGCGAGCACTGGGGAGTTTCCCTGACTCCAAAGCGGCGCTCAAGGCTGCCTGGACACGCTCGGCGGCTTGCGGCTCTTCCACGAGAAGTATGTCGCATCCCGCGCTCACAGCCTGCACGGCCGCCGCCTCCAAACTCAGGGTTCCGCGCACGGCCTCCGTTTCGAGCCCGTCGGCGATCGCGACGGCGTCATAGCCCAGCTTAACGCGGAGCAAGCCTTCCACAACCTTTGAAGACAATCCGGCGGATTGCAGCAGATCGAAGTCGTAGGCTTTATACGCGGCGGTGCTCACCAGGATCAATGGTAGCCGGGGCAGAAGCGCCCGATAGGGGACCAAGTCCTCGCGCCACAACTCGGCCATGGACTTGGAAACCAGGGGGAGTTCGGCGGGGCCAGCGGCGCGCGCGCTGCCCAAGCCGGGAAAATGTTTTCCGCAGGCCAGCACCCTGTGAGCATCGAGCCCTTCCAGGAATGCTTCACCACACTTCGCCACCTGCTGAGGGTCGGCGCTGAAGGCTCGTGTCTCCGTAGGGGCACGCCATGGCGTGCCCCTACCCGGAATCAGACTGGGCGACGCCAGATCCAGCAAAGGAGCGAAATTGGTGTTGAAACCGAGAAGTTTGAGGGCAGCACCCGCCAGTTCACCCAGGCGTTGCATCGCCGCAAGGCCTTTCCCGGCGGCCGCGCGCGGAGAGGGGAGTGGAGGCAGGAAGGGGGGATCCTTCAGCCCGCCTTCTTCCCGGAGGGCAAGGAAAGGCACAGTTGGGACCGAGCCGGCCAACTTGGACAGCAATTCGCGGAGGGTGTCGGCGCCCTTGGGAAGCGGCGCATCGACAAGCACACCACTTGGGTGCGTACGGCGCAGGGTGTGCTCGAGGGAGGAACTCCAGTGCAATTCACTCAGTTTCAGCAGCAACAATTGGCCGAGATCGTTTCCCTGCAAATGACCCCTCACTTGTCCCGCGGTAGCTGGGGCTACACTGGCGCGCGGCCAGGGACTCTGGGCTATCGCGGGTCAATTCCATGGCCGGGTCGTGGTCGCCCGCAGCGTACCCGAGATCCTATCGGCCGGTGAGCCCAGGCGAAAGGCTACCAGCATTTTCGCCGCAATCCGTCGGCAGGAGCACATGCAGAAATCGGCGCCTCGGTGATTTTCCGCAAATGATGATCAAACGGCAAGAAGAATCGTCGCGAGTCAGGAAAGAGCTCCGTCCCGGTTCACAGTCCAGAGAACCCCAGGTTGACACGCCGACTCAATCGTAGTGCTTGACCTGATTCCACTGCAGGGGCTTTCTCAGCTTCCGGACGACATACACCGACAGATCGTTTTCTAAGGGCTGAACGTAGCCGGTTTCGTCATGAATGAAACCTTCCTGCGTGACCTCCTGGAAGGTCTGCGCGAGGTCGCCGGGCCCGCGGTTGATAACGATTCCCACTTCCCACGAACTTTGGGGACCCCACAACCAATAGTTGTTGTGCCCCGATGAGGCATCGGGCAGACCGTATTTTTTTCCAAGGAAATCGATCGCCCCCGCCTGGTGGTAATCCATGGCGAAGATGCCGCACTTGGCGCGATCCTCCGGGGGCAACGACTGATACACGCGGGCGACTTCTCTAACCTCGTTCTCCCAGCCAAACATGGAGGCGTAATACTGAGACAGCCTGCCCACAGGATAACGCTCTCCTCCGGCGTCGGGCTTTAATCCCAGGGCTGCCGAGTACCGGATATGCGCCTCCACGGGGAGGATCGGCAAGGCCGCCGGAAGAGTAACGAGTCCGCCGACAACGATCAACGTCGCGAGCGCCACACGCAGGGCCTTACTGGAAAACGCATTCTCCATCCAGAGGGCGCCGAAGGCGAAGAGCATCGTGTAGGCCGGAGCTAAGTAGTAGGTTTTTCCACCCGTAACCACGAAAAGGACCAGGACTGCAATGTAGCACCAACCGAGCGTCTGGTACCTTCGATACTCCTTGCTGAGGACAAGCAGGCCGAGTCCCGCGAGCCAGACGGGAAAGGTGAAGGGGTGCATCTGCACGATCTGACCTGCGACATAAGCGGGGAAGGAGAGCTTGACCATCTTGTAGACGGCCGCGTTGTGCATGAACTCGAGAGTTGGCCACCCGTGCGGTATCTGCCACAAAACGTACGGCAGGAAGATCAGGCCGGCGAGTGCTCCTCCCAACCAGAACCACCCGCTCAGGAAATGGCGGCGTTGCCGAGTCAGCACCAGCCCCACCACTAGTCCGAACCCGAGGAAAAGCACGCTGATCTTATTTTGCAGCCCCAGCCCCGCGACCAGGCCGAAAGCGACCCAAAGCCTAGGGCTTCCCCCGTCGAAGATCAGCACCAGAATGTAGAAGGCGGCGAGCCAGAAAAGCACATCAAAGGCATTCATTGAGAATATGTGGCAGACGGCCAGATAGACCGGGGCAACCAGTACGCACACCTGGGCCAGCAACTGACCGAACCTTCCTGCCCCCAAGCGCCGGGCCAGCAGTCCGGTAAGGAAAACCGTCGCACCGCCAGCGAGCGCCGGCAACAGCCGGATCGACAGGAGGGAGTCCCCAAACAACCAGCGATCCAGGCGCAGCAGCAGGATGGAGAGCGGGGGATGGTCCACGTAGCCCCAGGCAAGCCGCTTGCTGCAGGCGATGTAGTAGAACTCATCGCCGAAGAAGCCGAACCCTTTATGCGTCAACAGATGCAGCGTCACTTTGATCAAGGCCGGTACCGCGAGTACAGCGAGGTCAAGCTTCGACTTTGCTACGTCGGCGATATTCGGTCGTCCTGCTACCATGAGAGTCCTCCAGACACCGGACGCGATAAGACACGTCGGCGATGGCGCAGGGTATTATGCCTTGAATCTTGCGTGGTAGAGGCGGAATTGTGGTTGGCGATTTGCCCCGGGCAGATAGACTGATGATGTCGGTTCCCTTTTATCCCGGTGCTAACACGGGACGCCCGCACCACAATGCGTGTCAGGACTGGATCTGCTTTTTCAGTTCCGCCAGCAGATTCAAGGCCTCAATCGGTTTCAGGTTATCGAGGTCGGCTCTTTCGATGGCGTTCACCACATCAGCGTTCAAGGGCGTGAAAATGGTGAGCTGCACGGGGCCGGCTTTCGCCTCGTCCGGCCTGGCGGTCAAGCGCTCGCTCAGGGTGTGCTCGGTTTGTTCGTGGCGAGAGAGGATTTCCCGAGCGCGCGCGATCACCTTGCCGGGCAGGCCGGCCAGGCGAGCGACCTCGATGCCGTAGCTCTTGTCGGCGCTTCCCTGTTCCACCTTCCGCAGGAAGACGATGTTGGTTCCCGATTCACGCACCGAGACGTGGTAATTGCGCACGCCGGGGAGAAGATCGGCCAGCTCGGTAAGCTCGTGATAGTGAGTGGCGAAGAGGGTCTTGGCCCGAGTGTGGGTTTGCAGGTGCTCGACCACGGCCCAGGCAATCGCCAGGCCGTCGAAGGTGGCGGTGCCCCGGCCCACCTCGTCCAACAAGACGAGGCTACGTGGCGTTGCGGTGTTGAGGATGGCCGCCGCCTCCGTCATCTCCACCATAAACGTGGAGCGGCCCCGCGCCAGGTTATCCGAGGCTCCGATGCGAGTGAAGATGCGGTCGAAAATGGGAAGCTGGGCGCGCGTGGCGGGCACAAAGCTCCCCATCTGCGCCACCAGGGCGATCAGGGCCGCTTGGCGAAGGTAAGTTGATTTTCCCCCCATGTTCGGCCCCGTGATGATCAGGATCAGGTCGGTGCCGCCATTCATGTAGAGATCATTGGGAATGAACTTGCCGGATTGGCCCTCCTCGTTGAGTTGCTCAATGACGGGGTGGCGTCCGCGCTGGATGACCAGCTCGCCATCCTGGGAAAACTCGGGGCGTAGGTAGTGTCGCTCGGCGGCAAGGTGGGCGAAGCAGGCGAGAACATCCAGTTCCGCGAGCACGGCTGCCGTCTGGCGGATGCGCCGCGCCTCAGTCGCCACCTGGCGCCGAGTGGCGAGGAACAGGTCGCGCTCAAGGGTGTGGCTTCTCTCCTCCGCGTCAAGGATCTTCGCTTCCAGCGCCTTCAACTCCGGCGTGGTAAACCTTTCGGCATTCACCAACGTCTGCTTGCGTTCGTAATCCGCAGGAGCAAGGTGGAGATTGGGCTTCGAGACCTCGATGTAATAGCCGAAGATGCTGTTGAAGCGGACTTTCAACGACGCGATGCCGGTGCGCTCGCGTTCGCGGGCCTCGATCTGGGCCAGCAACTGTTTGCTGTTCTGGCTCAGGTCGCGGAGTTCGTCGAGCTCCGCATTGTAGCCGGGCCGAATCAATCCGCCCTCGCTGAGAAGCACCGGAGGCTCGGGATGGATCGCTTTCTCGAGCAGCTCCCGGACGTCTGCAAGCTCGTCCAGGTTTTCCCGAAGTTTCTTGAGGCGAGCCGCCTGGAAATGGTTCAGATAAGCGCGAAGGTCCGGGAGAACCTCCAACGAGTGCTTTAAAGCCAGCAGGTCTCGCGCGTGGGCGGTCTCGAGCGTCACTTTGCTCAGGAGGCGCTCGAGGTCTTGGACGCAGCCCACCGCCCGCCGCAACTCTTCCCGCTCGATGGTGGATTTCAGCAACTCCTCGACAACATCCAGGCGCGCCTCGAGTTCGGCGCGGTCGAGCGAGGGGCGAAGCATCCAGGCCTTCAACTTACGCGCGCCGAGCGAAGTGACGCATTCGTCGAGGATACCCAGGAGCGTGGCGGCGCGAGATTCCCCGAAGGCGGGCTCGACCAGCTCGAGATTGCGCATCGTCGCCGGGTCGAGGATCAGCGAATCCTGCTGCTGGTAGAAGCGGATTCCATCGAGGTGGGAAAGCGATCCCCGCTGCGTCTCGCGCACATAATGGAGCGCGGCCCCGGCAGCCGCCACGGCCAGCGCATGACCCTCGAGGCCGTAGCCGGCCAGCGTCGCCACCCCGAAATGGTCGCGCAAAAGCCGGGCGCCGTACTCCTCCGCGAAAACCCAGTCCTCCAGGGGCGTTTGGGTGAGGGAAGCGAGGGGAACGGGGCGCGGGTCCGCCGGGCTGGTGGGGCGTGAGGCCACCAGAAGTTCGCTGGGCCGCATGCGCTCCAATTCCTCTTGCTGGCGCGCCGCAGCCTCCGGGCCTGAAAACTCGGTGACGCGGAAGTCGCCGGTCGAGAGGTCCACGAAAGCCAGGCCTACAATACCGTCGCGCTCCGCCAGCGCCGCCAGGTAGTTATTTTCGCGCGGCTCGAGAATCTGCGAATCGATCGCCGTTCCCGGCGTGACCACGCGGGTGACTTCGCGCTTCACGAGCTTCGTGGCAAAGCGCGGATCCTCCATCTGGTCGCAGATGGCCACCCGAAAGCCGCGACGGACGAGCTTGGCGATATAACCGTCCGCGGCATGATAGGGAACGCCGCACATCGGGATCGCCACGCCCTTCTCCTTGTTGCGGGAGGTCAGGGTGATCTGCAGCTCCTTCGAAGCCACCACGGCGTCTTCAAAGAAGAGTTCGTAGAAATCTCCCAATCGAAACAGCAAGAGGGCGTTGGGGTGGCGCTCCTTAATGGCGCTGTACTGCCGCATCAGCGGTGTGGAGAAGTCACTCATGGGCGCGTTCGAGTTCTTGAACCATTATAGCTTCGCGCACGGGCCTTCGCTATGCAGACTGTTCGCCCCTACGCCCTTGTGGTTTGCCCGCCCGGGCTACAATTCGCGTCCGCTGCGGGAAGCACGGCAGCGGCCAACGTTTTCCTGGGTCCTCAGGGTAATCCCTTAGGCGGGACTGGTACTTTAGTAGTCTTGAGTGTCATTGCGAGAAGCGTTACTAATAAAGCGCTGGCCACGAGTTTCTCCGCCGACTCGGATGGGCGAGTGGGGCTCCGGCTCGTGCCGCCAGCCGGCAGCATGCCGCTTCGAGGTGCCCCGCGCCTCGCCGCAGCCGAGCTGGTTGCGGTTGCACCATTGTTTTTGGAGGTTACTTTGAACTGCCTTCGTTTGGGGATCAGGTTTCCGGTGGAGTTCCCGGTGACGGTGCAATGGAAAACCCGTCCGGGCAAAGTGCGCCAGATACGGGGAAAGATCACCACGATGAGTGGCAACGGAGTTTTTATGCGGTTGCCCTCACAGCTTCGTCCGAACACCAGGGTTGTATTGACGGTGAGTTTACCTGCCGAGATTACAAAAGTCCCCTTGAAGCTTCGCTGCCAGGCTCGTGTGGTCAGCCAAAGAGAAGCCGAAAGTTATCCCTTTGGCATTGGCGCGGTCATTGACGATTATCAAATCCGGACCGGCCGCCCGCGCGCGTGAAATCCGCGCAACTTGGCCCCCGTTCCAACCAGACCATTCACCAACAAGAGTCCTTCTGCGGGTGCCCGCCATTATTCCCCTCCTTTAATCGTTTGTAGGGGCAACCCTTGTGGTTGCCCGAGGGCGACCACAAGGGCCGCCCCTACACTGGCCGTTTTCAAAGCAGTCGCTCATGCCCGTCTGCGGACGAGCACCCAGAAATCATGAAAATGCGCGAAGCGCCTTGGAGTGCGGCGGCTTGACGCCGCCTTGGCACGGCGCGGACCGAGGTTTTTCGTGGGATGAACTGGATCGAGGCGTAATGGCGTAGTGTAACTCTGCGCCCCGCGCTAATCCTGAGGCGGCGTCAAGCCGCCG
>Ga0326727_10015327_pt1 | contig 16481 bp, 13 predicted proteins | sample MB2enrmetagenome_FD_207643 | JGI IMG/M metagenome (GOLD analysis project Ga0326727, IMG submission 207643) | Lab enriched peat soil microbial communities from McLean, Ithaca, NY, United States - MB29MY | ecosystem: Environmental > Terrestrial > Soil > Wetlands > Peat | place: USA: New York...
AAAGGCGGAATTGATGGCTGTTCGAATCGACGGCCCAGGCAATGTTCCTGGCACAGTCATGGCCGGGTCGAGTTGCCGGTGTAACCAGAGTGATGCCAAATGCGTCGTTGATGTATGAGGGGATGTACATGAGGGGACGTCCAAGAGGGGATGTCCAAGAGGGATGGTCCAACAGAGATGTCCAAGACGGACCGGATGGCCGACATAACATCGAAGGGCGCGACGTAAGTTGAAAGCGGAGTTCGAGTGACATGAATGCGGTAAGCACGCCATTGCTCGATCGGGTGCATGTCCCGGCCGATATGCGGAATTTCTCCCCCGAGCAACTGCGTCAGCTCGCGGACGAATTGCGCAAGGAAACCATCGATGCCGTATCGGTTACCGGCGGCCATCTGGGCTCCGGCCTCGGTGTGGTGGAGCTGACCGTTGCGATCCACGCCGTGTTCGATACGCCGCGCGATCGGCTGATCTGGGACGTCGGCCACCAGGCGTATCCACACAAGATCCTCACCGGCCGGCGCGACCGCATCCGCACCCTGCGCCAGGGCGGCGGCCTGTCGGGCTTCACGCGCCGCTCGGAGAGCGAATACGACCCGTTCGGCGCGGCGCATTCCTCCACCTCGATTTCCGCCGGGCTCGGCATGGCGGTGGCACGAGACCTGAAGAACGCGCACGCCAAGGAAGCCGGCCGCCCGGAACGCGATGACCGGAACGTGATCTGCGTCATCGGCGACGGCGCCATGAGCGCCGGCATGGCCTATGAGGCGATGAACAACGCCGGCGATGCGCACTCGCGGCTGATCGTCATACTGAACGACAACGACATGTCCATCGCGCCGCCGGTCGGTGCGATGAGCGCCTATCTGTCGCGGCTGATGTCGTCGCGCAGTTTCCTCAACCTGCGCGATCTTGCCGTGCGCATGGCCAAGCGGTTCCCGCGCGGCATCGAGCGCACCGCGCGCCGCGCCGAGGAATTCGCCCGCGGCATGCTGACCGGCGGCACGCTGTTCGAGGAGTTGGGCTTCTATTATGTCGGCCCGATCGACGGGCACAATCTGGATCATCTGCTGCCGGTGCTGCGCAATGTGCGCGAGGCCGACGAGCAGGGGCCGATCCTGGTGCATGTCATCACCCGCAAGGGCAAGGGCTACGCCCAGGGGGAGAATTCCGCCGACAAGCTGCACAGCGTCAGCAAGTTCAACGTCGTTACGTTCGAGCAGGCGAAGGCGCCGCCCGGCCCGCCGAGCTACACCAACGTGTTCGCCAGCGCACTGATCGCCGAGGCGGAGCGCGACAAGCGCATCGTCGCCATCACCGCGGCGATGCCGTCCGGGACGGGCCTCGACAAGTTTGCCAAGCGCTTCCCCGACCGTTGTTTCGATGTCGGCATTGCCGAGCAGCATGCAGTGACCTTCGCCGCCGGCATGGCGACCGAGGGCATGAAGCCGTTCTGCGCGATCTACTCCACCTTCCTACAGCGCGCCTACGACCAGGTGGTGCACGACGTCGCCATCCAGCGCCTGCCGGTGCGTTTGGCGATGGACCGCGCCGGGCTGGTCGGCAATGACGGCGCGACGCACGCCGGCAGCTTCGACATCACCTATCTCGGTTGCCTGCCCGGAATGGTCATCCTGGGCCCGGCCGACGAGGCCGAGCTGATGCACGCCGTGGCGACCGCCGCCGCGATCGACGATCGGCCGTCGGCTTTCCGCTATCCGCGCGGCGAAGGCGTCGGCGTCGCCCTGCCGAGCCGCGGCGAGGTCTGGGCGCTGGGCAAGGGCCGCGTGATGCGCGAGGGCAGCAGCGTCGCCATCCTGTCGTTCGGCACCCGCCTGGCCGACGCGATGCGGGCCGCCGATGAACTGGCTGCGCGCGGGCTGCCCACCACCGTCGCCGATGCCCGCTTCGCCAAGCCGCTCGACACCGCGATGATCGAGCAACTGGCGCGCCACCACGAGGTGCTGATCACCATCGAGGAAGGCGCGGTCGGCGGTTTCGGCAGTGCCGTGCTGCAACACCTGGCATGGAAGGGGCTGCTGGATGGCGGATTGAAGGTGCGCCCGATGGCGTTGCCCGACCGGTTCATCGACCATGATTCCCAGGCGAAACAGTTGATCGAGGCCGAGCTGACCGCGAAGCACATCGTCGCCGCCGCGCTTGGCGCGATCGGGGTTGATGCGGCGGCGCGGCCGCAGATGGTCACCGCGAGCTGATCCGGATGATGCGATCCGCTTCCCGCCGGGCGATGCTCGGAATGGCATTGGCCGGCCTGGTCGCGGCCCCGCGTGCCGGCTGGGCGCTTAATCAGGCCGAGGTCGTGGCACCCATCAAGGCGCTGGACGACGCACTGCTCGCTGTGATGCTGGCGGGCCAGCGGACGCCGTTTCGTGACCGGTTCAAATTTCTTGCCCCCGTGATCGATCGGGCGTTCGACCTGGACGGCATTCTCCGCATCTCCATCGGGCCCCGCTGGAACGACATCGAGGCAGGCCAGCAGACCGCGCTGATGAACGTGTTCCGCCGCTTCACCATCGCCTCCTACGTCGCGAATTTCGATAACAGTCCGGATCAACGGTTCGAGATCGCGGCGAGCCTGCGGCCCATCGGGGCGGACCAGGTGGTCAGCACGACGTTGGTCCCGACCAGCGGCGACAGGATCCGCATCGACTACGTGATGCGGCGGGAGACGGCGTGGCGGGCGATCGACGTGCTGCTGGACGGCACGATCAGCCGCGTCGCCGTGCAGCGCTCGGACTTCCGCGGCGTGTTGTCGCAGGCCGGTGCGCCGGCGCTGGTGAGCAGCCTGGAGCGCAAGGTGATCGACATGGCGGGCAGCGCGCTGGAGTCCTGAACGCCGGCGGCGCTGGCCAGGCGCTTATCGGATGACCGGCACGCCGCTCGATTCCGCCATGTCAGGCCGCCGTCGGCCTCAGCCGTTCAACGTCGTGTGGCGCCATCCCGGCTGGGCGTTGGCGGCGGTCGCGCTGGCACTGCATCTTTGGGCGAGCGGCGCTTACGGCTACTTCCGCGACGAGCTGTATTTCATTGTGTGCGGCGAGCATCCCGCGTGGGGCTATGTCGACCAGCCGCCGTTGATCCCGCTGGTCGCCGCGCTGATGCACCATCTCTTCCCGGGCTCGCTGATGATGCTGCGGCTGTTGCCCGCGCTGGGCCATGCGGCGACCATCGTGTTGGCCGCCGAGACCGCCCGCGTGCTGGGCGGCGGGCGCTGGGCGCAGGCGTTGGCCGGGCTGTGCGTGCTGACCGGCATCGACTTCCTCGGCGCCGGCACGCTGCTCACCACCGACGCGGTGCAGGCCCCGGCCTGGCTGTTCTGCGGCTACGCGATGATCCGCATCATCCGCGATGGCAACGAACGCTGGTGGCTCGCGATCGGCGCGGTTGCCGGCGTGGCGCTGCTGACGAAATACATGATCGCGTTCTGGCTGGTGGCGCTCGGCATCGGCGTGCTCGCCACGCCGCCGCGGCGCAGCCTGACGCGGCCTTATGTATATCTCGGCGCGGCCACCGCGCTGCTGATCGTGCTGCCCAATGTCATGTGGCAGGCGGCGCATGGCTGGCCGTTCCTGGAGATCGGCCGGGTCGCCGCGGAGCGCAAGAACGTTGCGATGCCGGCGCTGACGTTTATGCACGAGGAGATTGTGCAGCTCAATTCGGCGACGGCGCCGGTGTGGATCGCCGGCGCGCTGGCCTTCGCGGTGTGGCCCCGCTTCGCGGCGCTGCGGGGCTTCGCGGTCGCCTTCGTCGTGTTGCTGACGACGATGATCGTGATGCACGCCAAGCCGTATTATCCGATGGGTGCCTATCCGTTGTTCCTCGCCGGCGGCGCCGTCGCGCTGGAGGCATGGGTCGGGTCTTGGGTCCTGCGTGCCGCGTTGGCCACGGCGGTGCTGGCGTGGGGTGCGCTGGGCGCGCCATTCGCCCTGCCGATCCTGCCGGTCGAGCGTTTCGTTGCCTACATGGCGCGGCTCGATGTGACGCCGAAATCAGTCGAGGAATCCCCGGTCGGCCCATTGCCGCAGAACTACGCCGACATGTTCGGTTGGCCCGAGCTGGCTGTCCTGGTCGAGCGCGCCTATCAGTCGCTGCCGCCCGACGAGCAGGCGCGGGCGGTGTTCATCGGCGACAACTGGGGTGAGGCGGCGGCGGTTGCCGTTCTGGTTCGCCCGCGCGGCGCACCGCCGGCGATCAGCGGCCATAACAATTTCTACCTCTGGGGCCCGCTCGGCCACGACGGCAGCGTGGTCATCCGCATCGGCCGTGCGCGCGACGCCCTGCTGCAGGCTTATGCCTCGGTGGAGCCGGCCGGCGTGCTGCAAAGCCCATGGGCGATGCCGACGGAACGCGGCAAGACGCTGTGGATCTGCCATGGGCGAAAGCAATCGTTGGAGGCCGCATGGCCAACGTTCCGGCACTACGACTAATATCCGGTATCAGAATGAACAAATCACCCTGCCACGTCATGCCGAAGCAGGCGAGCACCGGCGTGACGTGGGGTGTTGCCGTGGCGATCGGATGAACGATGGTCGGCACATCGCGTCATGGCCGGCTTGATCCGGCCATCCTCTCGGTGCATGCGGGCATGGTTCTCGTGCACTGATTTTCCGTGTGAAGCCTGTGTCGCGGGCCCAGGCCACGGGGCTGTGCTGCTCCCCGCAAGAGGATGGCCGGATCAAGTCCGGCCATGACGGGAACTGGGAATCTTCCGACGTTCACCCGATCGCCCTCGGGATGTTGCGTCGTACCCTTGCCGGGCTGCCCGGAACACGCTCATGCTGTCGGCTCTGCTGACATCTGACGCGATGGGGGATGACGAACATGGCCTTCTACGAACTACGCCAATACAAGGTCCTGCCTGGCATGCTGGATGGCTGGATCAAGATCATGGAGGAGGAGATCATCCCCTTCCAGGTCTCCAAGGGCATGGTGATCTGCGGCAGTTTCCGCGGCGAGACCGACCCGTCCGTCTACATCTGGCTGCGTCGTTTCGAGAGCGAGGCAGAGCGCAAGGCACTGTATGAGGCGGTCTACGAGACCGAGTACTGGAAGACCCAGATCGCACCCCGCGTGCCGGAATACCTGGATCGGCCGGGCAACGTGATTACCCGGATCATTCCGACGACGAAGTCAACCGTGCAGTAGCCGATCTGGCGGAGCGGGCGCGTTGCCGCCTGCTCCGCCCCTTGCGTGACCCGGCGGAGGAAACCAGGTGGCCATCGACTACGCCAAGCGCGACGGGGTTGCCTACATCACGCTGAACAATCCCGAGAAGGCCAACATCTTCGACAAGCCCACGGCGGACGCGATCTCCGAGGCGTGGATCGATGTCTGGGAAGATCGGCACATCCGTTGCGCGATCGTCACCGGCGCCGGCACCCGGCATTTCTGCGGCGGCCACAACCTCGCGCCGCGGGAGAACATCACCGAGGAGGAACGCGAATACCTGCGCACCCAGCGGGTGTTCTGGCCGCTCGCCGGCACGGTGCACGGCCAGCGGACCGGCGCCGACGGCCGCATGGGCGATCACTATCCGCGCATCTGGAAGCCGGTGATCGCGGCGGTGAACGGTTGGGCTGCCGGCGCCGGCCTGTATATGCTGCTCGCCTCGACCGACATCCGCATCGCCAGCGCGGAGAACGCGCGGTTCAAGTTCGCCCTGACCACACAGGGCTGGGTCGGCCACGGCCCGGGCGCCAGCCTGCTGATCAAGCAGCTACGCTACATCGACGCGATGAAGATCCTGCTGACCGACGAGCCGTTCGACGCGGCCGAGGCCCTGCGCATCGGCCTGATCAACGAGGTCGTTCCTCATGCGCAACTCATGGCGCGAGCCGAGGCGATGGCGCGCCACATCGTCAACCTGCCGCCGGTGGCCGTGCGCATGATGAAGGAGTTCGTCGTGCGCTTCGGGGACCTGCCGACCGACCAGGCCTGGCACGTGCAGAACCTGATCAACAACCTGCTGATCCAGGTCACCACGGATGGCGAGGAGGGCCGCCAGGCGTTCAACGAGAAGCGCAAGCCCAACTTCACCGGTGCGCTGCGGCGGCGTGGCGAGGCGTGGGAGGACCCCTCGGCGGATGACGCCAAACGTCTCGATGAAGCCTATCGCAGCGGCGAATTCTAGCGGCGCCCGCTAATGCTCAGCCCAAGGTTAATCAGCCCAGGGTCAAGCAGCCCAGGGTCAATCATCCGAGGCCAGTCACCCGAGGCCGATCAGCGTCGGCGACAACCCGGCGGGAATCAGCTCCGGGGTGACCGCTCCGGCGACGCCCATCCGTGCCAGCCAGTCCTCGAACTCCGGCGCCGGCCGCAGGCCCAGCGCGCCGCGCAGATACAGCGCATCATGGAACGACGTGCTCTGATACGACAGCATCACATCATCGGCGCCCGGCACGCCCATCACATATGTGACGCCGGCGACGCCGAGCAGGGTCAGCAGCGCGTCCATGTCGTCCTGGTCGGCCTCGGCGTGGTTGGTGTAGCAGACGTCCACCCCCATCGGCAGGCCAAGCAGCTTGCCGCAGAAATGGTCCTCCAGCCCGGCGCGCGTGATCTGTTTGCCGTCGTATAGATACTCCGGGCCAATGAACCCGACGACCGTGTTGACCAGCAGCGGGGCGAAGGCGCGGGCGACGGCGTAGGCGCGCGCCTCGATGGTCTGCTGGTCGACGCCGTGATGCGCGTCCGCCGACAGCGCGCTGCCCTGTCCGGTTTCGAAATACATCACGTTTGCCTCCCTTGGGGCGTCCCCCGGGGCATGGTTGGGGTCGCCAATCGTGGCGCGCTTCAGCGACAGCGCCGCGTCGCGTGCCTCGGCCAGCAGCGCGAGGGAGACGCCGAAGCTGCGGTTTGCCGCCTCGGTTCCTGCGATCGACTGGAACACCAGGTCGACGGGTGCACCGCGCTCGATCGCGCGCAGGCTGGTGGTGAGGTGCGCCAGCACGCAGGTCTGCGTCGGGATCTCATAACGCTCGCGGATCGCATCGAGCATTGTCAGCATCGTGCAGGTGGCATCGATGCTGTCGGTGGCGGGGTTGACGCCGATCACCGCGTCGCCGGCGCCGAGCAGCAGGCCGTCCAGCACCGAGGCCGCGACGCCGCGCGGGTCGTCGGTCGGATGGTTCGGCTGCAGCCGCACCGACAGTCGCCCGGGCAGCCCGATCGTGTTGCGGAACCGCGTCACCACCCGGCATTTCGCCGCCACCGCGATCAGGTCCTGCAGGCGCATGATCTTGCTGACCGCGGCGGCCATTTCCGGCGTAACCCCGGCGCGGATCGCCGACAGGTCCTCCGGCGCCGCCGCCAGCAGATATTCGCGGAAGGCGCCGACAGTGAGTGAGGCGATCGGCGCGAAGGCGATCGGGTCGTGGGTGTCCGCGATCAGCCGCGAGACCTCGTCGGCCTCGTAGGGCACCACGGGGTCGTCGAGCAGCGTTCGCAGCGGCAGATCCGCCAGCGCCATCTGTGCCGCCACCCGCTCGGCAGCGGTGGCGGCGGCGAGCCCGGCCAACGCGTCCCCCGAGCGGAACGGCGTCGCGCGTGCCAGGAGGGTCGGCAGGTCGGCGAAGCTGTGGCGCGTGCCGGCGACGGTGTGGGCGTATGGCAGGGGCGACCTCCCGCGTCGGGATACACCAGGCGGTTCAGCTCAATCGCGTAGCGATGGCAGTCCGGTGACGTTTCCGTGGAAAATCATACAAAGGTGTGTGCTGGTTCACTGGCGGGCGCAAGGTCGCGCGGCATGGTCCATCCGTCGCTGGCATCCGTGCCGGCCTTCAGGAGGGACACCGCCATGCAGCTCGCCGGAATGACAACGGTCGTCAGCCTTCGTACGTCGGAGCGGCAGCTCCAGTACGGGTCGGCACTGCGCCGCCTGTGGCAGACGATGCGCCGCGAGTGGCAGCGCAGTCGCGATCGCGCGGTGGCGAATGCGGTCAACCGGCTCGACCATCCGGGCGTTGCCGAGGATTATCGGGCTGCGTGCCGGATGCGGTGACGCGCACGTCCCAGCGCGTCGGCGTCGCGAATGGCGATTGCGGGCGACCTGGCTGGGCTGAGCGGCACTCACGCGCTGGAGGCCTCGTCGGGGAACTCCAGGCCGTCATAGAATTCACCCACCGGGATCTCGATGTCGATCTCCGGCATCCGGATCACCTCATCGGCGGTGAGGGTTGTGGCGCGCCACGCCTCGTCGGGCGCCTGGCGTTCCAGCACGGTCAGGCCGACGCTGGTCGACTCAACGATAACGTGGCGCCGGATCGAGGCGACAGCGGCGTATTCGCGGACCTTGATGATCCGGTCGGTGCGGCTGGTGCTCACTCTGAGCACCTCGAAGACCACCACGACGCCGGGGACGGTGAGGGCGTTGCGCTCCACCCGCTCAGCGCAGGTGACCAGCGCATCGGGATAGCGGATTGTATTCCCTGTTGTTGCGACACCGGCCTCCGAGCCGAGTGCCTGGCATCGACCGCCGCGCAAACGTCGGTCCAGGGAACGCTGAAGATTGCGGATGATAATGGCGTGGCCGACGGTCCCGCCGGTCATCGCAACTGGGTGGAACCCGTCGAATTCGTAGCGTCCTTCCTTGGTGGCGGCCCAAGCGAAGAACTCGTCCCGCGTCCAGGAGCGATGCAGTTGCGCGCTCATGCCTGCAAGCTACCACATGTGGTCGGAATGTGCTTCGGTTTCATTGGCCGCCGGGCGCCGTCTCTGACCTGCACCACAGTAAGACGCGCTGCCGGCCAGATCGCGGCCTGATCGACCGCCAAAACACCCCCTGGACTCTCCCGCCGCCATCGCGTAAACGCCCCGCCTTCAATCGGAACGCGGGAGACCTCCCACCGCCGCAGGGCGGAGGGTGTCGCATGCACCGCGGTCCCTTGGCACGGCATAGGACCAGGGATCATGGCAAAGAAGATCGTCGGCTACATCAAACTGCAGATTCCGGCCGGCAAGGCCAACCCGTCGCCGCCCGTCGGCCCGGCGCTCGGCCAGCGCGGCCTGAACATCATGGCGTTCTGCAAGGAATTCAACGCGCGCACCCAGGCGATGGAGCCCGGCATGCCGGTGCCCGTGGTGATCACCGCCTTCGGCGACCGGAGCTTCAGCTTCATCACCAAGACGCCCCCCAACACCTATTTCCTGAAGAAGGCGGCCGGCGTCGACAAGGGTACCACCACGCCGGGCAAGGGCGCCTCGATCGGCAAGGTGACGACCACACAATTGCGTGAGATCGCGGCGATCAAGATGGTGGACATGAACGCCAACGACGTTGATGGCGCCGTGCGTATGCTGGCCGGCTCGGCCCGCGCCATGGGCCTCGACGTGGTGGAGGGCTGAACGATGGCCAAGAACAAGCGCCTCACCGCTTCCCGCAAAGCGATCGACAGCACCAAGGCTTATTCGCTCGACGAGGCGGTCAAGCTGATCAAGCAGACCAGCAAGGCGAAATTCGACGAGACGGTGGAGATGTCGATGAACCTCGGCATCGACCCGCGCCACGCCGACCAGATGGTGCGCGGCCTGACCAGCCTGCCGAACGGCACCGGCAAGACGGTGCGCGTCGCCGTGTTCGCCCGTGGCGCCAAGGCCGACGAGGCGCAGGCGGCGGGCGCCGATGTGGTGGGCGCCGAGGACCTGGCCGAAAAGGTGCAGGCCGGCGACATCGCGTTCGATCGTTGCATCGCGACGCCGGACCTGATGGGCGTGGTCGGGCGGCTGGGTAAGATCCTGGGACCGCGCGGCCTGATGCCCAATCCGCGCCTCGGCACCGTGACGATGGACGTGAAGGGTGCCGTCAGCGCCGCCAAGGGCGGCCAGGTGGAATTCCGCGCCGAGAAGGCGGGCATCGTGCATGCCGGCATCGGCAAGGTCAGCTTCGATGAGGCCAAGCTGGTGGAGAACGCCAAGGCGCTGGCCGACGCGATCCAGAAGGCGCGGCCGACCGGCGCCAAGGGGACGTACCTGAAAAAGGCGTCGCTCAGCTCGACCATGGGCCCGGGCATCCGGGTCGATGTCAGTACCCTGGGAGGCTGAAGCACCTTGGAAGGCTGACCTGACGAGATACGCCTGCGCCGGTCGACGCCGGGGCAGGCGGGCAGGGGGCGTGTTGCCGGACCCGATCCGGGGATTCGCTTCCGAACCTGTCCGAGACCGCACGTGATCGAACCGGGCCCGCCGCAAGGATCGGGGCCGCAAGATCCTAAGGGGCCGCATGGCCCGCGCGTGGGAGACGGGGAAGCCAAGATTTTCGTCTCCTGGCTCGATTGCCTTAGGGCGCGGGCTGGGGGGCTTGACTTTGGCGGTTCCGGCTGAGGGCCTTTCGGGGTCCTGATTAAGGACAGGCGAACCGGATCGTACCGGTACGGCCTCCGGAATGCCGGGGGCTCGCCTGGTGCGGTCCATGGGCAACCCGGCCCGACGCGGTCCACACGCGTCTGGCCTTTATCCTCCGGCCTGACCGGGGGACACGGAGACGAGAACTTGGACCGTACGGAAAAGCGGGAGTTCGTCGCCGGGCTCAACACCGCGCTGGCGGGCGTCTCGATGGTCGTGGTCACCCGGAATCAGGGTCTGACCGTGGCCGAGGCGACCGATCTGCGTCGGCGCATGCGAGCCGCGGGCGCGACCTTCAAGATCGCGAAGAACCGTCTGGCCCACCTCGCCCTGGCAGGGACCCAATTCGATGGCCTGATGCCAATGCTGAAGGGACCGACCGCGCTCGCGTGGTCGATGGACCCGGTGGCCGTGGCGAAGACCGCCGTCGAGTTCGCCAAGACCAACGAGAAGCTGGTGCTGGTTGGCGGATCGCTCGGAACCCGGACCCTCGACGTGGCCGGGATCAAGGCGCTCGCCGAACTGCCGAGCCTGGAGACGCTGCGTGCCGGATTGTTGGGGATGCTGAACACCCCCGCGACCCGCCTCGCCGGCGTGCTGCAGGCGCCGGCTGGCCAGTTGGCTCGGGTCTTCGGGGCTTATGCCAAACGCGACGAGGCACCAGAGGGAACCGAGGCCCTCGCGGCCTAGCAATCCCCGCATCGTGTGAACCCCCGCATCGCCTGAACCGCTTGCCGGAAAATAAATTCCGGCTTGCAAGGAACCAACCGAAGTCTAGATTAAAGGACCTACGAACATGGCTGATCTACAGAAGCTGGTGGACGAGCTGTCCAGCCTTACCGTCATCGAGGCTGCCGAGCTCTCAAAACTGCTGGAAGAGAAGTGGGGTGTCTCCGCTGCCGCGCCGGTGGCAGCCGCCGCCGCGCCTGCGGCTGCCGCTGCGGCCGCCCCGGTCGAGGAGCAGACGGAGTTCACTGTCATCCTGGCCAAGGCGGGTGACAAGAAGATCAACGTCATCAAGGAAGTGCGGACCATCACCGGGCTCGGCCTGAAAGAGGCCAAGGACCTGGTCGAGGGTGCGCCGAAGGCAGTGAAGGAAGGCGTGAACAAGGACGAGGCCGCCAAGATCCGCAAGATGCTCGAAGACGCGGGCGCCGCTGTCGAGGTGAAGTAGACGACGCGGATCGATCACATCCCGCACCGCCGCTCTCAAGGGGCGCCGGTCCGGGCCGAACTGGAAGCGGGCGAGAATCAGCCGATTCTCGTCCGCGAACCCGTTTCTGGCGGGTGACTTGGACGACGCGGACTACCCCCTCCCCGTGAGGGAGGGGGTGGGGGGAGGGGTCGGTTCAAGCACCGGCGATTGAGCCGACCCCTCCCCCCCAACCCCCTCGCTCAAGGGGAGGGGGAGCCACTGAAGACCGACTGCGAACGTGACGACATTGTGTCAGGACACTCGATGAACGCGATTTCCAAGACCTTCACCGCGCGCAAGCGCATCCGCCGCAGCTTCGGGCGCATCCCCGAAGTGACGCCGATGCCGAACCTCATCGACGTGCAGCGCTCCTCCTACGAGGGCTTTCTGCAGATGAACGTTGCCCCCGACAGCCGGCTGCACGCCGGGCTGCAGGAGGTGTTCAAGTCGGTCTTCCCGATCGACGATTTCGCCGGACGCGGCCGGCTCGAGTTCGTGTCCTACGAACTCGAGGAGCCGAAATACGACGTCGAGGAGTGCATCCAGCGCGGCATGACCTATGCCGCGCCGCTGAAGGTCATCCTGCGCCTGATCGTCTGGGACGTCGATGAGGACACCGGCGCCCGCTCGATCCGCGACATCAAGGAGCAGCCCGTCTACATGGGCGACATGCCCCTGATGACGGACAACGGCACCTTCATCATCAACGGCACCGAACGCGTCATCGTCAGCCAGATGCACCGTTCGCCCGGCGTGTTCTTCGACCACGACAAGGGCAAGACCCACTCGTCCGGCAAGTACCTGTTCGCCGCGCGGGTGATCCCATACCGCGGCTCCTGGCTGGACTTCGAGTTCGACAGCAAGGACCTTGTCTACGTCCGCATCGACCGCAAGCGGAAGCTGCCGGTGACCACGCTGCTCTACGCGCTCGACGGCGTCGCGACCGAGGCTTTGCGCGCCGCCCGCGTGGCCAAGGGCGAGACGTTGGAACTGCACGAGATCCGCGGCATGGACCCCGAGGAGATCCTCGCCCGGTTCTACAGCCAGGTGGTGTTCGACCGCACCGCGAAGGGCTGGGCCCGGCCGTTCAATCCGGACGCATTCCGCGGCATCAAGCTGCTGGAGCCGCTGGTCGACGCCCAGACGGGCGAGGTGGTGGCCGACGCCGAGGCAAAGCTGACCGCGCGGCAGGCCCGCAAGATCGCCGAGAGGACCAAGGAAGTGCTGGTCGGCCGCACCGATCTGCTCGGCCGTTGCGTTGCCGAGGACCTGGTCAACCTGGAGACCGGCGAGATCTTTGCCGAGGCCGGCGAGGAGCTGACCGAGCCGAAGCTCGCCGCACTGGAGGACGCCGGCTTCACCAAGCTGCCGACCTTGGCGATCGACCAGCAGAACGGCCCCTGGATGCGCAACACGCTGGCGATCGACAAGAACACCGACCGCGACAGCGCGCTGATCGACATCTACCGGGTGATGCGCCCGGGCGAGCCGCCGACGCCGGAGACCGCCGAGGCGCTGTTCCGCGGCCTGTTCTTCGACGCCGATCGCTACGACCTGTCCACGGTCGGGCGGGTGAAGATGAACATGCGCCTCGGCATCTCGTCCGACGAGGTGCCGGACTCCGTGCGCATCCTGCGCAAGGAGGACCTGCTGCGCACGGTGAAGACGCTGTGCGATCTGAAGGATGGGCGCGGCCAGATCGACGACATCGACAACCTCGGCAACCGGCGCGTCCGGTCCGTCGGCGAGTTGATGGAGAACCAGTACCGCATCGGCCTGCTGCGCATGGAGCGGGCGATTCGCGAACGCATGGGCTCGGTCGACATCGACACCGTGATGCCGCACGACCTGATCAACGCCAAGCCGGCCGCCGCCGCGGTGCGCGAGTTCTTCGGCTCCTCGCAGTTGTCGCAGTTCATGGACCAGACCAACCCGCTGAGCGAGGTGACGCACAAGCGCCGCCTCTCCGCGCTTGGCCCGGGCGGTCTGACGCGTGAGCGCGCCGGCTTCGAGGTGCGCGACGTTCACCCGACGCATTACGGCCGCATCTGCCCGATCGAGACGCCGGAAGGCCCGAACATCGGGCTGATCAACTCGCTCGCCACTTACGCCAAGGTGAACAAGTACGGCTTCATCGAGACGCCGTACATGCTGGTCAAGGACGGCCAGGTGCAGCGGGAACCGCGCTACCTGTCGGCGATGGAGGAGGAGAAGCTCGTTGTCGCCCAGGCCGATGCGCCGATGGACCGGGACGGCCGGTTCACCCAGGACCTGGTGTCGGTGCGCCGGCAGGGTGACTTCCGCCTGGTGAAGCCGACCGACGTGACCGCGATCGACGTGTCGCCGAAGCAGCTTGTGTCGGTGGCGGCGGCGCTGATCCCGTTCCTGGAGAACGACGACGCCAACCGCGCGCTGATGGGCTCCAACATGCAGCGCCAGGCGGTGCCGCTGATCCGCGCCGACGCCCCGCTGGTGGGCACCGGCATGGAGGAAGCCGTCGCGCGTGACTCGGGTGCAACGATCGTTGCCAAGCGTGAAGGCGTGGTCGATCAGATCGATGGCGCCCGCATCGTGGTGCGCGCGACCAACGAGGACGCCACGACCAAGGGGGTCGACATTTATCGGCTGCGCAAGTTCATGCGCTCCAACCAGTCGACCTGCATCAACCAGCGTCCGCTGGTGAAGGTGGGCGACCGGGTGGGCGAGGGCGAGATCATCGCTGACGGCCCGTCGACCGAGCTCGGCGAACTGGCGCTGGGGCGCAACGTGCTGTGCGCGTTCATGCCCTGGAACGGCTACAACTTCGAGGACTCGATCCTGATCAGCGAGCGCATTGCGCGCGACGACGTGTTCACCTCCATCCACATCGAGGAATTCGAGGTGATGGCGCGCGACACCAAGCTGGGCCAGGAGGAGATCACGCGCGATATTCCGAACGTGGGCGAGGAGGCACTGAAGAACCTCGACGAGGCCGGCATCGTCTATATCGGCGCCGAAGTGAACCCCGGCGACATCCTGGTCGGCAAGGTGACGCCGAAGGGCGAAAGCCCGATGACGCCGGAGGAAAAGCTGCTGCGCGCGATCTTCGGCGAGAAGGCGTCCGACGTGCGCGACACCTCGCTGAAGCTGCCGCCGGGCGTGACCGGCACGGTGGTGGATGTGCGCGTGTTCAGCCGCCGCGGCGTCGACAAGGACGAGCGCGCGATGGCGATCGAGCGCGCCGAGATCGAGCGGCTGGCGAAGGACCGCGACGACGAGAAGGCGATCCAGGAGCGGTCGTTCCTCAACCGGTTGCGTGAGAAGCTGCTGGGCCGCAAGGCGTCCGGCGGGTTCAAGGGCATCAAGGCCGGCACGCCGATCGACGAGGAAGTGCTGGCTGAGCATCCGCGCGGTGCCTGGCGCCATATCGGGGTGCAGGACGACGCGGTGATGGCCGAGATCGAGACGCTGAAGCGCGAGTTCGATGCGGCGGTGCATCGGTTGCAGGAGCGGTTCGACAGCAAGGTCGAGAAGCTGCAGCGCGGCGACGAACTGCCGCCCGGCGTGATGAAGATGGTGAAGGTCTTCATCGCGGTGAAGCGCAAGCTGCAGCCCGGCGACAAGATGGCGGGCCGCCACGGCAACAAGGGCGTGGTGTCGCGCGTAACGCCGGTCGAGGACATGCCGTTTCTGGAAGATGGGACGCCGGTCGATCTGGTGCTCAATCCGCTCGGTGTGCCGTCGCGCATGAACGTGGGACAGATCCTGGAGACGCATCTGGGCTGGGCCTGCGCCACGCTCGGCGCGCAGATCGGCGAACTGGTCGAGACGTATCGACGCACCGGTGCGTCGCGGCAGGAACTGCTCGACAAGCTGCAAGGCGTCTACGGCGACGAGGTGTTCGCCAACGAGATCGCCATTCTCGACACCGAGCAACTGATGGAGCTGGCCGACAACCTGAAGAAGGGCGTGCCGATCGCGACGCCGGTGTTCGACGGCGCGCGGATGTCGGACATCGAGGCGATGCTGGTGCGGGCTGGACTGAATACGTCAGGTCAGGTCGTTCTGGTTGACGGTCGTTCCGGCGAGCCGTTCGAGCGCAAGGTGACGGTCGGCTACATCTATATGCTGAAGCTGCACCATCTGGTGGATGACAAGATCCACGCGCGGTCGATCGGGCCTTACTCGCTGGTGACGCAACAGCCGCTGGGCGGCAAGGCGCAGTTCGGCGGGCAGCGCTTCGGCGAGATGGAGGTGTGGGCGCTGGAAGCCTACGGCTCGGCCTACACGTTGCAGGAGATGCTGACCGTGAAATCGGACGACGTGTCCGGCCGCACCAAGGTCTACGAGGCGATCGTGCGCGAGCAGGACACGTTCGAGGCCGGTGTGCCGGAAAGCTTCAACGTGCTGGTGAAGGAGTTGAAGTCGTTGGGGTTGAACGTCGATTTGGATAACCGGGCGGCTTGACCATTGCATACGTCATGGCCGGCCCCCGGGCCAAGCGCCCGAGGACAGGCTCCGGCCGGCCATCCACGACTCCCTTCGCGCGACGAGCAGAGGCGTGGATGGCCGGGACAAGCCCGGCCATGACGAAAGGCATCTCCGGCCTGATCGCTTGATACACCCGCAGTTTCAAAGGGTACCGAACGCATGAACGAACTGATGAAGATCCTCGGCCAGACCGGCCAGGTGGCGACCTTCGACCAGATCCGCATCAACATCGCCAGCCCGGAACAAATCCGGTCCTGGTCGTATGGCGAGATCAAGAAGCCGGAGACCATCAACTACCGCACGTTCAAGCCGGAGCGGGACGGGTTGTTCTGCGCGCGTATCTTTGGTCCGATCAAGGACTACGAGTGCCTGTGCGGCAAGTACAAGCGCATGAAGTTCCGCGGCATCATCTGCGAGAAGTGCGGCGTCGAGGTCACGCTGGCGAAAGTTCGGCGTGAGC
>Ga0326727_10015328_pt1 | contig 16481 bp, 19 predicted proteins | sample MB2enrmetagenome_FD_207643 | JGI IMG/M metagenome (GOLD analysis project Ga0326727, IMG submission 207643) | Lab enriched peat soil microbial communities from McLean, Ithaca, NY, United States - MB29MY | ecosystem: Environmental > Terrestrial > Soil > Wetlands > Peat | place: USA: New York...
CTCGAAAACCTGCGACGAACACGAAACATCCTTCAATCCTTTCTCAATCGAGTGACCAGTATGCCGAAGATACCGAAGAGAACCATAACGATTACTGCGGCATAGAGCCCCATGTTGACCGGGTCAAAGAGGTTCCATGTATTGAACGTGATACTCCATATTATGTATAACGCAATACCGCTGATGAGCAAAAGGACTGAAATGCCCATCTCGATCTTCTTGGGGAAGGCGTTCTCTTCCATCAAGGGCGCCAAAATGCGGTCAGCCTATTAATAGATTGGGCTTGACCTACCTGGCCTGGTATGCATTCCAATCAGCTGAGAGTCCGCTAAGTCTATCCTTGCGGCTCTACCATCAATGCCCCTCTTGGCAAGTAGCTTCAGATCATGACGGTGACAGATCGTAACATCTGACCGCTCCATACGAACGGCCGGTTTAGTCCGATGACGAACACTATCTGCTACGCGTGTAAGTCCGGTTCCATCATGGGTTCATCATGGGTTCATCATCCTTCCATTATCTTGTCTGATGGACATTCGTTCCAAAGCATAATTTAGTTTAAAATAATCGGACGACCTATACTTCCTAGGTTGATGGGATGGGTTCGGAAATTCTGATAATATTGGTGATCTGGCTGACCATCGGGGTTGTGATCGGCGGTTGGATATCGGTCGATACCTTCGGACGCAAGGTCAAGGGCGCGAAATGGGTCGCTGTAGGTGTTCTTCTCAGCGTCATTGGGCTGATGATCTACCTATGGATGCGGGACAAGAAAAAAAGCCCTAACCGGTCGGGTCACGACACCGCCCCGGAGTACCGCTACCAGGAGCCATCACCATTGGAAGTGCGACCTATCCCCGTGGCAGAAACGATCGCAAAACCAGTACCTGTCGAGCAGAGGACAACGTCGGTAAAGGAGCCTCTCCCACCAGTCCCGGAACCGGAGGCACCGCAGGAAGCCGCTCCTTTGACAATGCCGGAGGAATCACGGCCGGAATACCGCAACGAACAACCATTGCGGCAGAAGATCGAAGGCATCCCCCGCTGCCCGAAATGCGGGGTGGCCGTAAGTGGGTTCGATGAGTTCTGCTCGGAGTGCGGTACCAAGCTCAAATGATGACAATCCTTTTTATCAGGACCGCACAATCAGCGGTATGATGAAGGAAGGGCAGCTGGTCTATCTCTTGGACGGAAAAGGCCGCAAGTACTGGGCAAATGCCCGACCGGAGATGCTAAAGATACCGGGCCTGGGCGTACTTGACGGCAACAAGCTCATGGCCCTCGAGTCTGGAGCGAAGATATCGTTCGCAGGAATCGAGTTCTATGTCCTTGTTCCGGGCAACCCGGAGCTCATGGAGTCGGTGGACCGCAGTGCCCAGGTTATAATTGCCAAAGATGCGGCTACCATCTTGTTCAATCTGGACGTCAAGTCCGGCGATATCGTGCTTGAGGCGGGGCTGGGATCCGCCTCGCTTACCATGCCTCTACTCAATGTTGTCCGACCGTCCGGAAAGGTAATTTCCGTGGAACTCCGCGATGATTTCGCCCAGAAGGGCCGGAAGAACGTGGAACGCACCGGGTTCCAGGGGAACTGGCAGCTCATGATCGGTGACGTGCGTATCATCGATGTCGGAGAGAAATTGGACTCTGTCATCCTGGACATGCCTAACCCGTGGGAGGCGGTGGACAACGTCAAACGGTTCCTCAAACCTGGGGGACGCTTCTGCGGGTATGTGCCTAACACGAACCAATTGGAATCGACAGTGAAGAAGCTGCGCACCTCAGGCTTCATCGAGGTCGTGGCATTGGAGAATATCCAAAGAACGATGGATGTGCACGAGGGTGGGGTGAGGCCGTCGTTCGATATGCTAGGGCACACTGGATATCTGATCTTCGGGCGCATGGCTCCATCCATCCAATGATCACTGCCGGGAAGATATCATCCCTTTTGGAATGAATGGAACATCGGTGCGAGATACCATTATCGGGGTTGACAATTATTCATCTCTTAATGGAGCGCGTCGAACCTAAGGACTTGGCGGAATGGCGAACCTGGCTAGATGTCAACCATGCCAAGAGCGAGGAGATCTGGCTCGTCCTTCAGAAAGCTGGAAAGAAGGACTCGGCCCTGTCCATGACCGACGTTGTGGATGAGGCATTGTGCTATGGCTGGATCGACAGCCGGACCAGGCGCCTGGATGATGTCAGATACATGCTCAGATTGACGCCAAGAAAAGTGGGGGCAAGATGGTCGGACCGGAACCTCCGACGGGCCAGGGAACTCATAGATGAAGGCCAGGATGACGGACGCGGGCATGGCAAGATTGCCAAACGATCCCAAACGGCTTGTCGCCTCTCTGAGTGGACCATGGACCGACGAAGCTGACCTTCCACCAGAGCTCAGGACCGCACTGAACGAAGATAACATCGTTAGGAACGCCTTTGAGTCATTGACACCAGGGAGGAGACGGGAGTTCATCCGCTGGGTCTCAGACGCCAAGCGCCCCGAAACGAGAGAAAAAAGGATCATTAGGACGGTCGAGCTCATCAGGATCGGCAGGTCCCTGACCGAGGAAATGATGAGCAAATGGTCAAAGAACTGATGTCTTCCCCACCATGGCAGTTTTCCAAATATCACGGGTCCCCAAAAACGCTCCAACCGTGCCTGTCAATGCCAGCCAGGCCACCGGGGCAAAGCATATAACGACCCATCCGTTTGCTTAGGCAGATGAGCTTTGAATTCGCCATCACCGTTTTCGCCGCGATATTCGCAATAGTGAACCCGATAGGCAATATCCCGGTCTTTGTCGCGATCACCCAGGATTACACGCCAGAGCAGAAGAGCCGCGTCATCAGGAAGGTGTGCATCGTGGCTGCCAGCGTGCTGTTTGCCTTCGGCATCTTCGGCAACTACATCTTTGCATTATATGGAATCACGATCCCGGCGTTCAAGATCGCTGGAGGACTGCTCCTATTCTCCATTGCTTTCAATATGACCCGTGGCCAGGTGGGACGAGGCAAGATCACCGGCGAGGAGCACGAGGAGGCGCTGGAGAAGGAAGAGGTGGGCGTGGTCCCCCTGGGCATACCGCTTTTCGCCGGTCCGGGGGCAATAACCACGGTCATGATCTACATCTCCTTGGCGACGACATCCAACGACGTCGCGTTCGATCTTTCCTCGATATTCCTCTCGATCATAGTCACGATAATCGCCAGTTTCTTCCTGCTCAGATATGCTGAGCCGATCTTCTCCCGAATGGGAAAGAGCGGGGCCGGTGCGTTCACCAGGGTCATGGGACTGCTTCTGGCGGCCATCGCCATCGAGTTCATCCTCACCGGGACGTTCAGTGCCATCGATTCTTGGTACCATATCGTTCCTTAGGGAACGTGGCAAGGAGAAGATTATTAACCGGCAACAGATACGAGAATCTGGTGCGTCAATGGTCGTGGCAGAGATCCGGATAGAGCTCAAGCAAGGAGTGGCCGACCCCGAAGGCCAGAACACCAGAAAAGCGCTCGAACTACTCGGTTTCAAAGGTATCAAGGGCGTTCGTTCGATCAAAATCTTCGAGGTCGAACTGGATTTGCCTGCCGAGGAAGCGAAGAAGCAGGGAGAGGAGATGTGCCGTAAGCTCCTCGCCAACCCGGTCATCCAGAAATTCAAGGTCGAGATCAAGCAGTGAGAACAATGGCGATCGACCAGTTGCTGAAAAGACGGGCGGTGCCTTTCGAACTCTTCGACGTGGACCTTTTCTCCGCCAACGACGAACAGCTCAAGCAGCTGAGTACCAAGCTCGGGCTCAACCTGTCCCTGGACGAGATGAAGCGCGTCCGGGCATATTTCCAGAAACGTGGGAGCATTCCCACCGACATTGAGATCCAGTCCATCGCCCAGGCGTGGAGCGAGCATTGCTGTTACAAGAGCTCCAAGGTGTTCCTTAGAGAGCACATATTCAATATCAAACACCCGGACATCCTGTCCAAGGGGGACGCCGGAGTCATGGTTTTCGACGACGAGTATGGATATGCCCTACGCATCGAATCGCACAACCACCCGTCGGCCATCGAACCTTACGGTGGAGCGGCCACAGGCATCGGCGGCATCGTCAGGGATGTGCTGTGCATGGGAGCGCAACCGATCGCGTTGGTCGACCCTCTGTTCTTCGGGCCTATCGACTACAAAGGCGAAATGCCGATGGGATCCAAATCGCCCAAGTACCTGGTCGGCGGGGTCGTTGCCGGGATACGGGATTACGGCAACCGGATCGGCATTCCGTGCGTGTGCGGCGGACTGTACTTCGACGAGTCGTACGTCGGCAATTGCCTCGTGAACGTAGGTTGTGTCGGCATCGTGAAACGAAAGGACCTGGTCAACAACGCTGTCAAGGGAACAGAGGACGTGCTCATCCTGGTCGGGGGCAAGACCGGCAGGGACGGCATCCATGGTGTTACCTTCGCATCGGCGGAGCTGAAATCGACCTCCGAGGACGAATCGAGGGGCGCGGTCCAATTGGGTGATCCGATCACCAAGGAGCCACTTATCCACGCCTGCCTGGAAGTGAACTCGAAAGGCCTTATCCATGGCATGAAGGACCTTGGCGGCGGGGGGCTTTCCTGCGTAGTTGGAGAGATGGCCCTTTCCGGAGGTTGCGGAGCGATCGTCGACCTAGAACAGGTCCCGCTGAAGGAGGCGGGGGTCGCCCCATGGGAGATGTGGGTCTCTGAATCTCAGGAAAGGATGATGCTTGCAGCGCCTGAAGAGAACGTCCATGATATCCTGGAAATATTTGCGCTTTGGGATGTAAACGCCTCGGTCATCGGCCGGGTGGTCGAAGGGAACCACGTCAAGTTGATCTACCACGGAATACAGGTCTTCGATGTCGACCTGGAGTTCCTGACCAAAGGGCCAGAATACGTTCGGCCAAGCAAGGTCGTTTCGCCGTCATCTGTAGTGCATACCGCCCCGAACGTCCCGAAGGACATGAACGATGTCCTCAGGGCATTGCTGTCCGACCCGAATGTCGCCTCCAAGGAATGGGTCATTAGGATGTACGATCACGAGGTTCGCGGCAACACCGTTATCAAGCCGATGCAGGGCAAGATGAACAAACGCGGTCCGTCCGACGCCACGGTGCTCAAGCCGCTGGACCATTCATACCGCGGCCTGGCGCTGGCCATCGGTGTCAACCCCTGGTTCACATCGCTGGACGCATACAAGGGAGGGCAGACCTCTGTGGACGAAGCCTGCCGCAACATAGTGGCGGTCGGTGGAACGCCGCATGCGCTCACGAACTGCCTTAACTTTGGAAACCCAGAGAAACCCGAACGGCTGGGCGAACTGAAGGAAGCCATTGCCGGCCTGGCCAACACAGCTGTCGACCTTGGGCTGGCCGTTCCGTCCGGCAACGTCAGCCTATATAACGAGACCTCTAGGGGGCCATGCCTTCCGACGGCTACGGTGCTCGGTATGGGAATAGTAGAGGATGTCAGGAACGTGGTCACCACGGACCTGAAGCAAGAAGGAGATCCCATCTTCCTGGTCGGAACGACGAAGGATGAGATGGGTGGATCGATCCTCTATCGCAGGTTCGGCGGCAAGGGTGGCATTGTGCCGAACGTTGACACACGGCGGCTGAGAAACTCGATATCGCTGATGAACGATTGCATGAAGGACAGCATGGTCCGTTCCTGTCATGATCTGGCGGATGGTGGCTTCGCCGTTTCCATGGCAGAGATGTGCATCGCCGGGGACATCGGTGCAGACATCGACGTCAGCAGCATGGGCGAGATGTCCGACCTGGTACGTCTGTTCTCCGAGTCGAACACACGTTGGATCGTGGAGATCGACAAGGGCCGAGAAAAGGAGTTCATCGACCACATGAGCATCCCCATCGCGAGGCTCGGTCACGTGGGTGGATCGGAACTTAGGATCAAGAGCAAGGGCGACCTGGTGTCCCAATCGGTGGAGGCACTCAGGGAATGCTGGTCGCAACCGTTGTGGAAGCTGTTGGGGTGATCAAATGAAAGCGCAAGAGGTCAAGGTCTGCGTCATCAGGATCGAGGGCACCAACTGCGAGGAGGAATGCGCCCGAGCGTTCAGCTCCATTGGCGCGAACGCCGAGAAAGTGCATCTAAAGCAATTGCTCGGTCAATGCCCATCGGCGATGAGGCGGGACCTGAGCGACTATCATATCTTGGCATTCCCGGGCGGTTTCTCAGCTGGCGACTACGTGCGCGCAGGGGCGATCTTCGCCGCGCGCATGAAATCCGGCCTGGCCAAGGAATTGGTCAAGTTCATCGAGTCAGGAAAGCCGGTCATCGGTATATGTAACGGGTTCCAGATCCTGGTCGAACTGGGAGCGCTTCCGGCATTGGACGGGGAGGCGCTTTCGCATCAACCGGAGGCGGCGCTCTATACCAACTCTTCTGGACGCTTCGAATGCATACCGACATTGCTGAAGCACGAGAACCGGGGCAGGTGCGTGTTCACCACCGACCTGCCAAAACATGATGTGGTCATGTTCCCCTGTGCCCATGCCGAAGGCAAGCTCATGTTCCCCAAGGAATCCGAGGATTCCATCCTGGACCATATGGAGCATAACGATCAGATCGTGTTCAAGTACGTCGACGAGAACGGTGAGTACGCCGGCTATCCATGGTGCCCCAATGGTTCCGTACATAACATCGCCGGAATATGCAACGTGCATGGCAACGTGTTCGGTCTGATGCCGCATCCTGAGCGTGTGTTCGAACGTTTGACCCATCCCGACTGGACCAGGACAGGAGACAACCCCGTGGCGCCAGGCGATGGCCGCGTGATCTTCGAGTCGGCGCTCAAGAACGTACTAAAAAGGAACTGAGCGTCAGATCAGCGACACCCTGACCTCGATCTGGTCATTGTCGTTTAGCCCAAGGGTTCGGCGCAGGTGATATTTGCACAGGATTTCGAGCACATCGCTATAGTGCGACCGTGACGGGATGACCACCGCACACTCGACATTCTGTATCGTGGCTAGATGGCACTGGACATCGCCGAAGGTACGGCCGTTCCGCTCGAAACCCTTGACGATGATGGCCTTGGTCTGTCTCAGGGTATCCACCTTGTGCACCTCCGACGGGTTGACCTTTACGTTCAGTGTGCCCTCGTAGGGCGTGAATCCCAATTTATTTGTGAACTGCTCCTGGTAGCCAGGCTGCGTCACATAATACTGGCCTTCCCCCATGCCGGTTATGATGATACCTTTGATGACCAATTCGTCCTTCATCTCGAAGATGCGCTGATACTCGGTGAATTCCTTGCGCAACATATCGACGCCCTTATCCGTCAATCGGATGCGCTGCCTGCGCGCACCTAGGTCTCGACTGATGAACCCGCCATCCAAGAGTTCCAGAATCCGTTTGGATGCAGATTGCTGGCTCATGTCCAACATCTCACCTAGTTCTCGCGACGATATCGCAACGTAGTCGTGCATTCCGCCCATGAGGGCGATCCGTCTGAGAGCGAGTATAAACTTCTCGTCGGTCTCTTCTTCCACGCTATCCACTCCGAAATCATGCTGGACCTGGGGTCGCAGCATTAACGGGACAAGCACCAATAAATTGTGTAGCTAATCAATCTTGTTGTTCTCACGATACCTTATGAGAATAGTTTAGCGATGTGTTAAGGAGACAGTTTATTACCGGCAGGCTTAATCGGTGTCCGGTGAGAGAATGGGAAGGCATGTGATCGAAGCTCTCGGCAAAACGCGCGTGGTAATTGAGGACGGAAAGGTGACAGAGGTTGGGGGGCCACAGGTGGAATATTGTCCTCTATTCGCCAAGCATCGAGGCATCCAGAAAATCACGCCGGACATCGTCCGGGAGAACGTCGAGTTTCGCATCCGGGATTTCGGCATGTGCACCGAATCCCGCAAGATGCGTATGAAGGACTTCCTTTCATTCGGGGTGTCAGAGCTAATGGGCATGGCCCTGACGAAAGGCATCATCGATTGCACGGTTATCGTCTGTGAGGGCGCAGGCACGGTGATCGTCACAGACCCGGAACTGGCACAGGGGATCGGTGGAAGGATCTCCGGGATACTGGAAACTTCACCGATCGAGAGCGTCATAAACGCTATCGGAAAGGAGCGGGTCCTAGACCCCAAGACGGCCAAGATAGACCAGGTTCAAGGAGTGACTAAGGCCGTTACCCTCGGATTTAGGAGAATAGGGGTCTCTGTGGCAACTGGCAAGGATGCCGAGACCATACGCAAGAAATTGGAGGATTCCGCGGTCATATTCGCAGTACATACCAGTAAGGTATCGGCGAGCGACGCGATCAAGTTCCTGAAGAATTGTGACATCGTCACGGCATGCGCTTCAAAGGAAGTGCGTTCGCTTATGGCCGAGCTTGATGTCGTGAGATATGGCAACAAGGTACCCATCTATGCTGTATCAGAGATCGGCAAGAAGATCATGACCACCAGGCTTGAACAGACAAAGACGCCGCTTAAGACCGAGCCGGAAGATCCGCCCAAGCCGCTGATCTAAAGCTGATCGTCTTCCAGATAGAGATGGCTGCGCGACCTGAGGAAGATGCACTTGATGCCTTCCCGGCGCAGCTTCGCCCGCATCAGTGCATCGTTCGTTACCACATAGGCGTTCAATGCGATCGCCGCCGCCATTATGCCCTCGTCGCCCTGAATCGCAGTCTCATAACGCTTATACTTGCCAGCAAGTTTGAGCGCTACGTTGGCGAACTTGTTCTTGGAACGTTTCAGCTCGCCGATGGCCGGTCCAGGCACATACGCTTCGTAATCACCTAAAAGACCTTTCAGCTCAAGGTCGACGTTGATCTTGAACTCGAAAGGCATGAGAAGTGCGTTCGTGTCTAGGACCACTTTCTGCATGAAGACCTACTGGATGATGCCGAATCCGATGAGGCGCCACTTGCCTGTTATCTTCCTCGAAACGGCTACGCGCTGGCCTTTCTCGGCGCAGACCGGGATCTTCAATGCGACTTCGGACTCGCTTCCCCGGGCTGACGTGACGACACCAACCGTGGTGGCCGTCCCGACACTCAGCATTAGAGGTTCGTTGGTCTTGATATTCTCCACCGCCAGGTCCTCTGCCGTACCGACCACACGCTCCAAGAGAGTGGTGGTCATGACGATCTTGTGCAACACTGGTGGCAACGTGCCAGGTTTCCCGACGACACGTCCGGTGAGCCCGTCGGATTTGGTCATGGCCGGGTCCAGCTTGGTCCCAATGGCGATAAGTCCGCCCGGTTTCGCCTTCTGCAGCTCGGTGCCTCCGGCGTGAAGGGACTCGATGGTTGTTATGATCTTTTCCCAGGTGACCTTGCCGCCTGGAAGCTCGATCTTGCGGCCTGGGGCTATCTCAATCTCCTCGCCGATCTCCAGCTTCCCATGGATGATGGAGCCTCCGAGTACACCGCCCTTCAGCTCCTCCGGGCCACTTCCTGGCTGGTTGATATCGAATGAACGGGCCACATACATCCTGGCCGGCCCCTTGCCTTCGTGCTTCGGGGTGGGGATGTACTTCTCGATGGCCTCGATGAGCTTATCGATATTGACGTCGTGGTGCGCGGATACAGGTATGATCGGGGCGTTCTCCGCGATGGTACCCTTAACGAACGCTTTGATCTGCTTATAGTTGTCCAGCGCCTCTTCCTTGGTGACGATGTCGATCTTGTTCTGGACGATGATGATGTTCTCGACGCCGATGATGGACAGCGCCATTAGATGTTCTTTCGTTTGCGGTTGCGGACATTCCTCGTTGGCTGCTACCAGCAAGAGTGCCCCGTTCATCATGGCCGCGCCTGAAAGCATCGTTGCCATGAGCGTCTCGTGACCTGGGGCATCGACGAACGAGACCGACCGCAAGAACTCGGCCTTACCGCCGCACTCCTTGCATTCTGGCTTGTTCGAATACGCCTTCGTATCGCCGCACTTGGGGCATTTATAGAACGCCACGTCAGCGTATCCCAGCCTGATCGAGATTCCTCTCTTGATCTCTTCCGAATGACGGTCCGTCCACTCCCCGCTGAGCGCTTTGGTCAGCGTGGTCTTGCCGTGGTCAACGTGACCGATCATACCAATGTTGATCTCGGGCTGGTGGGGCACCTTCATGCCTTAGGCTCCTCTTTCTTGATGAGGTCCTCGATGGGCTTGGAACCCTGGGTCGAGATCTTCATATTGAGCTGGACGGTGTCCGGAGCAATCGTGTTGCCCCTAATGGACTTCCGCCTCCTCAATCCGCCCTCTGTCGACTGGAACCCAGTGCTTGTGGCGGTGAGCAGCCTCTTCCTCCTTGGTCCGGGGAGGTCCTTCCTCATCGGGAAGCCGTCTTTGTCGCTTCCACCTGTGATCGCGAGCTTGTAGCCTGGAAGTCCAACGAAGATGCCGTCAACGACATCCCCGATCTTCTTCCCGATCAGGGAGTTGGCGTGGTGCCCGGATACGGACACCTGGTACGACTTACCGTTCTTTCCATCATTAATAACGGCTTTAAATTCAACCATACTAACACCTGTGAGTATCTCGCCCTAATGTAGTTCGCCTTAAATAACTATTGGTGTCCCGGATGCAATATTATTGTACATGGTTTATCACGACACCAGCAGCGATTAGGCGCTCGTTCTAAACCCGGCAAACGGAAGTGCGCGGAATGCTCTCCGTTTGATGGTCACAGTACTACGGGAAGCTCCCGCTCCATATACTTTTTCCGCCAGAACAAACGGGAATCACATCAAATGTCTCAGGATGATGACATCACTTTATTCCGGCTCCATACGGTCCCCGTCACGGTCTTGCGAGAAGGCAGAAAAGGATTAACGACGGGATGATGGTATGCCGATCAGCATGAGGGGGAACCTTCGTCCGGTAGTGATCATCATCGTGTCTGCCGCCATGTTCGGTGTCAGCGCACCACTGGCAAAGTCACTTGTCGAAGGTATGCCGGCGACGGAATTAGCAGGTTTGCTCTATCTGGGTGCGTTCATAGGTCTAGGGATCTTCACGAGCTTCCGACGGCTGGCCAGAAAGCACCCGAAGTACGAACTGATAGTCAGAAAGGATGCGAAGTGGCTCATCGGTTCGATCGTTTCCGGCGGCATCATAGCTCCTATCCTCATGGTCAGCGGCCTCATGCTGATATCCGGTTTCACAGCGTCGCTCTTGCTCAACCTGGAAGGCGTGTTTACCGCCCTGATAGCAGTGACCGTCTTCAGGGAAAAGGAAGGAAAACGCCTGTGGGCGTCTTTACTCATCATGACGCTGGCGAGCACCCTATTGACTTATGATCCTTCGAACGGAGCCTTCAGAATCGAGGGGACGATCTTGCTTGTCGGCGCAATGATCTGCTGGGGCTTGGACAACAACCTGACCCAGAGAATATCCGGGAAGGACCCAGTGCAAATATCGATGGCCAAGGGTCTTGTGGCAGGAAGTGCGTCCATCGGTATCACGCTGCTGATCGGTTCCCCGATCGTTATCGGTTCCGGTCTAGTCTATGCATTGATCCTCGGAGCGTTCAGCTACGGGGTCTCGCTCGTCCTGTTCATCATGGCGATATCGGTGATTGTGCTGATATATTTCGTCAACAATAATAACAGATTCAAGAGGAGCGTGTGAAAGAACAATTGTGTCGGAATCAGCCATACGATTTTAGGGATGATCGATGTGGAGCGACCTTCCATCTAATGATTGTGAAAATCAGATTCATTCCCCTACGATATTTCCAAGGACAAGACACTCCCATGCCAGGGATCGTTCATGGTAGGCGATCACATTCCCCAGAACCGGTCCGCCTTCCTCTTGATCTCAATGGTCTCGTCGAGCACCATCTTCTCATCCATGTTGAGGTCGTAATCAGCCAGGCCTTTCACTTCCGATTCTAGGATATCGACGTAGAGTACGGTGTCGACGTCGATCTGGCGACCTACAGTCGGACCGTCTATGGAAATGGCTATCTCCTGGCCGGCGATCCCCTCTTTCAGGATATCCTCATTGTCGCGTAAGCTCTTGATCTTACCGATCTCGTTTCCGTCCTTGTCAATCAATCTCTGACCGTTCCGGATTCGGCCAGCGAGGATGCGGACACCGACTATGGCTGGCTTGCTGACGCGGAATACACAGTTCGGGAGCAGCCTGATCTTTCCAGGGAAGGCGGTTAGCGATCTCTTCTCCAGTTCCGCCTTGCGCTTCTCTTCAGCGACCCATTTCTGGTAGTCCTCGATCAGGCCGTAGACGATGTCGTTCAGGAAGATCTTGCCTGGATAATTGGGCAGCGCCTCCTTGGCGTCGATGAGCATGTCGATGTTGAATCCCAACACAGCCCGGTGGAGCGGGTCGTTATATGAAGACACCTCGATTAGGTCCCTTCTGGAGACGTCACCTACCTCGTACTTACGGATAGGTATATTGGCCTTGGCGGCCTCGAAAGCAAGCGCCTCCAGCGAACCGATGGCGTCGGCCTTAATCATGACCCCGGCTTCAGCGGTTTCGATGTTCACCTTTGTCTCCTTGGTAATCTCCTCCAGGACTGCCTTCTCATTGCCCTTGATGACCCTCAACGGAGCACCGGCGATCACTCCTTCTAGTGTCTGGCACATGACCTTGACGCCGGCGGCTGCGGTGACCTCGGTCACCGATCCGAACTTGTCGCGCGGGTCTCGAATCTCGTCCAGAGGCTTCGGCTTCAGGATCGCCTTGACCTTGGTGATGACCGGCTTGTTCCTTGTGCCTAGGGCAACGGTGTCGCCGCGATGGAGCGTACCGGCATAAAGAATAACGTCCACGGTCGGACCGAGCCCCTTTTCCTCCTTGACCTCGAGGATGGTCCCTTTGGCCGGGCCTTCCTCGGTCTTGAGCTCTGTCTCAAGAAAGCGTTGCGCCAGGCCGACCAGCACCAACAACATGTCTGGTATCCCCTCGCCTGTCTTCGCTGACACCGGGATGAGCGCGATGTTCTTAGTGAAGTCCTCAATCCGGTCATAACGGTCTGCGGACAGACCTTCCATGGCCAACCTTCCAGAGATCTCATACAACCGGTTGTTGAGGTTCTCTTTGGCGTTGTCCGGTTGGTCCTTCTCCGACAGGATGAAAGGCGTCTTCGGATGCGATATCCAGCCGTCGACTAGGTCGATCTTGTTGAGCGCGATTATGAACGGAGTCTTGAACCGCCTTAGGATATTGATCGATTCTATTGTCTGGGGCTTCGGGCCTTCGTTGATGTCGATTACAAGGATCGCAATGTCGGCAAGGGACCCACCCCTGGCGCGCAGGGAAGTGAACGACTGATGTCCAGGAGTGTCGATGAACAGGAGACCAGGCACTCCAAACTTGCGCTTTCCCATGAGCTGGGCGCATACCTTCTCGATGTGTTCGAGCGGGACTTCGGTGGCACCGATATGCTGAGTGATGAACCCGGCCTCACGCGACATGACAGTCGTGCCGCGTATATAATCAAGCAGGCTGGTCTTGCCATGGTCGACATGACCAAGTACACTGACGATAGGCTGCCTGATGCTCATGTCCAATCGGATTATGGCAATCGTATTTCTATCTTTCTTAACGCCCACGAACAACAGGGATAGACACATCAAGACCGCTGAAAAATAAGGTCGGGAAGATTGTTAGGAAAGATGTTTGCCAGTCGGCTTACTCGAACAACCAGGAACTGACGTTGTACTTGTAATCCTGGAGCTCGTAGTCGTTGAAGAAAAGGTTGATCTCCCGCTTCGCCGATTCCGCGGAATCGGAGCCGTGGATGAGGTTCCTGCCCGTCTGCTGCGCCAGGTCGCCCCTGATGGTTCCAGGCGCGGCGTCCTTGGGGTTGGTTTTGCCCATCATAGTCCTCATTGTGACGATGATGTCGTCCCCTTCCCAGACCATTACGAGCACCGGACCGGAGGTCATGTACTCGATCAGGCCGTTGAAGAAGCCCTTTCCCTTGTGTTCGCCGTAGTGGCGTTCAGCCAGCTCCTTTGGGAGCCGCATGAACTTCATTGCTACCGGCTTGAAGCCTTTGGCCTCAAGCCTGCCCAATATCTCGCTCATGAGCCCGCGCTGGATAGCATCGGGCTTGAGCATCACGAACGTACGCTCCATCATCTTGTTCGCCTCAGGATCAGGCCTTGGGAGCCTTGGCCGGTGCCTTGGCTTCCTTGGGTTTCTTTTCCTTCTTGGGCTTGGCTGCCTCGGCCGGTTTGGCCTCGGCTACAGTGGCCGCTGCGGTCTCGACCGGTGCTGGGAGGGCCTTTGGCTCTACCGGTGCTAGCTCGACCTTTGGAGCGGATTCTGCTGTCTTCAGGTCACGGGCCTCAGTTGCGATGTTCTTACGTGCGGTGTACGCGGATGTCCAGGTTACCTTCCTAGGGACGCGGCCCATATCGATCATGTTCTTGGAGCATTTGTTGCTGCAGAACAGGAACGTGGTCCCATCCTTCTTGACGTACATCTTACCGGTCCCTGGCTCGATCGACGCTCCACAGAAGGAGCATATCTTTTGTTCTACCATTTCAATGTCACCGTCCAGTTTACCGTATTGATAGCTTACGAGCCTCTCTCGAGGTCTCCCTCAGCATCAGAATGTCGCCCATGCGCACTGGTCCCATGATATTCCTGGTGATGATCCTTCCCTTGTCACGACCGTCTAGAACACGGACCTTGACCTGGGTAGCTTCACCCGTCATCCCGGTGCGGCCGATGATCTCGACCACTTCCGAGGCGATGCTCTCTTCGTCTACCATGGTTTAGCACCTTACCTTTACTTTGCTGCCTTGAGCTTCTTGGCGTTCTCGACGAGGTTGTCCAATACCGGTTTTCCCTTCCCGGCGTCCAGTATTGCGATGGACGCGGTGGGCTTTTCCAGTCCGCACGCGTTGCCGAGCTCCGCCTTGGATGCTACGTATACGTACGGGACGTTGCGCTCCTCGCACAGGAGGGGCATGTGAGCCAGAATCTCTGGTGGCTGGACGTCCTCAGCCATAACGATCAGGACCGCCTCTCCTCGCTCTACAAGCTTGGTGACCTCATTGGTCCCCTTCTTGATCTTGCCGGTGTCGCGAGCAAGCTCGACGACCTCGTAGGCCTTGTCCTGCAGTTCTTTGGTCATCTCAAATCTTACGAATGCTGGTTTTGCCATTGTTTCACCTCATTCGGATGTTATACATCCTCATCATTCATTGGTAGAATGCGGAATGTGCCAAAGAGATGATGATATTTATAACTTATCGGAAAGCGGACATCGTGAATGAGTCAGCATGGCCAGTCATCCACAACAGGTCGATGTGATCTTATATTTCCAACAAATATCCGGAACCGTTCACTTCCGGGATTGCCCTCATATCGTGATGACCTCCACCTAGCTGAGGTTTTCGGTCACTGATATCACATATCCTGGTCTCAGGTAGATTCACGATAGATTCTTTATGGAATCTAAACGGTATTATCAGAATCCCTATATCTCTATAAAACGTAGAATATCTTCGAATCGAATGCAATCCAGACATATGAGTTAACAATACTTTTATTTGTTGAATATTATTACAAGTTCTGGTAACTTAATGACCCATGACAGTGAAGAGATCGAGATGCAGGGAAGGATGAGGATCGCCTTGGACATCATCGAAGGCTGCGTCGCCTTCGCTTCGATCATTCCTGAGGTACGCTCGAACATCGTATACTCGAGGGTAATGCCTCACGACCGCAACGATGTCTTGGCGGTCAACGGAAGGATAACCATTGTCAACGGCAGGCCTCACGCCTCGGGAAACCCTATGTTCGGAGCATCCAGTCATATGGCGAGATTCCTGATAGCGATACATGAGAGATTCCCGGAGGTCCGTGCGGGCATCAATTTCGCCAACGACCCAGAGCTGGTCGCGTTCCTAGAATCATACGCCAAGAAGAAGGGCTGGAACCTTTGCGCCATTGACCGTTCCCATGAACCCAAGGAGATCACAGAGGTCGAGGGTATGTCAGTCCCATGGAAGGCTAAAGAGGTTCTCAGGAAATGCGGTGGCACCCTACCCAAGATCGCCTACGAGAACGGGGCAGTGGGAAAAGAACCGGTCACGGCGTTGCTCGGAGAGGACCCGATCCAGGTAGCTGAGCAAATATGCGAACTAGCAAACGAATATGCCAGGACCAAGATTCCGCCTTCCGTCTTCAAAGTGGGCAAGCTGACCCCGGAAGCCTTGGAACGCCTTATCCTACCACATGTCGGTGCCATTGACAAGAATGTCATCGTCCCGCCAAAAGCCGGGGTGGACGCTGGAGTGGTCGACATCGGTAATGGGAATATTCTCGTCGTGGCCGAGGACCCCATTTTCACACTTCCTGGCATGCCCCTGTCGTTCTTCGGATGGGCGACCGTCCACATAGGTGCTAGCGACGTGGCGGTGATGGGAGTGAGGCCGCAATACATGACCTACACCCTGCTGCTTCCCCCAACGATGACTGACCAGGAGATATCCG
>Ga0326727_10015329_pt1 | contig 16480 bp, 13 predicted proteins | sample MB2enrmetagenome_FD_207643 | JGI IMG/M metagenome (GOLD analysis project Ga0326727, IMG submission 207643) | Lab enriched peat soil microbial communities from McLean, Ithaca, NY, United States - MB29MY | ecosystem: Environmental > Terrestrial > Soil > Wetlands > Peat | place: USA: New York...
CTCCCCACCAAGCTCGGAAGCGGGGCGTGTGACAGCGTCCGTCGGTTAGAAGGTTAGCTTGGCTGCCAGCTGAATCAGGCGTGGGTTCCCTACCGTGTAGTTGATGTTGGAAAAAGTGGACGGCGAGGCAAAGTCCGCGCCATATCCGTTGCCGCCCGGTGCACCGAACTGCGGGTGATTCATGATGTTGAAGAACTCAGCCCGGAAGTCCATCTTCAGCCCCTCCGGGAGAACGAACTGCTTGATGATAGACAGGTCTGTGTTCACAAAACGGGGACCTGAGAGCGGCGTCCTGTTGGCGTTTCCGAGTTCTCCCGCGGACGGTTGCGCAAAGCATGCGGGATTGAACCACTCTGCTAACGTCTGGTGGACCCGCGTGGGATCGCATATCTGGTTTGGACGGATCAGGCTTTGATCATTCGTGTTCAAGAAGCCCGCGCCGGACGTGTTATTGCTATCGACCACAAAGATGGGAAAACCGGAGGTGGCTTTTTCGATCACGGTCAGCTCCCATCCTCCGCCAATCGCGTTGTAAATGCCTTTCCAGCTGTTTCCCCATTTGCGGCCTTTGCCAAACGGCAACTGGTAAATCACACTGGCGGTGAAGTCGTGATTCAGGTTAATCTGCGAGAGTCCCCAGTCGGTGTCGTGCCAGTTGGGGAGGGGGTAGTAAGTGGCGCCGATAATACTTCCCAGCCCATCACTGAACCCGGTGTCACGCGCCCGGGAATAGGTGTACCCGATGAGCGCGTAGATGCCGTGCCGCGAGCTCTTGGTTTCGGCCTTGATCTGGAGCGAATTGTAGTGGGCGCGCCCCTGGTCGTCAATACTGGCAATGTCGGAATACGGAAAGGCCGTGTAAGGCACGCCGAATCCCGTTCCATTTCCGGCGCACCCCAAGGTGTATCCTTTGATTGTTCCGCACGCGCTGGGGGAGTTCACGTTGATGTCGTTGCCGAATCCCAGAATGTGGGAACTACGCGCGCCGGCGTAGCCCGCGGTCACCACAATCTGTCCGGGCAGCTCCTGTTGCACGTTGGCGTTGAACTGCTGAACGCGGGCCTGTTGGAAGTTCCTGGTTTGGGAGATAATCGTGCCTTCAAAATCGGCTGGATTGGGCGGCGAGTTGAAGGTGACAAAACCTTGGGACATATTGGATCCCGCCGCAAAGGACTCGCCGTAGTACGGCGGATTTTGCCACAGGCCTTGCGCGCCCATATTCCAGGATGAATCGTGGTAAATTCCATAACCGGCGCGAACTACCGTAGTGTCGCGGTGAAACGGCTTCCAGGCCGCGCCTACCCGGGGCTCGACGGCGCTCCAATCCATCTTGATGCCGGCCCGGTCATCCGCGTTCTGACCCGCAACCAGGAACTTCCCGGTGTCCGGGTCAAAATCCGACATGCGATTCCCAACTTCGGTTTGGGGTGTCAACAACGCCCAAGCCACGCCGATGTTTAAGGTCAGATCCTTCCTGATTCGCCAGTCGTCTTGAACGAAGGGGCGGTAGAGCTTCCAACGGCGGCCGGTATTGCCTCCGCCGAACTCCTGGTCGTGGATAGCGACAGCCGTCCAACCGGTCAGGAGATCCGCCGCCGCATCGCCCGTGAACTGGCCAGTGACAACCCAGAAGCCGTTCGGGAAACCGACAGCAACGGTGTTCAACTGGTTCGCACGCATGTTAAAGCCCGCGCGAATACTGTGCGTCCGCCAGTTCAGGGCAAGCGAATCGGAGGCCATCCAGACATTCGTCCCGCCGATGAAAGGCGTGTAGCCTCGATCGCCCAGCGACCAATAAGGGCTCGACAGTTCCACCGACGTGAGGCCGCAACTATCGCCTCCCAGATTCGCCCCTGGAATGCCGAGTTGCCTGGAGTAACAAGTACCGTCTCCTTGCGACCGGATGTAGTTGAAAATGCGGTTAAAACCTGCGCTGAACTGGTTGATGAGATTGGGCGAAATAACGTGCGTCTCGGAGATGGCAGCGTTGCGGGAGTGGTTGCCGATGCTTTGGTTGCTGGCGAAGGCCCCCTGTTCGGCTAAGCCCGGCGCGCCGCCCGGCACGTAGGACTGAGCCTGGTCGTAGCTGAAGCGGGCGAACAGACTGTCTTTCTCGGAAAGATTTTCGTCCAGCCGCACGTCAAACTTGCCTTCATCCAGTTTCCGGACCGGCGTGCTCACATAGTTGTAACCGAGCGCGGAATTATTAGCATTGATGGCAGGATAGAGGTTGATCAACGCCTTGCCAATCGAGTTGATCTCGCTGGCTGGAATGATGTTGCCCGGGATCGGTTTGCCGGAGGTGGGATCCGTCAAATGCATGGTGTTAATCAGGCCGAAGGCATCGTGGCTGAAATCGCCGTTCCTCATGGCGGGCGTCGGCATCAAGCCGGTGAACGGTACGCCCTTGCGCTGATATTTCTCCTCATAATCGGCAAAGAGGAAGGTTTTGTCCTTTCTGATTGGGCCGCCGAGCGAGCCGCCAAACTGGTTGAGGTTGAATTTCTCCTTTTTGTCGACGAAAAAGCTGCGGGCGTCCAGCTTCGTATTGCGCACGAACTCGAACACGCTCCCGTGGAGCTGGTTGGTACCGGATTTCGTGTTGACCAGGACCGTGGGGCCGCCACGCGTTCCCCATTCCGCGGAATAGTTATAGGTCAAAACCTTGAATTCCTGGATGGAATCGATGGAGGACAGAATCGATATTCCGCCGGCCGTTAATTCGTTGTTATCGACGCCGTCCAGCAACCAATCGGTAGTGTTGGCCCGCGATCCGGCTACGGAAAGAGAGAAGGAGCCGCGTGCCGAAACTTCGCTGCTGGCTCCGCCATTAAAAAAGCTGTTTGGATTCGTCTCTTGCGTGGTGCCCGGCGTCAACGTGGCAAGCTGGACGAAGTCGCGGCCGTTGAGGGGCAGATCGGTCACCTGCTGACTGGTGATCACCTGTCCGAGCGTCGCGTCCGTGGTCTGCACGGACACCGCGTTGGCCGAAACCTCCACGTTGGTTTGCACGGCAGCGGGCGAGAGTTTGAAATTCAATTCGCGATGTTCGTCCACCTGCAGCCGGATGTCCGATGCCAATCCGGTTTGAAATCCCTTTACTTCCACGCGGACCTCGTAAGTGGCCACCCCTAGCAAGGGAACCACAAACTCGCCGGCTTCATTCGTGTTTGATGTCCTGGAAACCCCTGTGGCAGGTACCGTGATCGTCACCTTCGCACCTGGTACGGCTGCGCCGGTTGCATCGGTCACGGTTCCGGATATACTTCCGGTTGCCTGTCCGAATAGGAGTCCCGCGTCACATGCGGCAAGCAAGCAGAGAAAACCTGTTGCCCACCCCTTCGCGATGCGCATTTAAAATCTCCTGTGGCGAACTTGATAGCAACTCGCTGTCCAACCGGCGTGGGGCTCCATTCTCTGCTGGAGGGAGTGGGACTGACCGGAAACTCGGTGGGCGAGGCACACCACTGACCGGACCCGCGTCGCTCGTCGAGCGCAGTCAAATGCCGGGCAAATGACTAAATTTCGGCAAGGTCGGCAGGTTTGCGGCCTGGAAGTCCGCTTCGAGAGTTCGTACCGTGGCACGTTCGTCGAGACCCTGAAAACGCATTCACCACCGATGAACTCCAGTCGCCTTTCTGCGCGGGCGCCAGCACGGGATTGCCATAGTTGATCGCGGTGTAATGATAGCCGTCGGCGCTGAGCGCGAAATACACGCCGGAGCTGCCCGGATCTTTGAAATAGGAGAACAGGTACTACTCGTGCGCAGACAGCGTCCCCGCGCATGCCGGCGCCAGCAGCGAACTAAAACTTCGCATCGATCAGATTCTTTCCTTTCCACCTGGATTCGGCCGTCTGGCGCCCCTGCCGGTCGAAAATGCGCCACACCCACTCGCCGCTATCCGCATACACTTTCTCCCAACGCTTCTTGCCGTCCAGCGCCCAAAAAGTCTCCGTCCCGACACGCCGGCCATCTTTCAAAGTAACTTCCCACTGCTTGCGGCCGTTCGCGTACGAGAACGTCTGCCGGCCGCTCATCAGATATCGCCCACGCGCCGCTTCCGGACCGCCTTTGAGCACCCATGCTTCGTTCAATTCAATGTGATAATCCGGCTGGTTCTTCGATGTCACCATGTGGATCATCCCGTCGGGAGCCTGCGTCGCGGTCACGTACCCTACGGTCTTGAAGCCCGGCAATTCGCGCTGCGTCCAGGTTTCGCCATCGTCATCGCTCAGCGCCACAAACGCGCCATCGCGCCTCGGCCCGGGAACCTTGCGCTGGCTCCAGTCCGCCACGAAGAAGAGCCGCCCCGACGCCAGCCGGATAATGCTGGGCCGCTGCCCGCTGCCCAGCGGCTTGAACGGCGTCTTACTGAGCTGCCACGTTTTCCCGCCGTCCCGGCTTGTCGCCTTCGGCATGAATCCGTCAAGGTTGGTATTCTTCCCGCCCCAGCCAACCAGCGCACCGTCTTTGGCGATCTCGAGCGTAGTATGCCGTCCGCCCGTCCGGCCTCCGGTGTCGCGCCAGGTTTTGCCGTTGTCGCTGGTGGCGAAGATCACCGAAGTGCCGCCCTTCGCGTCAACTGGAAGATAAATCGTCCCATCCGCCGCGCGAACGATGCTGTTGATCGGCTGCGGCGTATAATACCCAACCGGCCCCGTGAAATGCGGATATTCGACCGCGCTCCACGTCGCGCCGTTGTCGTCCGACGTCATGTACTGGAATGGCAGCGCTCCCAGCAGGCGCGGACAGCCCCAAAAGAGCCACAGCTTACCGTGATCGTTCCAGAAGACCGGAGCGGCATCCGCGGCATCGGCGAAATCCGGCCAGGGCTCCGGCATGTCCCAATCCTCCGCGCCATATCTCAGCCGCATAGTCAGGATCGTCTGGTCGGCGTCGTCTTCTTCCCGCGGCGTATTGTAATAGGCCGCGATCACGTCGCCATTGTCCAGAACCTGCACCGCGGAGTTGTGGTACGCGATGCCCAGCCCCGGCGCCAGACCGATCCGGTATCCGACATCGTGCATGTCGCGTCCGCCCAGGTTGGGAAACAGTTCGCGTTTATAAAAATAGGGCGTTGTCAGCCCCTTATCAAAAGCAACCTTCTGTTGCCGCACCGCCGATTGAAAAAACGGCGCTTCATAACGTAGAGGCTTAGTAGCCGGCATCGGGGCTTGTACCACACGGAATCCTATCCCGTCAGGCCGATCCCCAAACGATGGCGCCATGCTCGCGCGATTGGCCGAGCGCCGGTAGTACGCCATCTCGCCCGGCAGCCGTTCGCCAGGTTCGCCGGAATTCTTGGCCGTGCGATCGTCGAGCCCTCCGCCGCGGATCACGCGCGCAATGCCCTTCTCCGGCCCGACCGGGTCCTTTTGCGGATCGGCCGGATACGGACCATACCAATCTAAGCACCATTCCGACACGCCGGTGTGCATGTTCTTCACGCCCCACGCATCTGCCCGCGCCGTATATTCCCATTCCGCCTCCGTAGGCAATCGATAAGGCTTACCGTCCTTTTTACTGAGCCAGGCGCAAAACGCTTCGGCGTCGTCCCAACTGATCCCTGACGCATACGGCGCGTAGTATCTATCGCCCTTATAATCGGGTCGAAACTGGCGATATTGCTCAATGGTCACTTCGGTCTCACCAATCAGGAAGCCGCGTGAGATGGTGACCTTGTGCACCGGGACTTCGTCGTAATCGCCGTAGGACGGCCGGTTGGAGCCGGCGCCCTTGGGAGCCTTGGTAATCGACTCCGGAAGCGGCGTGGAATCGACGCCCATTTCAAACGTGCCCGGGGGAATCGGCACAAGCGTCATCCCAATGGAGTGGGTGTCCGCGTGAGCTGGCGCGGCGACCAACAGCAGCATGAAGACTGCGGCACACAGTTTGAGTGGGGTAGCCAATCGTGGCTGCTGACGGCTTTTAGCCGGCGCCCGGCGTGAAGTGGGGATTTGTACGCAGTAGAAAGGGCCGCCTGATAGGCGGCTGCGGCCGAGATTGGCCGCCCCACAAGCGCCGAAGAGAGGAACCGGAAGCTTGATGGCCACGGATACCTTACTAATGTACGGCCACGGTGATGCCCGCGCTACTGGGGTTGCCGGATACCGTCAGCACTACCGGCACGGCATTGCCAGGTGTCACGCCGGATGGGATGTGCACATTCACTTGCGTGACTCCAGCCACTAATCCATTCGAGCTTCCCACGTACTCGACCGGCGCATTGATGCCGCCAACCGTCGCGGTGACGCTGGCGAGCGGGATCGACGGAGTTGCACCTGCGATCTGGCCATCGACGCCGCTGGGATTGGTCTGGCCAAATCCGGTAGCGAAAATCTGCAGCACCGAGCCCACGGCGGCGGGATTGGACGCGCTATTGGCGCTGTTGTCCTGGTTCAAGATCGCGCCTTGGCCCGTCCCGCCCGAGGCCGCGAAAATTGCCGGCGCGGTAGAGACCATGCTCGCAGTCAACGGGCTGGACTGGAGATTTTGCACCGCCAGAATGACCTGCGCGTTCGCCGTACCGGCCAGCTCAAACGGGACAATCGCATTCACCTGCGTAGCCGACACGTAGGTCAACGGCGCAGCCATACCATTGATCAGGACTTGGGTTCCGGCTAATGACGTCGTGACGAAGTGCCCGTCCGGTGTGGTCTGGAGTCCCGCGGGCTGGGCCGGTCCGAGACCCATGCCGAAAATAGAGATGAGTTCACCAGGGGCGATCGGACCGTTCAGGAAACTGGCTCCGTTCACGATGGCTTGTGGCTGAATGCCGCTGCCCGACGAGTTGATGCCGCTTTGCGTGACGGTGAATGTCTGGCTATTGATCTGGATCGTTCCTGAGCGAGGAGATGCGGTGTTGTTGGGAGCGACGGTATACGACAAGCTGCCATTTCCCGTAGTGCCCGAACCGGCGTTGAGCGCAATCCAGGACGCATTGGTGGACGCGGTCCAGGCGCATACTGTGGAGACCGCGACGTTGAAGTTGCCGCCGGCGGGTGGCACCGTCTGGCTCTGCGGTGCCAGAGAAGCCCTAGCGGAACAGGCGTCCTGGGTGAGGCTGAAGGGCGTAGTGCTGACGGAAATGGTTCCACTACGAGGCTGGGTCGCAGTATTGGTCTCAACCGCGTAGCCGACCGTACCGGTGGCATTGCCCGAAGCTCCGGAAATCAGCGAAATCCAACTGGCGGTTGTGGTGGCCGTCCACGGACAGTTGGCAAGGCTGGTGGTGACTCCGAACGAGCTGGCATTCGCGGTGTAAGGCACATCCGCGGAAGTGGGGCTCACGGTGAAGGTGCACACGTTGCCGGTCTGCGTAATCATGACTTCCTGGTCGGCCACGCTGAGGGTTGCATTTCTCGATTGTTGCGAGTTGTTAGCGGTAACGGTATAGCCGACTACGGCGTTGCCGGACGCCGTGCTTCCCGCCTTTCCGCCGATGGTGATATTGCTGATCCAGGAAGCGGTATTCTGCACAGCCCAAAGGCAAGAGCTGTCGGAAACCTGTACGCTGATCTGATTCTGCCCACCCGCCGGTCCCACGTTCACCGAAAGCGGAGTAACCGTGTACGTGCAGTTTAGACCGGATTGCAGAACCGTGTAGTTCGAGCCGTTGATGTCGATGGTACCGGAACGGGAGGCGCCGGTGTTGTCGGCAGCGACGGTATAGGAAAGAATGCCGCTGCTCGATCCCGAATTGGCGCTGAGCGTGATCCAGGACGCGTCGGCCGCCGCGTTCCAGCCGCACGGGCTGGTGATGCTGATACTGAAGGCGCCTCCGGCGGGCGGGACAGCCTGGCTGGTGGGCGTAAAGTATGATGCGGGGCACGGCAGCGCGTCCTGGGTGACGCTGAAGACATTGCCCGCGACCGAGATCGTGCCGGTGCGGGGAGTGTAGACGGTGTTGGCATCGGCCCGGTAGCCGACACTGCCGTTTCCGCTGCCCGTTTGTCCGAAGGTGATGGTGAGCCAGCTCGCGCTACTGCTGGCCGACCAGGCACAGCCGGACTTGCTGGCGACCACGGCGAAGCTTCCGGTGCCGCCGGCTTCGGACACCAGGGCGGACGATGGATTTAAAGTAAAGGTGCATTGAGCGAACAGGGGTCCGGTGAATAGGGTGAGCAAAAACATCGCTCGTATGAATTGGCGCATCTGTAATGGAAGATAGCATTGTGCTGCGCGGTAGCTTTCGCATCCTGTTCTGCTGCTGGCTGGCGTGCGCTGCCCAGCCGCCATTCCATTGGCGTGAAGTCACGCCAGGATATCGCTTCGCGTTTCCGCGCGACCACTTCGACCATCCGGATTTCCGCACCGAGTGGTGGTACTACACGGGCAATGTCACGGACGCCAAGGGGGCACGGTTCGGCTTTGAACTGGTGTTTTTTCGCCAGGGACAAAGCCGCGCGACGGAGAATCCGTCAGCTTGGCGGATCGACGATCTTTATCTTGCGCATGCGGCTGTCACGGACGCTCAAGGCAAACGGTTCTGTTATGAAGAGCGGTTGAATCGCGCGGGTCCGGGCATCGCAGGGGTAAGCTTCGACAAGCGGCGTATCTGGAACGGCAACTGGTCGGCACAGTTCACTGGCGATTCCCAGGTTCTGAACGTGGTAGCGCCGGATTTTCGCTTTTCGCTGACGCTGGTGCCGTTGAAACCGCTGATCATCAACGGCGTGAACGGCATCAGCCGGAAGGCCGAGGGACCCGGAAAGGCTTCTTATTATGTCTCGTTTCCCCTACTGTCGGCGGAGGGAACCATAGGCCAACACGCTGTACGAGGCACTGCCTGGATGGATCACGAGTGGTTCACCCGCCAATTGAGCGCCGGCCAGGTTGGCTGGGATTGGTTCAGCGCGCAACTCGATAACCGCACCGAACTGATGCTGTTCGAACTGCGCCGCAAGGACGGATCCATCGATCCATATTCGTCCGGTACCTATGTCGATGCATCCGGGAAGGCGCATCATCTGGAGGCCAGAGATTTTCACCTCACGCCGCTCGAAAAGTGGACGCGCTATCCGGTGCACTGGCGCATCGACGTGCCGTCCTTGCATCTTCACCTGGATTGCCGCGCGGTGATCGATGACCAGGAACTGAAAGCCGGTAAAGCCGGGACCACCTACTGGGAAGGCGCGGTGAACTACTCCGGCAGCCAGCACGGCGTCGGGTATCTGGAGATGACAGGCTACGATAAGCCGGTCGAATTCTGAAGGGACGACGGGTGCTTAACCGTTTTGGGGACAGGCCAAGTCCCCGTGGGGCGGACCATCGTTGTTTGTGGTCTGCCAGGCTGCGCAGCAGGCGTTTTTTTCGGGGGCTCGGCCGGCAGACGACCAAAAACGATCGTCTGCCCCACGAAAGCAGCGCTCGGAATGTGCTTTCCCAAAAACGGTTAAGCACCCAGGGACGAGCTTCTTCCTCCTCCCGCTGCCCGGCAAGCTAGACTGAAGCAAGGAGCCTGTATGCCGGTGCCGCTGCTCGAAATACCTTCGTCCCCTCCACCTCCGATCCCCGAGCGCAAGCGTTGGACCCGGGCGGAATTGAGAGTGCTGGAGGCTTCGGATCTCTTCCACCAGGAGCGGGTCGAATTGATCGAGGGAGAACTGATTCGCAAAATGGGCAAAAAACGCCGTCATGTAAGCACGTTGACGCTGCTGCGAGCGTGGATGACGCGGGTATTCACGGACGAATTCGTCGACACCGAAGCTCCCATTGACGTCGCCGCCGAAGATAATCCGCTCAATGAACCCGAACCCGACCTGATCGTCCTCAACCGGCCGACGTCCACCTTCGACCAGAATCCCGCCCCTCGGGATCTGCAACTCGTGGTTGAGATCGCCGACTCATCTCTGGCGTTTGACCTGAACACCAAAGCGATTCTCTACGCCCGCGCCGCCATCGTCGAATACTGGGTGGTCGACGTTGCGTGCCGCCGGCTGATTGTCCATCGCCGACCCCAGGGAGGCCGGTACGAGTCGGTTATCGCATACGGCGATTCTGAGATGGTGACACCCCTCGCCGCTCCCAACCACCAATTTGCCATCGCCGCTATTTTCCCGGCATAGGCGTCGCTTGGCGTTCAACACAGGCCGCACCGCGTGTGCCAAAGGCGGCCCGCGCCCCAGTCAGTTTTCATACTCAGATTTGCGTGAATGTCCCATATCGCCGTTTATCCGCCAAATGGCTCAGTTTCCGAATGTCATAATCCAGCCAAGGTGCCGCTTCGTGCGCGCCTCATTGCGCAAGGGGAAAATCAAGCCGGGCTGCACCTTGGCCCAACCAATCCCCGCCAGACTGCGCACCGCGGGACGGCTCAAGGATGTGATGTTGGCGAAGCTCGCCGGGCGCATAATTCAGGTATAATCCTTGAGCGGTTGGAATGGGAACGGAAGCGGACGATCTGAATGACGCTTTGGCGTACCACCGCGCCGGGCGGCTGGTGGAAGCGGCGGCGGGATATCGGGCGGTACTGTTGCGCGATCCGCGCCAGCAGGCCGCTCTCTATTTGCTGGGGGTCGTGGCACACCAGACGGGACAGAACGAGTCGGCCACCCGATGGTTCCGGCAGGCGCTGTTGGTGAAGCCGGACCACGCCGATTGTTGGAACCTGCTAGGGCTGGCGCTGGTAGCGCAAGGCAATGTGGTCGGCGCGGAGGAGAGCTTTCGCAAGGCCATCGCGATCGAGGAGAGCCCAGACTACTTCCTCAATCTGGGCAATCTTCTGAAAGCCCGCGGCCGCGTTACCGAGGCGGCCGAGGCGTACCGAGATGCCCTGCGATGTGACCCTGGCTTCGTCTGCGCCCACTACAGCATGGGCAATCTGCACCGCAAGGCCGGAGAACTGGCGGATGCCGAGGCGTGTTTCCGGCGGGCAGTGGCCGCGCAACCCGCGCATGGCGATTCGCTGGCGGCCCTGGGCCAAACACTAAGCGCCTTAGGCCGGCCCGCCGAAGCCCTGCTGTTTCTGCAGCGCGCGGTTTGTCAAATTCCGGCCGACGCCGGGTTGGCGTGCGATTTGGGTGACACCCTGGCAACGCTGGAACGCCGCGCGGAAGCCGCGGAGTGGTACGCAAAGGCCATTACCATTGAGCCCGAACTGGCGCGCGCCTGGTTCGCCTCCGGCTGCCTGGCGCAGGACTGCCACGACTTTGCAGAGGCCGCGGAGCGGTTTCGACGGGCGGCTCAGCTTCGGCCCGAGTGGGCAGAGGCGCACCATAACCAGGGCCATGCGCTGTTCCACTCCGGGCAGGTGGACGAGGCGCTAATCGAGTTCGCACTGGCGGCCGAGGCGGGAACCGGGAACGTCTCTCGCGCCAGGGCGGCGTTGATTGTCCCCGGCAGTCCCAGCGCGACGAATGCGACTATCCTCGCGGTCAGGCAGGACTGGGCAAGTAGGGCGTTGCCGGCGATCCGTCGCGCGGCACGAAACCGGTCTTCAGGCCGCCGATTGCGCATCGGCTATCTCTCATTTCTTTTCCACCAGCCGAACTGGATGAAGCCAGTATGGGGAGTGATTCATGCGCACGACCGCGAGAACTTTCAGATCCATCTGTTTTCCGACACGCCGGAGCAGTCGATTGGTGAGGAATACCGGCGGCACGCGGATGATGTTTTCCACGATATTTCCGAGCTATCCAATCCGGCCGCTGCGGAATTGATCGAGCAAAGCGGTGTGGACATAGTGGTAGATTTGAACGGCTATAGCGCGGTGTGGCGAATGCCGCTGCTGGCGGCACGCCCGGCGGCAGCGATCATAGGCTGGTTCAACTCATTTGCTACCAGCGGAGTGCAGGCCTACGACTGTCTGATCGGCGATTGGGTGGTCATTCCCCAGGAGGAGGAGCGGTTCTACTGCGAGAGGATTGCGCGCGTGACCGGTACGTACCTGGCCTTCGAGGTGGGGTACCCAACGCCGGAGGTGACGGCGCCGCCGTCGCTCCAAAGCGGCGGCAGGCTGGCGTTCGGATCCCTGGCCTCGCAATACAAAATCACCTCGGATGTAATATCGGCTTGGAGCGCGATTCTACGGCAGGCGCCGGAGTGCACGCTGCTCGTGAAGAACGCCAGCCTGGAGGCGGAGGGCATGCGCCGCTTTGTACGGGGGCGCTTCGAACGCGAGGGGATTGCGCGTGATCGTCTCGTGCTGGAGGGTCCGGCCGACCACCACGAATTCCTGAAATCCTATGGAAGAATAGACCTGGCGCTCGATCCATTTCCTTACAGTGGCGGCACGACCACTACCGAAGCCTTATGGCAAGGAGTGCCAGTGGTTACCTTCCGCGGCGACCGCTGGGCGGCGCGGACCAGTGCCTCCCTGATGGTCGCGGCGGGGCTCGGCGGATTTGTGGCGGCAGATCGGGACGGTTACATTGCGATGGCGGTTGGTCTGGCGCGGGATACCGAAACACCGGCTCGGCTGGCGGAACTGCGGCTGAATATGCGGGAACGGCTGCGGGCATCGGCGGCTTGCGACACCGTGGGGCTGGCGCAACAGTTGGAGCGGATTTACCGGGAAGTGCTGGGCGCTGATCAAAACTGATGGCACGGGTTTAGCGCGAAGTCTCTTATCGCTTTCCACACTTGGCCCATACCGCCGGCCCCGATGAGCGCGACGACCTTGTATGGGCCGAGCTTGTCGCCTGGCAGCACCGGCATATCTGGTTCAGTTCAGATTAGCCGATCAGCGCGCTTCGCGCCTGATGGTACAAGTTACCGAAAAGAACGTTAAGTCGCTTTAAACGGGCCTGAGCCGCGCCAACGGAGGGTAAACCCGAAAACGGGGGGAGCCGCTCGCTGTCTTCTTACACGGGGACCTCTATAGCTGGAGCATAGCTGGAGTAAACAGCCCCTTGCGTCCGGCAACGAACCGCGTTTAGAACCGATACAGCATCAAATACACCACCACACCGGTCACGCTGACGTACAGCCAGATAGGCAAAGTCCAGCGGGCAATAGCGCGATGCGCGGGGAAGCGAGCCTTGAGCGCGCGGCTCAGCGTGATAATGGCCAGCACGGGTACAGCGGCCGCGAGAAGAGTGTGGCTGATCAGGATGGTGAAATAGATCGGCCGCAGAATGCCGGTGTGCGGATAATGCACCGAGCCCACCTGCGCGTGGTAGATCAGATAGCAGACCAGAAACAGGCAGGAGGTCGCGAACGCGGTGATCATGACGGCGCGGTGCTGCTTCACCAGATTGCGCCGGATCAGCGTGTAGCCCCACACCAGCAACAGTGCCGATGCAGCATTCAAAAACGCGTTCACCGAAGGTAGAACATGAACGTCCATTTACGTTCGCCCGCTCTCTTTGCTCAACCGCCGCGCATCGCGCGCCAGGTCCGGCACCGGATCGCCCTCGGCGATGCCATAGTAGCCTCGGATCTGTCCTTTTCGATCCACCAGAACGAAGCGCGTGCTGTGGTCCATCGTCGCGCCCACGTTGCCCAGTTTGAAGGAGTCGTGATCCAGGCCGTCCAGTATCTTCGGATCGCCGGTCAGGAAATACCAGCGCTGGCCGTCGGCGCTGTAATTCTTGCCGTATTCGCTCAGCACTCGCGGCGTATCGCGCTTGGGGTCCACCGTGAACGACACCATCTTCAGGTCCGGCAAATCGCTGGTAGCTTTTTGAAGCGCCCGCATGTAGGCGCTCATGCGCGGGCAAGGGCCTTCGCAGTTGGTGAAGATGAAGTCCGCGACCCAGACGTGTCCGGATAGCGTCACGCTGTCGAAATCCTGCCCGGATTGGGAAACCAGGTGAAACGGCGCCACCTGGCCCAGCACGGGAAGATCGGCAGGACGGGAACAGGCGCCCAGTACTAGCAGCGCGGCAACAGAATGAAAGATACGCATCAAAAACTAGATTCCCGGACGGTCCAGAACCATGAGCCCGTAAATCAAAGGCAAATAGATGACCGACACCAGCAGGACCTGCCGGGCACGGATGCGGGTCTCATCGAAGAACACCCGCACACCCGAATACAAAAACCAGCCGCCGAGCAGCAGCGCGCCAACCAGATAAACCTTACCCGTCATGCCCAGCAGACACGGGAACAGGCTCGCCGGGATCAGGGTGGAGGCATAGATCACCATCTGACGCGAGGTCGAATGCCCATTGGGATCCACCACCGGAAGCATCAGAATTCCGGCGCGCGCGTAGTCTTCGCGATACATCCAGGAGATCGCCAAAAAGTGAGGAAACTGCCAGAGAAACAGGATCGTGCCCAGTGCGAACGCGGGAGCCGACAGTGTCCCTGCCGCGGCTGCGAAGCCGATCATGGGAGGCATGGCGCCGGGCAGCGCGCCGATAACCGTCGCCAAAGCGGATCGCTGCTTGAGCGGCGTGTAGAGGAACAGGTAGCTGCCCAACGTGAACATACCGAGCAGTGCCGTCAGCAGGTTCACGCCTAGCCACAGTTCGAGGAATCCGACGACAGCCAGCGCGATACCGAACCACATGGCGTTGGCCGCGGGCATTTTGCCGGATGGCAGCGGGCGGTGCTCTGTGCGCTTCATTTTGCGGTCGGCATCGCGTTCGTACCACTGGTTCAGCGCGGCCGTACCGGAGGCGATCAAGCCGGTGCCCACGATGGTGTGAAACAGCATCATCCATTGGATCGGACCGTGCAATCCCTCCGGCAGTCCGAAGAAATAGCCCACTGCTGTACTCATCAGGATGAGCCACGTGATGCGGGGTTTGGTAAGCGCGATGTAATCGTTCATGATGTTGCCGGCACGCTGTGCGCCGCGAAGTGCTGCTGAGGACGAACGTTGCGGTACACCTCAATGGCCGCGAGAACGCTGGCCGCCATTGTCAAGGCGCCGGTAGCAACGTGCAATACGGTAAACAAAATCATGATTGGCATGGGCTGCGGAGCGTCCACCGTGGCGATGCGGCTCATATACGCCGCAATACCCAGGAAAACCTGCACGAAGGTAATCGTTAGCAGGGCAAGGGCCGATTTCCTGAGCGCCAGGTGATTTGGGTAGTGTAGCAAAATGCGCACGGCAAACCAAAGCACCACCGCGGTCACGATACTGGACCCGCAGATGTGCCAGATCGTACCGAGCGCTTTATGCCGCGCCGCCGCGCCCAACGCCAACTGGCCGAGCACGCATAACGGCACCAGCACCGCGAGCGATCGAATCGGAGCTTCCGGCTTCTCGCTAATCTCCTGTGCGCCGGCCAGCCATTCGCGCGAAGTGAACAGCGCCATGGCGCAAGTGGCGGAAAAATAAAGCTGCGCCAGACATGCGTGACTGACGCTGATGGCCGGCGGCAGAAGATAAAGAACCGTGAGTCCGCCCAAAACGCCTTGTAAGATAACGGCCAGCACAGCCACCGTGCCCAGCCATTTCACCCAGCGCCGCTCTTCCTTCATCCACAGCCAGATGCACATGGCCACCATCAGCATGCCGTCGAAGGTCGCGACCATGCGGTGGCCATGCTCGTAGAAGATGCCGCCTTCCATCTTGGGCATGAGTTTGCCGTAGGAGAGCGGCCAGTCTGGCACGGAAAGGCCGGCGTCATGGCTGGTCACCAGGCCGCCGGCTACTACCAGCAGCAGCGTCCAGAACGCCAGCAGGATGGCGAAACGATGCAAGTTCTTAGTCATTGCCGTAAGTAAAATCGAGTGCCTTCTGATCGTGCGCGGCAACCGTGACCTGCGCGGTTTTGCGGCCGTATTTCTCTTGAATCACTTCGATAGTGTAGCTGCCCGGCGGAACGCCTTTGAGCGTAAACGTACCGTCTTCACCGGTCACCGCAAAGAACGGATGGCTGACCACCGAAAGGTACGCTCTCATCCACGGATGCACACTGCAAGTGACCGGAAACCATATTTCCTGGCGCGGGAAGGTTTTGAACTTCTTGTCGGCCTGCGGCGGTTGCGATTCGTTCCAGGGCACGTTGACCTGGGCTTCGGCGTGCACGTTGTGGTTCACCGGATCGGAGTTGTCGATCTCCAGTTGCTGCCCCACCATCAACGCCAGCACGTGCGGACGATACACGCAGCCGTTCTGATCCAATACCACGCTGGTTTGCGGGGGCGTCCAGCGTGCCTTGGGCAGGCCATCCTTGATCCACACAAAGGCGTAACGAATCGTACCGTTGGGATTGATGACCACGGTCTCCGCATGTTGCGGCGTGGTGTGCTGCCGTTCGCACATGGGATTCGCCGACATATCAATGACCGGCATGGAAGGCTTGTCGCCGGTGAAAAGCACTTTCCCGGAGATCGTCGCCCCGTTGGTCTCGTCAATCGTGGCCAGCGGAAGCGCAGGTTCCTGTTTTTCTTCACTGGGATGGCTGCAGGCGCACACCGATAGCGCGGAAAGGAGAAGCAGCAGCCTGTATTTTGGGAGCAACTTTCATTTTGCCATATAATTCGTGGTGAATGAAAATCACCCGACGTGACCTGATTGGCGGCGCTGCCGCTGTCGCCCTGCCCCTCCGCTCTGCCTTCGCGGCCTCGCTCAACACT
>Ga0326727_10015330_pt1 | contig 16479 bp, 12 predicted proteins | sample MB2enrmetagenome_FD_207643 | JGI IMG/M metagenome (GOLD analysis project Ga0326727, IMG submission 207643) | Lab enriched peat soil microbial communities from McLean, Ithaca, NY, United States - MB29MY | ecosystem: Environmental > Terrestrial > Soil > Wetlands > Peat | place: USA: New York...
GATGGCGCTATGCGGTTGCGAATCTGCTTCACGGTCTCCGGCGCGCCGCTCATGGGAACCGGGCCGACGTTGAAATAGCGCCCCACCAGCGGCAGTCTGCCGGTGACTGGCTGTTCCACGGTGTGGGCGTTGAAATCGCCGTAGTGCCAGCCGCTGACTCTGCTTCCCTGCTCGCGAGCGCCATCCTCAATCGCCTGGCCGAGCGCGGTGAGCAGCATGGTGTCCTTATCCGCAAACCAGCTCTTTGCGCCCGATTCGAGCTCGGTTTGGATCACTGACGGCGCGATGAAGTAACTATAAAGCTGCCATCGGCCGGGCGAGGCGCTGCGCGCGAAAGCATCGCGGACACGTTCGTAGACCAGGCGGATGAGCATCGGCGCGGCGAGCGGAATTTCCATCTGCCCATTCCAATTGCGCAGCACCGCGACCGCCTCGGCATACTGCGAGGCGCCGGGGTGCTTGTGGTCATACGCGGCCACCACCTGCTTCGCGAGAAAGCGCTCGAAACCCGAGTAGACGTCCCTCTCCACGGTCAGCATGTTCTCCGGCTTCCAGTGCTCGTGCGCGGTGAGAAGATCGTGAATCTGATTCGACCGGTACTCGGCCGCGAACGCGCCGCTCACCTGATACGCATAATTCTTCGGGAACGGATTCTGATTGGCCGTAACGATGCGGCCCTGCGCGGGGTTGAAAACCGCGGGCAGCTGATCGAACGGAATGAAGCCCTGCCATTCGAATTGCCCCGAGCTGCCATCCACGGGCACGGTTCCATCGAAGTTCTTGCGGATGGGCAGATGGCCGGTGGCCTGATAGCCGATGTTGCCATCGACGTCGGCATAAACGAAGTTCTGTCCGGGACCGGGGAAGCGCGCGAGAGCTGCGGTGAACTCGGTCCAGTTCGCGGCACGGTCGATATCTAGGAAGGGGAACTGGAATGAGTTCGGCTCGGCCATGCTCCAGCGCAGCGAATAATAATGCGAGCCCTCGCTGAAGATCACCGGGCCGTGGCGCGTCACCCACACCAGCATCTCGTCGGTGGGCGCGCCTTTCACGCGGATGAATTCGCGCCAGGCCTGCGCCTGCTCCACTTGGCCGTTGAACAGATAGCGGCCGGTGCGCGGGTCGAGCTTCTCGTCGTAGAGATCCTGCACATCGAACTGAAGGTTGGTGACTCCCCACGCGATGCGATCGTTATGGCCCACCACAATCGCGGGCATTCCAGGCAACGAAACGCCGATCACGTTCAGACCCGGCGCCTTGAGATGGATCATGTACCACGCGGAGGGCGCGGTGAGTTCGAGATGAGGATCGTTGGAGAGAATCGGCTTGCCGCTGGCCGTGTGCGCGCCGGAGATCGCCCACGCATTGGAACCCGGTTGCGATTCGCGGCCGGAGCGCGCAGGGAAGAGCGCGTTTACCTTCGCCGCGTCGCCACCCGCCGCCATTTCGAGTTTGCGGACATCGTTGTGCCAGCTTTCCGTGAGCGTGCGCGACATCTGCAGCCCGGTGAGCATGCAGTCAATTGGGCTCCACGGGCGCGGATCGTAATGCAGCAGCGAGAACTCGATTGGATAGCGTCCGCGATACGCGTCGAGATAATAATTGACGCCTCGCGCATAGGCTGCGAACACTGCGCGATCGGCGGCGGGCATGGTGCGGTACTGTTCCTCGGCGAGATGACGCAGGCGCAGGCGGCGTGCCTCACGGTCGGCATCGAGAGCCACCGGTCCAACGATCTCGGCCAGTTCACCGCCGGCGATGCGGCGAATCGCGTCCATTTGCCACATGCGATCCTGCGCGGTGACGAAGCCCTGCAGCACCATCGCGTCTTCAATGGATGCCGAGGTGATATGCGGAACGCCGAAACGATCTCGCGCGATAGTGGCTTCGCCGCTGACCGGAAGCGCGATCGTACCCGTGGTCTGCGGCAGCGGGCGCCACATGAACCACCAAACGGCCACCGCAAGCACGACCAGCAAAACCGCTATGCTCAGATTAATCGCTCTCACGAACCGGCCGTAGGTCACTGCGGTTGATTCTATCAGCACATGATTTACCGGCTTTTCATTCTCGCGGCCATCATCGCCGTGAATGCTTTCTTCGCGGCGGCGGAGGTTGCGCTGGTTTCCGTGCGGCGCAGCCGTTTGCGCGCCATGGCCGAGCGCGGGGTCACCGGAGCGCAGGCGGCCCTGAGTTTGCTGGCCCGGCCCGAGCGCCTCTTATCAGTGACACAGGTTGGCGTCACGCTGGCGTCACTCGCGCTGGGATGGGCCGGCGAGCCGACGTTCGCGGCTATTCTCTCCCGAATGCTCGGACCGCTGTCGACCACGGTGGCCACGCCGTATCTGCACGCCGCCAGCTTCACTCTCGCGTTCGTGCTGATGACATGGGCGCACGTGGTGGTGGGCGAAGTGGTGCCCAAAAACCTCGCCATCGAGAAGGCGGATCGGCTGGCTCTGTTGGCCGCGCCGGTATTGCTGGTGGTGTTCCGCATCAGCGAGCCGTTCGTGTATGTGATCGAGCGGTCGGCAATGGCACTCTCTCTCGCGCTGGGATTAAAAGGCGCGGGCGGCGGCGTGCATTCGGTGGAAGAGCTGAAGCTGATTGTGGGCCTGAGCGCCGATGCCGGGCACCTCAATCAGTTCGAGGAAGACGCCATCCAGAGCCTGCTCGACCTACAGAATTACAACGTGCGCGAGATCATGACGCCGCGCAATGCGATTGCGTCCGTGTCGGCCGAGGCCACGCTCGATCAGGTGCTGCGCATCATGCGCGTGCAGAAATACTCGCGAGTGCCGGTGTATGAAGGAAGCCCTGAGCACATCGTCGGGTTCCTTCATATTAAGGATCTGCTGGGCGTGCTGGAACAGCAGCGAATCGCGCTGGAAAAACGCCGCGAGCCGAGGGCATTCCATCTGCGCAGCATGGTGCGCAAGCATCTGGTGGTGCCGGAGACGAAGCCGCTCAATGAGCTTGTCGACGAGTTTCGAAAAACGCACATCCACATGGCCATGGTGGTGGACGAATTCGGAACCATCTCGGGACTGGTCACGCTGGAAGACGTACTAGAGCAGATTTTCGGTGAGATCGGCGACGAGCACGACGTGAAGCGGCCTGCGCCGCAACTGGAAGCGCCGGTCCTCGACCTCGACGGGACCACGTTGATTCGCGACCTGGACACGCAGTATCAGATCGAATTGCCTGCCGATGCCGGATTCGAAACGCTGGCCGGATTTCTGCTGTTCCGCGTGGGCGATATTCCGAACGAAGGCGACGTGGTGGAATATGCCGGGCGAAAATTCACCATCACGCGAATGAGCGGGAACCGCATCGCGCGCGTGCGGATCGAGAGAATGGTGGGGGCCAAAACCGGAGCAAAGACCGGAGCGACGACCGGGACAGCCTAGCGCGGATTTGCCCCGCGTCCTCTCATGAACGCGTCGATGCGCTCGACGGCCTGCATCAGGTTCTCGTACGAATTGGCCATACTGAAGCGCAGATAGCCTTCGCCGTATTCTCCGAATGCGGTCCCGCTGAGCGACGCCACGCCGGCTTCATCGAGCAGCGCATCGGCCAGCGCCTTCGATTTCCACCCGGTCGCCGCGATGTTCGGGAATGCATAGAACGCGCCCTCGGGCAACCGGCAGCGGAACCCGGGTATGCGATTCAGCCCCGCGCAGAAGGCGTCGCGACGGCGGCGAAATTCGGCCACCATCGTGGTCACGTCGTCCTGCGGACCACACAGCGCCGCGATCCCTGCCCTCTGCGTGAAACTCGCGGTGCACGAGTTCGAATTCACCATCAGCTTGTTCACTGCCCGCACCATCCATGGCGGCATCACCCCGTACCCCAGCCGCCAGCCGGTCATCGCATAGGTCTTCGAAAACCCGTCGAGGATGATGGTCTTCTCCAGCATGCCCGGCAGGCTGGCAATCGAGAGCGGCGGCTCGCCAAACCAGATCCGCGAGTAAATCTCGTCGGATAGCACCATCACATCGCGCTCGCGCAGCAAATCGGCGATGGCTCGTACGTCGTCGGCCGGGATCACGCCGCCCGTCGGGTTTTGCGGCGAATTCAGAATCACCAGCTTCGTGCGGTCAGAGAGCTTCCGCGACAGCACGTCGAGATCGAACGAGAACCCGCGCTCCTCCAGCAGCGGCACCGGCACCGGCATAGCGCCCACAAAGTTGATCATCGATTCGTACGTGGGAAATCCGGGGTTCGGATAGATCACCTCGTCGCCCGGCTCCACCAGCGCCAGCATCGGGAAAAAGATCATCGGCTTTCCGCCCGGCACTACGCACACATCCTCGCCATCCACCCGAATGCCGCGCGTCCGGCAGACCTCGGCGGCAATGGCGTCGCGCAACTCACCCAGCCCCTGCGTTGGCCCATATTGCGTCCAGCCGTCGTCGAGCGCCTGCTTGGCGGCCTCCACAATGTGCCGGGGCGTGGCGAAATCGGGCTCACCAATCTCCAGATGGATGATATCGTGCCCGCGCCCTTCCAGCGACCGCGCGCGCACCAGAACCTCAAATGCGGATTCGGTCGAGATGCGCGACATGCGCTCGGCGAGGTTCATCTCATTGGGCGTCTTCGCGTATTATAGTCTCGTCGCACATGCATCTGTTCGGGCGTTCTACAATTGCCTCCGGGACTCTTGCACTCATCCTCCTTGGATCAAGTTTCGGTAAGGCGTCTGCCTCCGGCCAGAACCCCCCACTCCAAACGCAAACTTCTGGTTCATCGGCGCCGACAAGACATGATTCGGTGGAGGTAACAGCACATCTCTCGCCTGAAGAGGTCGAAGAGGGAAAGCTCAACGATGCATACGAGGCGATAGCCGAACAACAAAGGAAAGGCGCTTGCACTGCTGAGATTATCGAGCGGTACGAGTCCGAAGTAATCCCTCTCGCTGAGAAATCTGCTTTCAAAGTTCCCATGAGCAAGTTTCTCTTCTTGGCCAACCGGGACATAGGTAATTGCTATCTCGCTAAGCAAGACTTCGTTGAGGCCGAAGCCTCTTTTCGGCGCCTCCTGCAATACGCGCCTGTGTGGCCCGGCACCGACGACTCGGCTTACCCAATTAACTTCCGTCAGATCGCCACGGCACAAATGGGGCAGCAGCGATGGCAGGGAGCGGAGGAGTCACTACGGAAGTCCGTATCGCTTTTCGACCAGCAGATCGATAGTGCGATGAAATCTAACAGCGAATTTAGTCGCACCGGACTTGCCGGAAATCTCCGCGGGTCGAAAGCGATGAGCCTCGCGTACCTGGGAATCGTCTACCTGCGCGAAGGGCACAGCGCCGACGCTCTGGCGACCGTCGACTCCGCGTTCGCTGAGGCGAATCAGCCGAACGTACCTTCAACGGTTGTCAGCAGTATCGTAAAGATTGGCCGCTCAATCGCGCAAGTAAGTGGGGATAAAGGTGCTATCGCAAAATGGGCGCAGCGTAGCTAGACGCTCCCTCAAGACGGTACCTCACCAGCGGAAAATGCGGATTCGGTAGCGATGTGCGCTCGGCGAAATTCACGCGGCTGATCGCCGGAAGTATGCCACCTCGTCGCGCGATTCCACGAACTCCGCCGCGTCGCCGATAGCCACGCGCTCCCCCAGAATCCGTGCCGTCACGCGCCGGTCCCCCAGATCCACAATCGCGATCTGATACGGCGCGTCGTTGACGTATCGCTCCGGCGGCGACCACACCACAGTTTCGGTATACACGGTACCGTTTTTCATCTCGCCCCCAGAATCGTCACCACCGACGTCGCGCCCGACCCGCCCAGATTCTGCGCCAGCCCGAGCTGGTTTCGCGCCACCTGCAACTCGCCCGCCTCTCCGCGAATCTGCATCGCGACATCGCAGATCTGGCCCACGCCGGTCGCGCCCACCGGATGGCCCTTGGCCTTTAAACCGCCGCTCGCGTTCACCGGCCGCTCGCCCCGCACGCACGTTGCGCCCGACTGCACGTACGGTCCACCTTCGCCCTTGGGCACGAATCCCAGATCCTCACAAGCCAGGATTTCGGCGATGGTGAAGCAATCGTGCACTTCGGCGAACTGAATATCGCCTGCGCTCACGCCCGCCATCCGATACGCCTTCTCCGCCGACGTGCGCACCGCCTGCAATGTCGTGATGTCGTCTTTTTCATCCAGCGCGACGCGGTCCGATGTTTGCGAAATCCCCAGCACCATTACCGGATTTGCTGTGAATTCGGCCGCGCGTTCCTCGGCGCAAATCACCACCGCGGCCGCGCCGTCGCTCACCAGCGAGCAATCGTACACCGTTAGCGGTTCGGCCACCGGTTTTCCGGCGAGCACCTGCTCCAGCGTCACCACCTTGCGCATGTGCGCCAGCGGGTTCTTTGCGCCGTTGGCATGATTCTTCACCGACACCGCCGCAAGCTGCTCGCGCGTGGTCCCGTACTGATACATGTGCCGCCGCGCGATCATCGCGAACAGCGCTGGGAACGTCGCGCCCGCCCGCATCTCCCCGCTCATGTCGCCTGCGCCTGCCAGGATCTCGGCCACGCGCGGAGTCGGCTGCGAGGTCATTTTCTCCACGCCGCCCACCACCACCACGTCGTAAATCCCCGCTGCCACGGCCGACCATGCGTGAAAGAACGCCGCGCCACTCGACGCGCACGCCGCCTCGAATCGCGTTGCCGGAACCCCGCTGATGCCCAGCCCGGCGGCCACGTAAGGCGCGAGATGATTCTGGCCAACGAACGACGGTCCCGCGAAATTGCCCAGGTAGAAAGCCTCGGCCTGATCCGGCTTCAGGCTCGCGTCTTTCATCGCCTTCTGCCCCGCCTCCACGGCCAGCGACCGCAGATCCCGGTCAGGAAACGCGCCGAACGCCGTTTTGCCGATCCCAACCACCGCCACACGTCTCATACTAGAATTCAGGATAACGCTGGAGTTTGGGCGCGCCGCGCCCGATGATTCAGCAGGAACAAAATGCGGTTGCACGTTTCGGGCCGGACGCCGTCAAGTGTTGTAAGGCGATGGCTACGGCGGTTTGCGAATTCGAGGTCTTTATGAGCGAGGGCGCGGAACCCTATTCGCTCGATGCGCCGCTGTCGCACGAACAGCAAACCCGCTTTATTTCAGATAACTTACGGCGTGTTTTCCTGCTCATCTACCGCATGGTGGGCAACGTCGCCGACGCCCAGGATCTCACCCAGGAAGCCTTCATCAAGGCGCTGCAGCGCAAGGAGCAGTTGAAGGACGCCGAGAAGGCCGCTCACTGGCTTTCGCGCATCGCCAGCAACACGGCCATCGATTTCTTAAGGCGCAACGGCAAGGTCAGCTTTTGCGAAATCGATGGCATGCCCGACTCGGTTTCCGAGCGCATGCTGGACGAGTTCTCGACGAGCGCGGAACAGAATCCCGAGCAGATGGTTTTGCGGACTGAACGGCGCGCGTGGCTGGAACGCGGCTTGGACACCCTCACCGGCCGCGAACGCATGGCGCTGGTGTTGCGCGATGTGGAAGGAATGCCGGCCGAGGACGTGGCGAAGCAGTTGAATTGTTCGAAGGCCACGGTTCGCTCGCATATCGCCAACGCGCGCGTGAAGTTCCGCAAGTATGTGGAGAGGAGGCGGCCGTGAATCACCCGAACAACGGCAAGCTCGCGCTCCTCGCCGGTGGCGATCTTGGTTTCTGGCAGGCGCTGTCAGTCCGCTGGCACGTGCACGGATGCGAACGCTGCCAGTCGGATTTACTGGCATTCCGCCGCACTCATCGTCTGGTTACCGGCGCCGCGAAGGATCTGCCACCCGGCGTCGACTGGAACCGGCTCTCCGAGGAAATGACCGGAAACATTCGCGTAGGCCTGGCGGCGGGCGAGTGCGTCGGCGGTTTTTCGGAGAGGCCGCGGCTGTTCCACTTGAGTCGGCACCTGCGCTGGAACGGTGCGATGGCAGCCGCACTCCTCACCGCAGTCTTCGTGGTTGGCTTCTGGCTCAACCTGCCCGCGCCTCAGGCGGACCATCTGCTGACATCCCTCGGGCGAATCGCCGGCCGGGGCACGCATGCAGCGCCATCCGAGCCCAGGGAAATGTTGCTGGCATCGCAGCAGGGCATTGAGGTGAAGGCCAATGGGACATCGTTGTCTTATGTGCCGCCGGAGTCGGGCAACGTCGTGGTTTCGGTGAGCACGCGGGGCTCGGCAGCCGTTCGCGCCACCGATGACGATACCGGCCAGACCACCATCACCGAGGTCTACGATGCGCGCTAGTTTCCTGGCGCTTGCCGCGTTCGCCTTGTCCATTGTCACCGCAACCGCGGGCGTCCTTCCTCGTGTCGATCTGCCCAGAGATTCTCCGGTTGCGCTGTTGTCATCGGATCCCAGCGGGTCCGGCGAATCGATCCGTGGCGGGACGTCGGTGGTGGATGTGCGCGTTGCCCTGATCCTGCGCAACTCGGGACAGCAGCGCATTCGGGGAATCACGCTGGTGGTGCTGGCGCAGGATGTCGCTCCGGGCGGCAAGGCATCGGTTACCGTGCCCAGCCTCAGCGTCGCGCCAGGCGAGACGTTCCCGGTGCACGTGGATCTGCGGCTACTGCGTCCGGTGCAGCCCGGGGATGCGGTGGTGGAGATCGGTCTCGACGGCGTCCTGTTCGACAATCTGAGTTTCTACGGCCCGAATCGTCTCGATTCGCGCAAGGCGCTGACGGTTTATGAGCTGGAGGCTCGCCGTGATCGCCAATATCTGCGAGGCGTTTTGGAAGCGGGCGGTCCGGCGCGATTGCAACAGGAAATGCTGGCGGCGATGTCACGGCAGGCCGATGCACCGGGTATCGAAGTGCAGATGGTTCGTGGGCGTCCCACTAATGTTGACCCCGAACGCCAGGTGAAGTTCGCCTTTCTCGAGTTTCCCGATGCGCCGGTGGATTCGCCCGGCGGGGTCGCGCAGGTTCGTGGCAATGAGGCGGTGACGCCCCGCATTCCCGTCTACAACCGCTCGGGCCGCGAGATTCGGTCGGTGGAAATCGGCTGGATTCTGCATGATCAGCAGGGGCGCAATTTCCTGGCAGGTTCCGTTCCCGCTGCGGTGCAACTCGCGCCTGGCGAGAAACGCGACGTGTCGCAGGATTCCGTGCTGCGCTTCTCTTCGCGCGCCGGACAGCCGATGACCATCACCGGCATGACCGGTTTCGTCAGCAATGTCGAATTCGCCGACGGGCACGTGTGGATTCCCTCGCGCGCCGAACTGGACACTCCGAACTTCGCCAAAGCGCTGGCCTCCTCGCCCGAGCAGGATCGCCTCTTGCAGATCTACCGCCGCAAGGGTCTCAAGGCCCTGGTGGAAGAGCTGAAAAAATCCTGACAGTGTGGGCGGAGCGCTCCGCTACCGTTTCGCCCAATACCGGTCGCGCGCCTGCACGGCGAGTCCCGCTTTATCGACGGTGAGCTGAATCTTGCGAAACTCGGAAACCGTCACTGGCTTGTCGGGCACATAGCCGAGGCTGTACTGGCTGCGCAGCTCGTCCTGAATCATGTCGAAAATCTGGTCGATGCTCTGCTTCTTTGAGACTTCGTAATATCCGCCGCCCGTCTGCTTCGACAGGTGCCTGAGAATCGCCCGGCCGTCGGGACCGCCGCCGCCCTGATATTCCGGGTCTGCAAAGCGGATCGAATAAATGAAGGTGTCGGCAAGCTGGGCTGCGTCCACCGCATCGTCGATGGTCGCCTCGCTGCCGTTCTCGCCTCCGTCGGAGAGCACGATGAACGCCTTGCGGCCTGTGCGTTTCCTCATGATGTCGTTCGACGCCTTCACGATGGCATCGTAGAGCAGCGTTCCGCCGCGCATTCCTTCCATCTCCAGCTCCTGGCGCGTAGGAGTGTCCACCAGAGGCAGCGTGTCCTCCAGTTGCTTGCGCGATGAAGTGAGGTCCTGGCTCAACAGCACGGCCATGTCGAACTGCATGATGAACACCTGATCCTGATCGCGCAGCATGTGATCGAGAAACCGGTAGCTCGCCCCGCGCTCGGCGTCCAGCAGGCGGTGCTGGCTCATGCTGGTGTCCACCATCAGGCCGATGGTCAGGGGCAGATTGGTATCGCGCGAGAAATATGCGATGTTCTGCGGCCGCCCGTCCTCCAGAAGGACAAAGTCTTCCTTCGACAAATCGCGAACGAAGGAACCCTTTTTATCGCGAACGCTGGCCAATACGTTGACTACGCGAACGTCGGTCCTGAATGTGGCCTCGTCATCCTGCGCCGCCGCAATCAGACACACGCACGCGATAGCGGACAGGAGCCTGGATAGAAGCATCTTCTGGAAACGATGCGCGCGCCCGGTGCCAGGTTACTCGGTCCGCAGCGCCTGCATCGGATCGACCTTCGCTGCTCGATGAGCCGGCAAGTAGCTGGCCAGCAGCGCGGTGCCCGCGAGCGTTGCCACTACAGCCGCAAACGTGACGGGATCGGACGTGCTCACCCCGAAAACCAGGCTCTGCATGAGACGCGTCAGCAACAGCGCTCCCGCAAGACCGATGGCAACGCCGAGTCCCGTCATGCGCAGCCCATGTCCCACCACCAGCCGCAGCACTTCGCGCGAGCTCGCACCCAGCGCCACTCGAATGCCCAGTTCGCGGGTGCGCAACGTCACCAGATAAGCCAGCACGCCGTAGATCCCGAGCGCGGCTAACACCAATGCCAGGCCCGCGAAGCTGGCAAGCACCATCATGTAGAAGCGGCGGTCGGCGGGCCAGTCGTGCAGCACCTGTTGCATGGAACGAATTTCCTGTACGGGCATTGTCGGATCCACGCTCCACACGGCGCGCTCCACCGCGGAACTCATGGCCAGCGGATCTCCTGCCGTACGCAAAGCGAGATTGATCTCGGAAAACGTGCGCGAGGGCAGATAGATCTCCGGCCGCGGCTCGATATCCGGGCCCATCTCGTGCAGATTGCCGGTTACTCCAATCACGGTGAGGTGAAGACTGTTGTTTCCATTGGGAACTACAACCACCTTTCCCAACGGACTTTCATTCGGCCAGTTTCGCCGCGCGAACGAATCGTTTACGATGGTCACCGCCGGCTGGCTCGCTTCCGCCTCGGCTCGCGTGAAGGCGCGCCCGCGCAGCATGGGGATTTGCAGTGTGCGGAAGAACGTTTCGGTGACGGTGCTGCTTCCCGCGATTGGCGTTTCCCGCGGCTTCGGCCTCCCCTCGATGCTATAGTTCGCTTCGCTCACGCTTTCCATGGGCATGGCGCTGGAGATGCTTGCCGAGGTAACGCCGGGAATGTGCTCCACCCGCTCCAGCAACTCATTGGCGAACGTGCGCGACGCCGCTCCATTCAGCGGGCCCGTCTGCACCGTCAACAGGTGATCGGTTCGAAATCCCGGGTCCACATTCATCAGTACGCCCAGGCTGCGGATCAACAGCCCCGCGCCCGCCAGCAGCATCAGCGCCAGCGCTACTTCGCCCACCACCATCCCGTTCCGCAGCCATTGCGGTCCGCTGCCAATGGAACGCCCGCCTTTGCTCAGCGATTCATTCAAATTCTGCCGCGCGGCGTGAAAGGCGGGCACAAGCCCGAAGAGAACGCCTGTAAGCACGGACACCAGGAAGGTGAAACCGAACACCGGCATGTCCAGCCGCAGTTCGTGAAAACCATGGGTGTCCTTGGGCGCCAAGGCGGAGATCGCGCCCAGACTCCACGATGCCAGCAGCATGCCAACCGCGGCCCCCATCAGGCTGAGCAGAACGCTTTCGGTAAGCATCAGGCGGACGATGCTGCTGCGCCATGCGCCCAGAGCGAGGCGGATGGCGATCTCGCGCTCACGGCCCACCGCCCGGGCCAGCAGCAGATTGGCGGCATTGGCGCAGGCGATCAGCAGCACGAAACCGACCGCTACCTGCAGGATCAACAGACTCGATCGCACATCGTTCCCGACATCTTCCTGGGCCAGCGGAAACACGTTCACCCCACAACCGTCGTTCTGGTCCGGATATGCTTTGGCATCCCTAGCGCCAATCACGTTCATCTCGCCGCGCGCCTGCATGAGGCTCACACCTGGCCGCAGCCGCGCATAAACGAACCAGGCCCGGTTCCAAAGCTCCTGAGGACTTGCGGCGCCGCTGATATCGGCCGGCATCCACACTTCCGGTCTCCTCTGGTCCGATCCCTGCCACAAACCGGGCAGCTCAAACTTGTCCGGCAGCACGCCGATGACGGCGCGATCCACTCCATCCACGCGCAGCGTTTTTCCGGTGAGGTTAGAGTCTCCGCCAAACCTCTTGCGATAGAGCGCGGCGCTGAGCATGACAACGCGGTCTTTCGCGGTCTTCGCGTCGTCTTCCGTGAACGTGCGCCCGATCGCCGGCTGAACACCCAGCATCTGGAAGAACCCCGGCTCCGCAACGATCGATTCCACACGCTCCGGCCGCTCACTCGCGAATCGATTGCGGCCACCCAGATTGCTGTTGGAAGAGGTGAAGGCGGCCATTCCGGCGAACGACCGGCTTTGCCGTTTCCACTCGCGATAATTCTGCAGCGCCACCGGCATCCGTTCGGCAATGAACGCCATCATGGAGGGATTCTTCTCCCACACCATCACCAGCCGCCCCGGGTTTCGTAGACCGCGCAGCGCCCGGGAATTGAGCAGCACCGCGTTCACCACGCTGAACATGGCCGTGTTGGCGCCCATGCCCAGGGCCAGCGCGAGCACCGCCGCCGCCATGGGCCCGGGACTCCTGCGCAGATTCCGCACGGCGTACGTTATGTCCTGCCACAACGACATCAATCCGCTCTCCGTTTCATCAAGTCATTATCCGGCGCCGCGAATCACCAGCATGGTGCAGTCGTCGGCTGCCGCCCCGGCGTGGGCGCAGATCCGGGCCATAACGTCATCGATGATCTCTTCAGGACTGGAGCTGCGCGCATTGATGATCGCCGCAATCAACCGCTCCTCGCCGAACTCCTCTTCGTTTTCGATGCCCGCTTCGGTCACGCCATCGGAGAAGGCCACCAGCGTATCGCCCGGCCCGATGTGCAGAGCCGCCTCCTCGCAGTCCCAGACACCCAGCAGACCAACCACCGGCGCCGTCGATGGCAGCCGCTCCACCGCGCCGTCGGCGCGAACCAGCAGCGGAGACGGATGACCGCAATTGACGTAGCGGAGCATACGGGAGCGGTTGTCATAATCCGCGTAGAATAACGTGGCGTATTGTTCCGGCGGCGTGCTCGAATGGAACTGCCGGTTGATACTGCGCAGCAGCTCACAGCCGCGCAGCACCTCGGTCTGACTGCGGAATGCCGCCTGCAGACTAGCCATCAGCAACGCCGCCGCCATGCCTTTCCCGGATACGTCGGCCAGTACGAAGCCGAGTGCGTCGGGCCCCAGATCGAGGAAATCGTAGTAATCGCCGCTCACATCACGCGCAGGCACGCATCGTGCGGCATACTCAATTGACCGAAGCTGCTTCACCGGCTGCGGGAACAGCTTTTCCTGGACGTGCCGCGCAATCTCGATCTCCGACCGCGCCTGACGTTCCGCACTGCGCCGCGCCGCCGCCTCACGCGCCTGTTTCTCGATGGTGCCGAGCAGGCGGAGGTTGTCCCATGGCTTCTGTACAAAATCGGTCGCGCCGCGATGCATCGCATCGACGGCCAGCTCCACATTCCCCCACGCGGTCATCACCACCACCGGCGCGCAATCGGGCCGGACACGCAGCTTGTCAAGCAGGTCAAGGCCCTCCTGCCCCGACGTTGTGTCGCGCGCGTAGTTCAGATCCATCAGAATCAGATCGAACGCGCGAGCATCCAGCGCTCGCAGCAGGGCCTGCGGAGAATCCACGGTTTCGGCCAGATAACCGGCGCCCTTCAGCAACAACCGAAGAGCCTCCAGGATGTCCGGCTGGTCATCGCTGACCAGAATTCGCAGAACGCCGTCCCGGGGACGCAGATTCGGTGTGATGGAGACAGCGGTCATACTTCTACTCCACGCTAACGCATCCGGCGTGCCAGGCGTTCACGGCTTCAGGTGATTGACACGCAAAACCGAAATCCGCAGTGTTCCGATCCCCACTGTCCGCTATTGGGACGGGCCGCACACGTTCTTCTTGCAGACTCGGTTAATTCCGTTTATCATCGGTTGGTTGATTGAGCGCGCCGTGCTGCGGCGGTCTGGTTCTGCGGTAAGAACCTCAGGAACCTTCAGGAGGATGCAAGTGCGGGCGATATTCGTGACCACCTTGAGTTGCTCGGTCTGGCTGAGTGCAAGCCTGATGGGCGCGCCGCAGGAGCAACCGGCCATCGCGCAGCCGGTAACGCTGGCTGGTTCATCCGCTTCGCAGCCGATGCAATCCCCGGTTCTGGGGTTTGTCGCATCGTCGCGAAACGCCCTCGTACGGGGCCAGGGCAGGGCCGGCGCGGGCTATTCGAACCCATCTGTCACGGTTAGAGCGATTCTTGGGGTGCCCGGCGCGGCAATGTCGAGCGGTGCGTTGACCCTGCCGCGTGGCGTTGCGGGCGCGTACTTCGCCCCGGGCCAGAACTTCGCGCTCGTCGAACAATCGACCGGTAGTCTCGCGCTGCTGCGGTTCAATGGCACCCTCGCCGGACCGCTGCAGGCCATTCCAGGCTCCATTTCCAGGCCGGACATTGTCAGTTTCAGCCCGAACGGTTCGGCGGCCGCGGTGTTCTCCTCCGAAGAGGGACGGCTGAGCATACTTACTGGCCTGCCCGCTTCGCCGCAAGTGTCGCGAGATATAAGCGCCAATCTTCCGCCGGGCATTCAGGCGCTGGCTCTCGCGGACGACGGTGCAACGCTGCTGGCAAGCACCAGCGATGGCCGTGTACTTCTGCTTCCGCCGGGCGGCGGTACCGAAACCATCTACAGCGGCGGGCAACTCTCGGGATTAGTTTTCGCGCCCGCGTCCAACGATGCGCTGGTGTTCGACGGCGATGGGAGCAAGGTCCTGCTGTTGCAAAACGTCTCCACCGCCCCGGCCACCCGCCTTTTGGCCCAGGGCCTTTCGGGAATCTCTGGCGCCGCGCTCCTGCAGTTCGACGCGAACTCAGCGTGGGCGGGCGCCGTCAATGGAAAACAGCTCTCGCACATCGACCTGCAAACCCTCCACGCCGACACCGTGACGCTGTCCGTGGCGTTGGCTGTGCTGCAGCCTTTGCTGGTTCCTCACCGGTTCCTGCTGTCGGCGCAGCCCGGTCAGGCGGCATGGGTTCTGGATACGAGCAACGCCACGAGCGCCGCGGCCGGCAATGTGTATTTTGTCCCGCCACAGCTCGCCATGAGAGTGCGGTAGCCGGAGGAAATGGGAGCGATGAATCTAACAATGCCCCGCTGGTTTTCGCGTAACGCCATGACTACTCTGGTGGCCGTCTCCGGCTTAGCGCTCCTTGCGCCAATTGTGCTCCGTGCCGGCACTACCGTCACCCTGACATTCGAAGGGTTGCAGGACGGTGAAGAGGTTCTGAACTACTATAACGGCGGTTTTGGAAGCGATGGCAGCGGACCTGGACCGAACTATGGCGTCATCTTCGGATCGGCGGCGCTGGCAAGCATCGCCGAGGCGGACGGCGGCACCGGCGATTTTGCGTTGAACCCCAGCGGGATCACCACGGTCTATTTTTTGAATGGCGGCGGTCTGATTATGAACGTGCCCGGCGGATTCACCGGAGGGTTTTCGTTTTACTACGCATCGGGAGCATCGACGGGATCGGTTACTGTTTATGACGGGCCGAACGGCACAGGCAACGTCCTGGCAACCGTTCCGCTTCCGGCCACCGGCGGTAACTGCGACGGCTCGCAATACTTTTACAGTTGCTGGCAAACCAGTGGCATAACATTCACCGGTACGGCGCAATCGGTGAACTTCGCGGGTTCCGACGATGGAATCGGCTTCGACAACATCACCCTGGGCAGCAATACGCCCAACGATGGCGTGATTATCACGACGCCATCTCTCGCCAGCGGCGCGGTAGGCGTCGCCTACAGCCAGACCGTCGCAGCTACGGGCGGCCTGCCGCCGTATCATTGGGCCGCCAAGGGATTGCCGCAGGGGCTCAATATCGACCCCAACAGCGGCACAATCAGCGGAACGCCGCAGGCCGTGGGCTCCTATACGGTCACCGTTTCGGCCACCGACAGCGAAGTCGCGGTTCCTGCGCAGACGGGCACCAACACGTACACGCTGGTGATTGGTCCTTCGCTGGCCTCATTGTCGCCTTCCTCCACCGTTGCCGGATCGGGCCCTCTGACCATCCAGGTCACCGGCGCCGGCTTCACCGATAGTTCGGTTGTGGTGTGGACGCCGCGAGGTGGAACCGCAACGAATCTGGTTACCACGTTCCAGAGCTCTACCGTCCTTCAGGCCACTGTGCCCGCGTCATTGCTCACGACGGCTGGTGCCGCCTCGGTGACCGTTGCTACTTCATCGCTGGTATCCGGCGGGCTGGTCTTTACGATTACCGCTCCGATCCTGCCGTCCCTTGCCGTGA
>Ga0326727_10015331_pt1 | contig 16478 bp, 12 predicted proteins | sample MB2enrmetagenome_FD_207643 | JGI IMG/M metagenome (GOLD analysis project Ga0326727, IMG submission 207643) | Lab enriched peat soil microbial communities from McLean, Ithaca, NY, United States - MB29MY | ecosystem: Environmental > Terrestrial > Soil > Wetlands > Peat | place: USA: New York...
AGCGTGACCAGCTTGTGGCGGCAGAGATAGTTGGCGCGGCCCTTCATGTAACAGACGCGCAGCTCGCCGACCAGGGTTTCGAGGAAGGGAATGTCGCGGAAGTAGAGCTGATCCTGCAGCGCCTTGGTTCCGGTGGAGACGATGATGCGTTGGCCGGTGCGCAGGGCGGGCAGTAGGTAAGCGAGAGTTTTGCCGGTTCCGGTGCCTGCCTCGACAATCAGATGGCGGCGCTCTTCGAGAGCCTGCTCGACGGCTTTGGCCATCTGTAGTTGGCCGGTGCGGTACTCATAAGGCAGCGAAGAACGCGCCAGGATGCCGCCGGGAGAGAAGAACTCGTGCAGCGAGGGAAGGGCGCGGGTTGGGTTTTCGCTGGCGGGCATGGGGAGCGGACACTCTTCTCATCATAGTGATGCGGACCGGCCCGGGCGGGGATCTTATCCAACTCTGCTGAGGGACGCTGCACCTGCATCGCGTTTGATGAGCAGGATGGTAACGTCATCCTCATTGAAATGCGGATCTACCAACGATTTCAGAAGTTGCATTGTATTCCCCGAAGCGTCAGCCAACGCATCGCGCAAACGGCCTTCGGCATTCTCTCCGGAGATCGAATCGGTAAAACCGTCCGTGAAAATCAGGAGGGCTCCATCGGGAGACAGAAGAGCTTGACGAGCTTCATATGCAGCTTCGGGAAAGAGTCCGAGCGGCATACCGGTAGCTTCCAGCTCTATTGCAGATCCGGAACCAAAAACAATTGGGGCGTTGTGGCCGGCGTTCACGCAGGTCAACTCTCCCGTCTCCCGGTTCAGCGCGATAAAAACTGCCGTCGCAAAACGATCGCTGGGGGAATAGCGGCACAGGTGCTGGTTAATCTGCCGAGCCATCGCCAGTGGATCCGCTTCAAGATTGGCGATGCTTCGAACCAGAGCCTGTATGTTCGCCGCCAGCAGAGCCGCCGGCATTCCCTTCCCGGAGACATCCGCCACCGCGAAAAGCGTTCGCTTGCCCGCCAGCTCGATGACGTCAAAGTAGTCGCCGCCCACCTCGCGGAAGGGCTTGTAGAATGTCTCAACTTCGTAGCCCGGCAGTTCGTCCAGTTTTCCGGGTTGAAGGGTTTGCTGGATCTGGCGCGCCGCAATCTGATCGGCTTCAAGCTGAGTCTTGCGGACAAACTCCGAGGTCAGCATGGCGTTCATCAGCCACGTACCGGTGACATAAAACAGAGACACAAAACCGTAGAGAAGAATTCCATGCGGCCAGATGAAAGGCCATACAAGAGAGCGCGACCAAAGGCAATAAATGGCGTAACCCTGAAGCAAAAACCCGACCCAGGTGATGAGGCGCTTTGACCTGGGCATCTCGCGGGTCCAGGTGCTGACGGAGTACAGGCGCACGCGTCGAATGGCGCTGACGAATTTGCCGAGCTTTGTCTTGAGGACGCTAAGCTGCATTGCAGGAGTCTATCAAGACGCAGTGGCCTAGTGAAGAGCCAGTAGTTAGTCAGCTTGTTGATTCTATATAAGATACTGAAAAATAAGGGCGCACGAATCGTTCAAGGCGCAACGGCTAGAATTTCTTAAGAGCCGAGGAGAGAAATGCCCGCTGGAATCCGCTGATAGATTTCTGGATCTGCTCCAACGGAATTGTCAGCGACAGGCGAATGTAGCCGGAACGGCCAAAGCCTGTGCCTGGGACGGCCAGCACGCCTTCCTCCGCCAGCCGTTTAGCAAACGCAACGTCGTCGGGGATGGGCGTCTTGAGGAAGATGTAGAAAGCGCCTTCGGGGCGTCTCACTTCGTAGCCGATAGCCGCCAGCGCATCGCAAAGAACATTCCGCCTGTTCTCGTAGGGCGCAATGTCGACCGATTCATCCGCCGCTTCCAGCATCACCCACTGCCAGATGGCGGGCGCGTTGACAAAACCCAGAATGCGATTGCTGAAGGCGCAGGCGCCGCGCAGATGAGCGGCATCCCGCAATCGCGGCGATAAAGCCAGATAACCGATGCGCTCGCCGGGCAACGCCAGCGACTTGGACCACGAGTTGCAGATCGCCGTGTTGGCAATGAGCGACGCCACTTCGGGTTGCCGCTGCCCGTCATAGACGAAGGACTTATAAGGCTCGTCGCTGATGACGGTAATGGGCTGCCCCGAGCGCGCCAGCATCTCTTCCAGGTCGCGCAGGACGCTCTGAGGATAAACACGGCCGGTGGGATTATTGGGCGTGTTGAGAAGGATGGCGCGGGTGCGGGGAGTGATGGCCGCCGCGATGCGCTCCACGTCGGGCAGGAACGTAGCGTCGGTTTCTACAGGGACCATGCGCCCACCGTGGTTGGATATATAAAACTGGTACTCGGCAAAGTAAGGCGCCAATACGATGACTTCGTCGCCGGGGTCGAGTATCGACTTGAGGATCACGTTGCAGGCGCCCGCCGAGCCGACCGTCATAAAAACGTCTTCGGCGGTGAACGCAAGGCCGGTCTCTTTGCTCAGCTTTGCTGCGACGGCCTCGCGAACCTGCGGATAGCCGGGATTGGGCATATAACCGTGCGAGCCGGGACGGTTGCCATCCGCAACGCGCCGCAAAGCATCGAGCACCGCGGGCGGCGGCTCGACATCCGGATTGCCCAGCGAAAAATCGAAGACCGCATCGGCCCCGCGTTCGCGCTTCAGGCGCACGCCTTCTTCGAACATGCGTCGAATCCAGGAGGCGTTCTCGATTTGTTTGGCGATGGTTTTTGATACGGCCATGGTCGTGGGCCTATTATTTCAGAATATCCGCGCCGGCCAGCACGCTGATGCCCGCCTTCAGCAAATGCGCAATGGCCGCATCCGGATCGGCAAAGCGAAAGATGAGGATTGCCTGGCCTTCGCATTGAAAGGGAAAGGCATACATATACTCGATATTGATGCCGCTTCCATCCAGCGCCCCCAGCACGTCGGCCAGGCCTCCCGGATGGTCGGGCACCTGGATGGCGAGAACCTCCGTCACTTTCACGACAAATCCATGGGCTTCAAGCAGCGCGGCAGCCTTTTGCCAGTCAGAAACAATCATGCGCACAATGCCGAACTGCTGCGTGTCGGCCAGGTACAAAGAGCGGATATCGATGGCCTCCTGCGCCAGCAGGCGCGCGGGGGCGGCGATGTGTCCCGGTTTATTTTCGACAAAGAGCGATAACTGTTGAATCTTCATGATGTCCGCCTGTCGATGACGCGCTTTGCCTTGCCTTCGCTGCGCGCCAGGGAATTCGCCTCGACCAGGCTAACCCGCACGCGGATGCCGAGCACGTGATCGAGCGCGCCCTGAATTCTGCCTTGCAGCCCCTGCAACGCTCCGATTTTGTCGTTGAACATATGCGGAGTAACCTCGACCTGCACTTCCATCTGGTCCAGTCCCTGTTCGCGGGTAAGAATGATCTGGTAATTGGGCAAGATGCCCTCGATCTCGAGCAAGGCGGACTCGACTTGCGATGGGAATACATTGACGCCGCGGATAATGAGCATGTCATCGCTGCGCCGGCCGATGCGGCCCATGCGCCTGAGCGTGCGCCCGCACTCGCAGCTGCCCGTCATCAGCATGGTGATATCGCGCGTGCGATAGCGGATCATGGGCATGGCCTGCTTGCTCAAGGTGGTCAGTACCAGTTCGCCCTCGCTCCCGTCGGGCAGCGGCGCGCCTGTTTCGGGATCGACAATCTCCGGATAAAAATGATCTTCAAAGATGTGCAGGCCATGATGGCAGCGACATTCGCAGGCCACGCCCGGCCCGATAATCTCCGAGAGCCCGTAGATATCGAAGGCCTCGATGTTGCTTCTATTTTCAATGTGCCTGCGCATAGATTCGGTCCATGGCTCGGCGCCGAAAACTCCAACCCGGAGCGGCAGTTCCTTCATATCCACGCCGAGCTCGGCGGCGCGGTCGATGAGGTGCAGAAAATAGGTAGGAGTGCAGCAGATGGCCGTAACCCCAAAGTCCTTCATCAGCATGATCTGCCGGTCGGCGTTGCCGCCGGAGGTGGGGACAACCGTCGCTCCCAGCGCTTCAGCGCCGTAGTGTGCGCCCAGGCCCCCGGTGAAGAGGCCGTAACCATAGGCGTTCTGCACGATGTCTCCATGATGCAACCCGCAACCGGCCAAAGAGCGGACCAGCACCGAGGTCCACACATCCACATCTTCCCTGGTGTATGCGACCACGATGGGTTTGCCGGTGGTTCCGCTGGAGACGTGGAGACGGACAACGTCCTTCATGGGGCTGGCAAAAAGACCAAACGGGTAGGTGTCGCGCAGATCGCGCTTCTCGGTGAACGGCAGCTTGGCAACGTCATCGAGGACGCGAATATCCTGGGGCGCGAGCCCGCGATCGGCAAGACGCGACTGGAAGAGCTCGACATGCCGCCAGGCGCGCGCAACCACCGCCTTCATACGCTGCAACTGGAGATCGCGGAGCTCGGCAACCGGGGTGTAATCCGGCACGCTGGCAGGATGACAGCCGGTAGCGCCCGTTTCCAGAATCGATTTCATTTTCCCCGCCCAATGGAAAACGCCAGCAGATTCGCTTCATGCAACTTCTCGACCAGGTTGCGCTTGAGAGCGCCGGTCCATGCCTCGACGGAAAACTGCAAATGACGGCTCAAGATTCCCAGCAGCGCCACGTTGACGCTTTTCTTGTTGGGCAAGCTGGATTCGTCGATCAGAGAAGGTTCAATGAGGACACCTCCCTGGCGCAGCGCCGCGATATTCACCGGAACCTGGTCTTCCGCGAGGACCACCAGGAAATCCGCCTCTCCCGGCGGCACCATGGGGCTGAAAACGCGCTCGCCGAAACGCACATCGCTGGAGACGGAGCCGCCGCGCTGGCTCATGCCATGCAGCTCGCTCTTCTTCACGTCCAGTCCTGCGCCGAAGGCCACGTCGGCCAGAATGTCGGAGGCCTTGAGCACGCCTTGTCCGCCCAGTCCCGCGATCACCACGTTAGTCGGTTTGCTGCTCATTGCACCTCTCGTAATCGCGGATGGCGCGAGTTGCCAGCAGACAGTTGCGGCGGGCTATCACTACGGAAAGCTCCGGCTTATCCAGGCAGGATTGAATCAACGCTTGAAATTTATCCAGGTCCAGCGTGGGGTCGATGACATGAACATTGCGCACGCCCAGGGTGCGCGCCAGGTCCTCGAAGACCACCTTGCCGGTCCTGGCATGAGATAAGTTGCGCCCCGTTCCCGGATGCTCCTGCATGCCCGTCATGGCCGTGATTCCGTTGTCCAGGATCAGCACGACATGGCCCGTGGCCGGCGGATTGTAGACCATCTCGATCAGGCCGGTGATGCCGCTATGCACAAAAGTGCTGTCGCCGATAACGCTCACCACGCGCTTGGCTTGCTCGGGCGGCAGGGAGTGGCGCAGCCCCAGGCCCATGCCGATGGCCGCGCCCATGCACACCATGGCGTCCATGGCCTCGAAGGGCGGCAAGGCTCCCAGGGCATAGCAGCCAATATCGCCGGGAACGATGCAGTCCAGGTTCTTCAGGGCCGTGTAGGAGCTGCGGTGCGGACAACCGGGGCAAAAAGACGGCGCCTTGCCGGGAACGCGTTTCGGCTCCGGTGAAGTGTCGCCCTCCAGGATGCGGCGAACGCGGGCCGTATTCAGTTCGCCAAAGCGGTACATCTCCGGCTTGCCTTCGACCGCGATACCCGCGGCGCGCGCTCCCTCGACCAGGTAGGGATCGCCTTCTTCGACGACGATGCAGCGCTCGACGCCGGCGGCAAAGGCGCGCATCCGCTCCACAGGCAGTGGATAAGTCATTCCCAGCCTCAGCACGCTGGCCTCCGGCGCAACTTCGCGCACATGCTGGAAGGCAACGCCCGAGGTGATGATGCCCAGCGAGGATGAGCCGGCAATGATTTCGTTCGGTCCAGCCTCGTCGTTCCAGGCGGCCATCTCTGCCAGCGTCTTGCGCAGCCGCACATGCGCCGGACGCGAATAGGCGGGAATCATGGCGCGGGCGGGAAGATCGTGCTCGAAGTGCGCCGGACCAGGCGGGGGCATGGTCACCGTGCCGCGCCGGACGATGGTCTTGGAATGACAGACGCGCGTGGTCATGCGCAATAGAACAGGCGTATGCCATCGCTCGGAGATTTCGATGGCGCGCAGCGTGAACTCGTAGGCTTCCTGCGAGTCCGAGGGCTCCAGCATGGGCACCGCGGCAGCCAGCGCATAACGCCTGTTGTCCTGCTCATTCTGACTGGAGGCCATCCCCGGATCGTCGGCGGAGACCACCACCAGAGCTCCGTCCAGGCGAATGAAGGCCACGGTGAACAAGGGGTCCGCGGCAACATTCAGCCCCACGTGCTTCATGGTCACAATGGCGCGCTTGCCGGCAAAGGCGACGCCAATCGCCACTTCCAGCGCCACTTTCTCGTTGGGCGACCACTGCGCTCGTCCGCCGAGAGCTTCGAAGGTTTCCAATATTTCCGTCGAGGGAGTGCCGGGATAGCCGGTTCCGAGTGTCACCTCGGCGTCGAAGGCAGCCAAGGCTACCGCCTCGTCACCGCTCAGCAGCGACACAGCACGCTCTCGCACCAGATCATCCAAGATGAAGCCCTGTTGTTTGCAGTCTTGAGGCTAGTGTACACGATGTTCCGGCCGGATCACGGGCAACCCGGAAGTTGCCTCTGCTGACGAAAATTAGTAATCGCATGAAGGGATGCCCCAGTCTCATGAAAACCGGGCATTCTGAATTCGGATCCCTATTCACCAATTTGACCACAACAAGAATACGTTGAGTTATTGATGATAAGAAAGTAAATGGCGCCGGAAAGGGGGCGTATTGCCGGTTCGCGTTGATTATATATAAGTTATGATATTACTAGACGCTCAAAACTATCAAAACGCAGGAAACGCGGTTTCCACACACGAGAAATGAGGCGAATGGGTTCCAGATTCTGTCGCTATGATACATAGCCTGATTTTCTGGCTGGCAATTCTGAGCAGGGATCTTCGAAACAGTGTTCTTGGCAACTCGCCCATTTTCTAAATGCCAGTACCCGCGCATGGAGTGTGGGGACAAAGTAAAAGAGAATCACCGGTCGCAAAGGCGAGAGGAATGCGCCCATTCGACAGGCTCAAGGCAGGCTGTCCCGCGGAACTCCCAGGTCTCCTAAATCAAACAAAAACCTTGGCTTTCGCGAGGCCGGAATAGTATAAGTTTACTATTGAGGGGGTGCATTTTCTTGGAACGGCCCGAACCGGTATCGCGCCCAGAATCCTCGCTCAATATCACAGCGCTGCTGCACGCATGGGAGGCTGGGCAGCCCGCAGCCATGGATAGGCTGGTTGAGGTGGCATATCCTGAATTGCGCCGCATCGCCAGGCGGCACTGCGGCCGCGAGGGAAACTCTTCCACCTTGCAGTGTACGGCAGTGGTTCACGAAGCCTGGCTGCGGCTGGTCCAGGGGCAGCACGCGGACTTCAAGGACCGCACGCACTTTTTCGCATTTGCATCGCGGCTGATGCGAACCATTCTGATCGACCATGCGCGCGCTCGAATGAGCCGGAAGCGAGGGGGCGGAATCACCTGTTTCACATTGATTGACACCGATGCTGCGACCAATCCGCCTGAAGTCGAGATCCTCGATCTGAACGTCGCGCTTGAAGAGTTGGAAAAGCGCGATCCCATGCAGGGCCGTATCGTCGAGTTGCGCTATTTTAGCGGGCTCAGCATTCCAGAGACCGCCGAAGCGGTCGGCGCATCCGAGAGCACGGTGAAGCGGGAATGGATCGTCGCCAAGACATGGATTCGAAGGCGGCTGTTAGAGGGGAAGCGCGAGCCGTGAACCCCAACGACTGGAAGCGCGCAAAGGAGCTTTTCTCGACGGTGGTCGAAATGGCCGAAGCCGAGCGGGATCCATTCATCGCCGCGCAGCCGGACTCGAACGAAGTTCTCGATGAGGTGCGCTCGCTGTTGGCCGCCTATCTGGAATCCCCCGATTTTCTCGAAGGCGCTTCTCCGGAGTTGCCGCCTGTGGATCAGGCCGACGAACCGTCTGGCTCGCTAGCCGGACGCCGCATTGGAGTCTGGCAACTCGTTCGGGAGATCGGCCGTGGCGGCATGGGCGTGGTATGGGAAGCCCGCCGCGCCGACCAGCAGTATGAACAGCGCGCGGCCGTAAAGCTGCTTCGCGCCAGCCTGCTATCCGAGCGGGAGATTCACCGCTTCCGCGAAGAGCGTCAGATTCTCGCGTCGCTGAATCATCCTTGCATTGCCCGCCTTCTTGACGGCGGCATGCTGGAGGATGGCTCGCCCTACCTGGTGATGGAGTATGTCGATGGCCTGCCTCTCGACGCATGGTGCAACCGCGAGCAGCTCAATCTACGCCAGCGCCTCGAAGTTTTTCTGCTGGTATGTTCGGCTGTCGAATACGCGCACCGCCAACTGGTCATCCATCGCGATCTGAAGCCGGCCAACATTTTGGTCACGGCCAGCGACGGTGTGCCGAAGCTGCTCGATTTCGGCATCGCCAAACTGATTCAGAATGGAGGAGAAGAGCAGCTCTCCACCACGCGGCTCCTGACGCCCGAGTGCGCCAGTCCGGAACAGGTCCGCGGTGAGCGTTTGACCACGGTCAACGATGTCTTTTCTCTGGGCGTTCTGCTCTACTCGCTGCTGACCGGCCATCATCCATTCGCCGAGCCTGATGCCAGTCCGCTGGAAGCCATGCGCGCCATCTGCGAAAAGGAGCCGCGACTCCCCAGCAGCATCGCGTCGCTCTGGCGCCGGGATCTGCACGGCGAGTTGGATGCCATCATCCTGCAGGCATTGCGGAAGAATCCAGCCGAGCGCTATCCCTCTGTGCGAGCACTTGCCGATGACATTCGCGCCTGGCTGGAAGGCCTTCCTGTGAGCGCCATCCGCCAGCCCTGGTGGAGCCGCTCGGTGAAATTGATCTGGCGCTACAAAGTTCAGAGCGCGGCGATCGCAGTGGCGGCTCTTTCGCTCGTCGTGGGCATCTTGCTCACTTCCCTGGCGGCCGCGAACGCACGGCGAGCCGAGCACGAGGCCCTGGTGCAAAGGGACCGGGCGGCGAACGCGCAACAGGCCGCGCAGGCGGATCGGGATCGCGCGCTTGCCGCCGAGCGAGCCGCCTCCGAAGACCGCAATCGTGCCGGCGCCGAAGCCGCGACCGCCCACAGCATCAATGAATTTTTGGAAAAAGATTTGCTGGCCCAGGCTGGCCCTTCCAATCAGAATAGTGAGAATGGCAGCCCCAATCCAGACTTGAAGGTTCGCACGGCGCTGGACCGTGCGGCAGAGCGCATTCAGGACAAATTTGCCAGCCAGCCGCTCGTCGAAGCTTCGGTTCGCCAGACGATCGGCGAGAGTTATTTGGATCTCGGGCTTTTTCCAGAGGCGCAGCGCCAATTCGAGCGCGCGGTCGAACTGCGGCGGCAATCGTTGGGCGAATATGCCGCCGAGACGCTGTCCAGCATGAGAAAGCTGGCCCAAACTTATAGAGACCAGGCGCAGTTTCCCCAGGCTGAATCTCTCTTCAAAGAGGTGTTGAAAGCGCAAACAACGACACTGGGCGAGAATGACAACGCGACTTTGGATACAGCCGTGGATCTCGGAGCGATTTACTACTCCATCGGCCGGTTCCCGGATGCGGACGCGATGTTTACTCGCATTGTCCAAGTACGGCGGCGCCTCTATCCGAATCAATTGGCGGAGCTCTTTGATGCCCTTGACGCCCTGGCAACTGTCTGTAGCGAAGAGGGAAAGCTGGATGCCGCCGAGCGGTATGCGAATGAGGCCGTGGAGATCGCGCGCCGGTTGCATGGCGATGATCATCCCGACACACTGAAAGCCCGTCGCGTTCTTGTCGTGATCTACCGGTGGAAGAAGGAGATGGATGCGGCGGAGAAGCTTCAAGCCGAGGTTCTGGCGGGCGACCAGCGCGTTTTAGGCGCGGAGCATCCCCGCACCCTGATTGATATGAACAATCTTGGCACTATCTACCGTCTTGAGGGGCGCTATGCCGAATCCGCCGGCATGATGAGGCAATTGCTTGAGATCAGCCGGCGCACAAACGGCCCGGAAAACATGTATACCCTTGTCTACGAGAACGGCCTCGTTCAGACCCTATACAGTCTTGGCGGATTCGCCGAAGCCGAGCCGCTTGCAGTCAAGAACCAGGAGACGTTCAAACGCGTTTATGGTGTGGATAACCAATGGACGATAAATTCCGCGAGAGCTCTTGGACTGATTTATGGGGCCGAGGGCAGGTTCAAGGAAGCGGAGCCGATTCTCCTCAAAGTCCTCGAAGACGCTCGCCGCGTGCAGGGCGCCGAGCATCCCAATGTAGCAGCCGCGACAACATATCTGGGTATGCTCTACCAGGATGAAGGCAAGAACGATCTTGCGGAACAAACGCTGACCGAAGCCCTCGCACTGGATCGCAAAATACTCAAGCCGGGCGAACTTGCAACTCGAACCTGCCTGACGGCACTGGCGCGTCTGCGATTAACGCAATGGAAATTCGCCGAAGCCGAATCCCTGCTGCGCGAGGCGATGAATGGCTCAGGAAATCAAAACACGCAAATTTGGGATACTTTCGACCGGCAAAGCCTGCTCGGCGCGAGCCTGCTCGGGCAATCCCGGTACGCCGAAGCCGAACCGCTGCTGCTCTCCGGTTATGAAGGCCTGCTGAAGCAAAGTCCGGCCATTTCAGCCGATGCCAACCTTCTGCAAGCCGGCGATAGGTTGGTGCAGCTCTACGCTGCCTGGGGAAAGCCCGCTCAGGCAGAGGATTGGCGCAGAAAACTAGGCTCCGCCCCCAAATAATCCCTCTCGTCTCCTATCTTGTATTTCCTTCCATTTCTCCCGCGAACTTTGGGTAGTCTCCAACTTTCCATAGGCCGGCGCAGAATTATTTTCAGAAATCCTGAACCGGTTTGCCGCGCATTCTCGCTTATGCATTGTGGAGCGGTGCAACTGTTTGCGCGTACAGGAAATAATTGTGTTCGTTCCGAAAGAAAGATGGAGGATTATTATGCGATTTCTACTCTCTGCGCGCTGGCTTCAGATGGCGCTGATTATCGTTCTCATTTCCGTACCCTTGCTTGCCGGTGCACAAATTGTTGTCAGCATCGCGCCGCCGGCCTTGCCCGTCTACGAGCAGCCCCCCTGCGTACAGCCCGGCATGATGTGGACACCCGGATACTGGGCCTACGGCGACCAAGGCTACTACTGGGTTTCCGGCGCATGGGTGCCCGCCCCGTATGAAGGCGCGTTGTGGACGCCCCCCTTCTGGGGTTGGGAAGGCGGCAAGTATCGCTTCCATGAGGGATACTGGGGTCCGCACGTCGGCTACTACGGAGGCGTCAACTACGGCTTTGGTTACGGCGGCTTTGGCTTTGCCGGCGGAGAGTGGCGCGGCCACGACTTCCACTACAACACCGCGATCATGCATGTGGACGGCCGCTACGTCCACACCACCTTCGAGGACCACGAGCGTGTCGATAGAGGCTTCGTCGCCCGCGACAGTCACGTGGCCTTCAGCGGTGGACCCGGCGGCATCCATCACGACCCCCGCCCCGAAGAGCAGCTGGCCGAGCACGACCAGCACCAGGGCAGAACATCCTTCCAGGAGCATCACGAGACTTTCTCCAAAAACGACAAATCCTCCTATGCCAATAACAATGGCGGCCATCCATCGCACGGAAGCATGGGCGCATCCACGACCGGAATAGGCGCCGGAAATAATGCGTCCGGTTCCAATAACGGCAGCGGAACTAACACGCACAATATCTCCGTTGACAACAATCCTGGAACCAGCGGTGGCGCCAAGACCCATGGAATTTCAGTTGACAACAATCAGGGGAGCGGTTCCACCAAGAATCCCACGCCCATCGAGGGCAACTCCAACGGAACCGGGAAATCCACGCATGGCTCCGTTGGAGTAGGCACTCACCCCACTCTTGGCACGGGTTCGAGCACAGGCACAACCTCCGGCTCTACCACCGGCTCGACCACGACGCCAGGGTACGGCACACCGAAAGGGTACGGCTCACCCTGTACCGCTTCAACCCCCAAAGGCGTTCCCTGCAAGGAAACAGGAACCGCCGGGACATCGCCTACCAGTGGCAACACCTCCGGCACGGGAACCGGCTCCTCTACTACCACGCATGGAAGCGGTACAACCACCGGCTCGACTACGCACATCGGCGGCTCAACTGGATCGACCCACACTCAAACCATGATGAGTGTCACCGGGCCGCAGAATCCCAGCAGCAGTACGTCTACATCGAACTCCACCACAAATTCAGGCGTCGCAGGCCCGGCTCCGGGCAGCCAGAACCATGGTCCATGTCCTACCGGCCAGGTTCGCGGCTCCGGCGGTAGTTGCGTGAACGCTGTGGCAAGCCCACCTGCGAACCAAGGCAACGGCCACACGCCGACTTCCGGCTCAACCTCCGGTACGACTACCGGCTCAACTACCGGCACAACCTCCGGCTCGACGGGATCAGTATCCGCAAGCGGAAACACGGTGGGGAAATCCATGAACCCTGGAGCCGGCGGCTCGACCTCCCACGTTCAAACCAACATGAGTGTCACCCCGAAGACCCCAGGCAGCGGCGGCGCACCGAATACCCCTACAACCTGTGCGCCTGGGGTCGCAGCTTGCTCTATCCCCATAGGTACGGGTACGAGCAGCGGAAACCGCGGCCTGCCACAACAAGCATGTACAGGCGGAAAGGTTAGAGACGGCGGCGGCAATTGTGTATATCCAGCATGTCCAGTCGCTGGTTCGAGTCGCAACGGCATGGGCCAATGTACATGTTCAGGCGGGGCGCCTCCTGTTCAAGGCCAATGTGGTGGCAAAACCCCGACGACAGGCACTGGCACCGGCACAGGCAAAACGACCGGAACCGGTACCACCACCGGCACTGGCACTTCCACCGGCACAGGTACCACTACTGGCACCACCACCGGCACTGGCACCACAACGCGTGTAGGAGGAAGTCAAACTGGCGGACAGACAATCATGCCGGTTACAGGTCGCGGCAATGGTACGCAATCGACGATGTCGGTAGGAAGCACAGGTACAACCACCAGCTCAACCTCAACCACGCCTGGAAGCGGTACGACGACAGGTTCGACTACAAGCTCAACCTCGACCACGCAACCTGGCAAGACAGTACCTGGGAAACCGTCAAACTGTACCGGACCGGCGCCCAGTGGCGGCGTTGGCTGCACCGTGCCTACGACAACCGGTAACGGCACATCCGGCACTAAGACCGGTACAACTACCGGCTCGAACACGCACACCCAAACCATGATGGGCGTTCAGAACACACACACCAGTGGCGCTACCGGCTCGACCTCCCACACCCAAACCAACTCCACCAGCTTCCATGCCGACTCTGGCACAGAGGTTGGCCGCATGAACAAAGCAACCGGATCGAACACTCGCACCCAAAACAACATGAGTGTCCAATCGACGCATGGATACGCTACGACTGGCTCGGCGGGAACCTCCTCGACCACGCATGGTGGCAGCGCCTACGGCGGAAGCACATTTACAACGCATTCCACGACAAACAACAATAGCCTCGCGCCAAACAAACCAGTTCCATGTACGACCGGGTACGTGAATGGCGTCTGTGGCTCGGGGGCGACGACTGGCGGAAATCGCGGACCTGGTCTCCCCGGAGGGGCATGTCCATCCGGACAGGTTCGCGGCCCAAATGGCTGTACCGGACCGAAAACGGGTGGCACTACGTCGTCCGGTTCCGGCTCCACATCGCATTATGGGCCAGGAAATCAAACTGGCGGACAGACGATTATGCCGGTTACACCTCACGGCAACGGAGCGCAGCCGATGATCTCGCACTCGCAAGGTTCGCAGGGTTCGCATTCGCAAAACGTGCAGCCTTCGCGCCCGCAGAATCCGCAGCCTTCACACTCCGGTGGTTCATCGTCCTCGGGCCACCATCGGTAAACCGGCGGCAGCATCCGCCTTGCATCGGTAGAGGGGAGCGTCGCCCCCCCTTCCACATCCCTATCGCTCTTAATTCGTTACGGCAAAGTAAGTTAAGGAGAAAACTCAATGTCAGCTCACACTTTTCGCATCATTTTCATGTGGCTGCTCATCAGCCTCCTCGCTCCTCTCGTTCAGTCCCAGCCCTCCGTGCCTCAAACCTATACCCTCACCGCTTCTACAGTTATGGCGCTTGAAGCCATGTCTGCCGGCTCCGCTGTGGATGTCAAGGTCTCCCGTTTCGGCCCCGGGGAATTTGTCGATGTCACCGCGCCGCCCAAGGCGGGCAAGGCCATTCACGCGCAGCACTGGTTCGACCTCGTCGCCCACAAGGCCTACTCGCTCGACCTGGTCAATAACACTTGCAACTGGATGACCTACACCGGGCCGGATATGCCCACCATGTACGATCCGGTTGCCACCCCTCCGCCCTCCGCTGCCGACCTCGCCAAATTCAACAAGAACACCGTGCGCCAGGAGAACGTGAACGGCATTGCTGCCAAGCTCACGGAAAGCTCCAGCGATCAGGGCAAGGCGAGTATATGGGTTGCGGTGAACGGATACTATCCCGTCAAGGCGATGATGACCTTTCCCGGCGCACAGCCCATGTTGATGCTGGAAGTGAAGGAACTGCGCTTCGAAAAGCCGCCCGCCGCGCTGCTTACGCCGCCCGCCAACTGCCCCACACAGGCGCAAGGCGAGTGGAGCGCCACCAGCATCAGTTCTCACTTCGAAACCAATATCAATGTGCAAGGATCGGGTTCGCTCGACCTTGGCACCGGCAAAACCACCGGCAACGCGACCGTCAAATCCGGCAGCAAGCCGAAATGACTTTTTGCGCCATTGTGTACGGCGGCAGGATCTTCGCACATCCCTGCCAGACTCAAATCGACGTACGACATTTTTCAAGGAGCCATGATGAAACTCTTCGTCCGCACTTTGCTCGTAACGCTTGCTACACTCACTATCGCTTCAACCGCCTTCGGCCAGACGGATGTGGCCGGATCGAAGGATTTCCCCGGCATCAGCCGCATGCCCGGATATCACATCGTAGGCTACAAAGATTCGATCTTCGAATCCTTCAACTTCCCGGTCACCAAAAATAAAGGTACGTCGCAGGTTCCGGTTGAAGGCCATTACTATCAAATCGAATACCAACGCAATCCGTCGACGGGGCCGGTCGGCGCGCTGCAAATCAAGCGTAACTATCAAAACGCCGCCACCGCCAAAGGCGGCAAGGTCCTCTTCGATGATGGTCCCCAGGGCTCGGACATGACCTTTGAGTTGACCAAGCCGGGCAGTGAGATCTGGGTGCTGCTCCATATCGCTTCCGTGGGACCCGATTATTACTACTTGAATATCGTTGAAAAGCAGGCCATGAAGCAGGAGGTAACCATCGATGCCGCCGCCATGGCCAACAGTATCGCTGACACCGGCAGCGTGGCCATCTACGGCATCAACTTCGATACCGGCAGCTCCGTTATCAAGCCGGAATCCGAGCCGGCCATCGACGAGATCGTCAAGCTGCTCACCAACAAACCCGCGCTCAAGGTCGGAATCGTCGGCCACACCGACATGGTGGGCGACGCGGCCAGCAACCTGAAGCTCTCCCAGGCACGCGCGCAAGCGGTTATCACGGCTCTGGTCAGCAAGCACGGCATCGCCGCCACGCGCCTGGTCGCCTTTGGCGCCGGACCCTGGGCCCCTCTGGCCTCCAACAAGACCGACGACGGCCGGGCCAAGAACCGCCGCGTCGAGTTGGTGGAAATTGCCACTAAGTAATTGAAATTCTCAGAGGGAGCTGAATTTCGTCTTCCTCTGGGAGAAACAAGCATGAGAGGAATAGCAATGAGAACGATTCTTGCACTGAGCCTGGGAGCCGCGCTGTGTGCGGCCGCTCAAGCAGCGGCGGGCCAATCCCTGCCGGCCCTGCCCAGCGGATTTCAGGCCGATCCCACTAGCGTCAGTTATGCGATGCGCGGAACCAAGGCCAACGACAGCATGAGCCCCTGCTTCGGCGATCCGAAGATTATCTTCTCGTATGGCTGGGTTTTGAATCCCGCCGGCAAGATGATGATCGATATGCTGGTCAAAACGCCGCAGGATCCAGCGGCCACTAGCTCCCAAACAGGCGTTCTGGACGAGCCGGTCAGCAAGCAGGCCTACAAGGGCGGCGTTCTGGAGTGGCGCAGGCAGACATGGCCGGTCATCACCGGCCACCCCTGCAAAGACAGCCATGTGATTTTCTACTCCGGCAAGTGGACAGGCTACTCCGGCGACAAGATGATTGGCATCAGCGTCGACCGCTTGTACAACTCCAAGGATCAGGGGCAGGGATGGATCGACGAATACATCACGAAACTGGCCGGTGTCGGGAACTCCAATTAGTCAGGATTTGCTTTTGCATTAACCATTAACCCTTTTCAAGGAGCTACTATGAAACTCGTATTT
>Ga0326727_10015332_pt1 | contig 16477 bp, 10 predicted proteins | sample MB2enrmetagenome_FD_207643 | JGI IMG/M metagenome (GOLD analysis project Ga0326727, IMG submission 207643) | Lab enriched peat soil microbial communities from McLean, Ithaca, NY, United States - MB29MY | ecosystem: Environmental > Terrestrial > Soil > Wetlands > Peat | place: USA: New York...
CTACAACGAGTCGGCTGCAGGCACCTACTACTACCGCACCGCATATGACGGCAATTCCACGTACCTGAACGCCACGAGCAACACGGTGAGCGTGAACGTCACGGTAGCGCCTCTTTCGACAACGTTGAACGCCACCGTCTCCACGGCCACCGCCTATGTCAACCAGAACTTCGCCATTAACGGAACGCTCAACGCCACCGACGGCACTCCTATCACAGGCGCCACTATCACCCTCCAGAACTCCACCGACGGCACTTCGTGGAGCAACGTCACGACCACGGCGACCGATGCGAACGGTACTTACCAGTTCAGCAACAACGAGTCGGCTGCAGGCACCTACTACTACCGCACCGCATATGACGGCAATTCCACGTACCTGAACGCCACGAGCAACACGGTGAGCGTGAACGTCCTTTAACGCCGTGTTGAGTAGCGATGGAACGGCTCTCTCAGGAAAGAACGTTACTACTATTTACCACTACCTTGGCAGCACCCCCTACAGCGACACCACCAAGACCACCAACGCCACCGGCCAGATCACCCTCACCACAAGCTTTGGCTCCCCCGGAAAAACGGCACTTACTACGCGACGTTCGCCGGTGACAGCTCCTATCTAACATCGACGAGCAAAGTCGTGACGATCACCGTTCAAAACGCTAACGAGGGCGTCGTTTGCGCATAACGCACGAGGCAACCGCGAAGACCAACAATACCAGTTGGTATTCGCTCACCGCGCGCGGGAGCCGATCGTCGGCACCTACCTATGGTCCTTACGAAAGTATCAAGGGCGCGCCAGATGCGCCCCTCGACAGCGACACGATATGCTACGGTCAAGGCGAGTTAGCAGAGGTCGCACACCAGCACAGCGTGCTCCTTTGGTCTTATCCTTAGCGCCAAGCTCGTTATTTCTTTTTTGATTTCAAGGCCCTGAAGCGTCTTGTTGGTTATACGTTTTACCTATTGCTTTTTTGTGTAGCGTATGTTCGGAAACACGGTGCTTTTATCCGGTTTATGTGTTCCTGCGCAAACGTGGACCTGAGTGGGAAAGCAGAGGCAGTTCGTGTTTTGTGCAATTTTCGTAAGCGGTATATCTATATATTAGGCCAAATTGCCAAAAAATGCTAGGCCACTTATGGTGGTACATCGCAGTGAGTCAGTCATTATCGTATAATTCTCCTAGCACTCCGGCGTAGTGCTAAGGGCTCCAAAATTTATTCTCTCGTTTAGCTGAGCACCTAGTGCGGCCCCCGCCTTGAAAAATGATTCTATGTGATCGCTGAAAGACAACACTTAAGCCAACACGCCGTCTTTCGTGCACCGACACTATCGATACGCAGCTTATCTAAGGTGTTGATGTGAAAATTACATTCGTACTCACCAGCTATCATAACGTGCCGGCGGGAGGGCACAAAGTCGTCTACGAATATGCCAACCAGCTGGTTCGCAAGGGGAACGAGGTAACAATCGTTTATCTAGGGCTGTTTGCAGGATCTTCTTTCTTGCGCTCTTTACGTATACTTTCTTGGATGTTGCTCCACCCTGCTCTTCTGGCTAATGAGATAAAGAAACCAGAAATCAGCTGGTACAGTCTAGACAGTAGCGTAAAGTTGGTGAGGGCGACCAATCTCGGAGAGCGTCGGGTTCCAAAAGCAGATGCTATCTTTGCCACGTGGTGGCGTACTGCTTCACTTGTAAGTAAATGCCCTCGTGACAAGGGGGGCAAGTTCTATCTTGTGATGGATTTTGCACCATGGATGGGCGATCAACACGAGTTAGAACAAACCTGGCGTTTGCCGCTCAAGAAAATTACTATCTCTGGCTGGCAGGCGGAACTCGTTTTACAGTCCGGCGCACCTGAAGAAGATATTGAAGTGATACCGATAGCTGTCGATCATCATCGTTTTCGCGTCATGAACAGTATTTCAGGACGAGCGAAAAGGGTTGTCATGTTATATTCTTCATCACCGTATAAGCGATCCGCATTAGGCCTGTCTGCGTTATTAAAATGCAAAAACGCAGTTCCGAAACTAGAAGTAAGTCTGTTTGGTCCAGTTCGAGAGCGACCTGCAGAGCTGCCTTCCTGGATAGAATATCATGGCAATGTGAGCGAAAGCGACCTTATTAAGCTCTATAATTCAGCTTCGATTTACCTTTGCAGCAGCGCCGCTGAAGGATTTGCTCTGCCGCCAGCAGAAGCAATGGCTTGTGGATGCGCCGTCGCTACCACTGATTGCGGAGGAAATCGGGAGTACGCAGAGCATGAAAAAACCGCATTGGTATCTGATCCCGATGATTTTGCGGCGCTGGTTAATAACGTTCTTCGGCTACTATCGGACGAAGAGCTCAGAGTTCGTATTGCATCCGCAGGAAGAAACCGAATTGCAGAGTTCACGTGGGAGCAAAGCACACAACGATTGATTGAATTTGTAAATCGTTATGTATGACAGTACATAGTGCGCGTTAAAAGACCATAGTAAAGCCAGTAATCAACGAACAAACTCAGGAATAAAAGAACAAGCAATTTCAGAGATCGAAACTCGTCTAAAATCAGAGCAGAAGCTGAAAGACCTAGAAATAGCAGCGTGTTTATTTTACCCGTTCCTTAGCTGCTCGTTCATTATTTCTTTTTTGATTTCAAGGCCCTGGAGCGCATTGAGTGCTGCCTCTCGCTACCGGTTTCAAACCGCAGCCTTTATTGTATCTTCTGACATGCTCGTGTGCGTCACGCTCTCACTCGTTCGCTGATCCGAATCTCATTCTAGCGAGCACGCTGCGCGCGCTGTTTCGAGCGCATGCGCTCGTTCCTGCGCGTCTCCTCCGAACGAGTGTACGACTAACCTCAAAGCGCTCACGGCTTATGACCGTAAACCACTCGGCTCGTTCGCACGATCAACGTGAGGGCGTTCGTAGTGCGCTGTGCATCGTTCCACAACAACGAACAAGAATAGAAACGCGGTTCGAAGCGGAGGCTTTAAATCTGTTTGTTGACACAAAAAAGATGAACTCCATATGCGAATTGCATGGCCTATATCGCCGAAATACACGCAGCTACGCCTTCATTCGTGAGCAGCGTGCTCAGCAGAAAATGGCGTACAGATGAGGACGCGGCCGCATTCCTAGGCGATTGAGGAGATCCTCATGATAAGTCGCGACGGGGCACCCCGGAGCCTCGGTGCCATCATAGAAACCGAAACGTTGTGGGGCTGGCTGCGCGTGGTTCTTAACGTGGTTTATCGTATCTTGAGGTAACGTGAGTGACTACGAGCTTTTGGTCAAGCGAATCGGGCTGACAGGACTAGCCAGCCTTGTGGTCTCGCTCAGTCCTGTCCTCTTGCTGCCGATCCTAACCAAGATCCTAACAATTCAGGATTACGGGATTTGGACGCTAATCGTCGTTACAGCCAGCTTTGTGCCAATGGTGGTGCTTTTAGGCCTACCGAACTCGATGGTACGGTTTCTAGCTCCGGTAAAAAACAAAGAAGAGATACGTGAAGGCTATTATTCTATCGCTCTCGTTGTTCTCGGTGTAGGTTTTGTTTCGAGTCTCTTTCTTCTCTTCTTTGGACATTCGGTCGCTACTCATTTGCTCGGCGGTAACCGTACCGTTGCCCTCTTATTGCCGTTAATCACGTTTGTGGCCGCGTACAACTACGTGCCACAGACCTACTTCAGGACATTTCAACAGGCGAAACGATACTCGATTGTCTCGTTGCTTCAGGCCGCTCTCTACGTTATACTCATCGCAGCGTTCGTGGTGGGTGGTCTCGGACTCGCTGGGGCTGTGTTCGGGTATCTCATCAGTTTGCTACTCATAGCCCTGCTCTCGACCTATTACGTCATGAGAGATATCGGGGTGACCATGCCGAGTTTCTCCGAGCTAAAGGCGTATCTAAAATACGGCCTACCTTTTGTGCCCAGTAGCGTGTCGAGTTGGGCGTTAGGCGTAAGCGACCGGTACATCATTACGTTCTTCTTAGGTGTCGCGTGGGTCGGATACTACTCCCCAGGTTACCAGCTTGGCTGGACGATCAGTCTTTTAGCGACGCCTTTTACAATTCTCGTTCCGACGGCCCTTTACGAGTATTATGACGCGAACAGAATAGCGGAAGTGAAGATGATTATCAGGTACTCGGTAAAATACTTCCTCGCAGTTGCCGTGCCCGCAGCGTTCGTGTTTTCAGTTCTGTCGAAGCCCATACTGTTGGTACTAACGACCCCCGCTATAGCTGCGAACGGTTATCTGATTACGCCGTTCACCGCGTTGAGCTCTCTGCTGTTTGGGGTGTGGTCCATAATCATGATCGTGCTCACTTTTGAAAAAAGGACGGTGATTATCGGCACGATGTGGGTTCTGGGTGCGACACTAAACATCGGACTTAATCTGGTCCTCGTTCCATATTTTGGAATCATCGCTGCGGCTCTGACTACGGTGCTGGGCTACGGCTTTGTTTTCGGGGTTACGGCGATTTATTCTGTTCGACACATGACGCTCGATGTGGATTTTGGCTTTATTTTAAAAAGTATTTTTGCATCGATCGTGGTATCGTCGTTTGTTCTGGTATGGCACGCCTCCGGATTTTTGAGCGTCGCGGCCCTGATCGTGATCTGTGCCCTCGCCTACACCGCGATCCTGTTTGTCCTCAAAGGATTTACCGCGAGCGAGATACGGTTCTTCAGCGGTTTTCTAGCGAGAGGGCGATAACGCTTTGCAAAAACGATAAGGTAGGAGCGTGTACGGGGAACCTGAGTACGCTTTGTGAGGGGGTAGACACGTGCGAATCTCAGTTTGGAGGACAGCTGACCGAACCGGATGTTCGGCGACTCTTCGGCTTTGGTGGGGCCGCGTGTGATGCGGCGTGGTTTGATGCGGGCCGACGGTAACGCGAACTACACGTACCGCGACCTCTCTCTCACGCTTGCCGACTCGGAGACCATGACCCGGCCACCAGTGCTACGACGTCACGATCATTCCTCCCTCAAGATAGGACTTGAGTTCGTCAAGATGCACAGGCACTGCCACCCGCGCGTGAACCGAAACCTCCATTACACGTATCCGGAGATGTGCGAGGTGCTGGAAGGCGATGCGCGCTACCTGTTGCAGCGCGCAGAACGAAGATAGCGTTGACGAGGTCATACTTGTTAAGGCAACGCGGAGCGACAGGTGATCGTTCCGCCAAACTGCGGACACGTGACGATCAACCCGTCGGAGGGCCTGCTCAAGATGGCAAACGGGGTGTGCTTTCGTTCGATTCGGTCTACGATCCTTACGCAAAAACTGCGCGGCGCTGCATACTATGAGCTCATTAACGGCCGATTGCTGCACACCGAGTGTATCATAAATAACATGCCTGAGATAAGGGTCGCCTAGTTAGTTGAGATGCCCGACCAGGGCTGATAACGCGAAAACCGGTGTACGAACTGATCGAGTGCATGCCTCCTGGAGTTCCTTACGGCGCCAGAGAGGCACTTGACCGCGTGAGCGGGGCGAAGCACATTATCATTTAGGCACAATGGTTCTTGATTCAATCAAATCAAACGAGAAGCTCTCTTGCGAAAGCTAGGGGAGTAGTCACTAAAAAAGCCGCACAGACCTGTTAAATAAACGCCGTGGACGTGCGCTATTTGCAGGTCGATTTTGTTTAATGCAAGCACAGCCTTGAGTAAGAAGAGCATAAAGCCAATGAAATTGAGCTTCGGCAAACGCCTATATTTGATTTTGTCCCTCATTTGTTAAACCGTCCAAAAGTAACCTCTTCAGGCTGCATCAAAATGGCAGAGCCGAACAAGCATGAAACTGATTTAGTGTTTTTGTATGTCGATCAATTCTGAACCAATGGGTATTTGTTAATTTGCTTGCTATTAGAATGAAGAATCAAATATGGCGGACGCGTTTCGTGAAGAAGGTTCAAACGGTGCATTATCCCAGGCACTCTCTCAAAGGCTAGTGACGTACCCTGGAAGAATCAAAGACATTGCGAAGAAGAGAGACGCAGAGGAGACTAGTACGCGAAGACGAATTGAAGGTCAACCCACCATTTTTGTGACCTAGCGCAAGCGTTGGATGACGACGGCAGGTAAAAAAACGGCCGAATATAACAGTAAGCCACCGATCGCGTTGTATCGCGCAGGACAGGCCAAGTAAATGGCAAAATATACACTCACTGTTCGGCGACTGGGGTTGACCTCGGTAATATCTCCACTAGTATATCTCAGCAATATTATTCTGCTCCCTATTCTGACAAAAACTCTCCCTATAGCTGACTATGGAGCTTGGGCTTTGATCCTTATTACAATCAGCCTATTGCCTGTGCTTGTGTGTTTAGGGCTACCAGCCGCAATGACTCGATTTCTGGCTGCAGCGACGGACAAAGGTGACATCCGTGAGGCGTTCTACTCAATGGGACTCATCGTATTGCTTACAAGCTCGATTATTTCTGTGCTGCTTTTTTTATTTGTGCCACAAATCGCGGCAAGCTTGTTTCATAACAATACGGCCACAGCCCTGCTGCTTGTACCGAACGTCTTCATTGCGTGCCTGACTGTCTATGTCATGCAGTATTTTGTAACATTCCAGCAGATCAAACGGTACTCTGTCCTAAGCTTTTTCAACGCGTACCTAAACACGGCCCTGGTAGCTTATTTCGTCCTTTCGGGTTATGGATTGGAGGGCGCGGTGATAGCACTCTTAATCCAGCAACTTGTGGTATTCGCCGTGATAATGTATCCCATCGCCGCGGAGATTGGTTTTGCGATCCCCACCTTTAAGCACGCGAGACAATACCTCGCTTATGGCTTACCTTTAGTCCCAGGCAATCTATCGGTTTGGGTCGTAAATTCAAGCGATCGCTATCTCATTGCGTTCTTTTTAGGCGCCGCAGCGGTGGGCTATTATTCGCCCGGATATAACCTAGGGGCCGCCATCGGCGTGATTTCAGCACCATTAGCGACAATGCTTCCGCCGGTCCTCTCAAAATACTACGACGACAACAACATAGCGGATGTACGGACGATCTTGACGTATTCACTGAAGTACTATGCGGGATTAGCATTACCTTGCGTTTTTGCCTTGTCGGTTTTGTCAAAGCCTCTTTTGCTTGCGTTAACTACGCAGCAGATTGCAACAAACGGCTATTTTGTCACTCCGTTTGTGGCAGCAGGATTTGCGCTCGTTGGAGCGTACACGACGCTTGTCATGATAATCGCGTTAAAAAAGAAGACTGCCGTCATAGGCACGATATGGCTGCTCAGTGCCGTGTTGAATTTTGGTTTAAACTTAGTACTTATTCCCTATTTGGGCCTCGTAGGTGCCGCACTGACCACTTTCCTCGCATTCCTGCTCGCTTTCCTGTTGACTACACACTATTCGCTTAGATATTTTAAGTTTGACGTGAGCAAAGGATTCATCGTGAAAAGTGTCTGCGGCTCGAGTATTATGGCCCTATTTCTACTCTTATGGAATCCCTCTGGCCTCTTGAGCATTTGTGTGTCGATCGCACTTGCCGCAGTACTCTATCTGGCTATTTTGCTTGTGCTGCGGGGTTTCACCATACAAGAGATTAAACTCATTTATGGGATTTACAGGGGCTCTCCCTGAGGTGATTTGCAGCTCTGTTCGTCGACAGTGCCAAGCAGCCGCTTCTGGAATTGACAAGTGATCGTCGACGGAAATTGCGGCAGTCTCCGTTGAGGGGCCGCATGCACGTAGGCAGAGGCAATCTTTTGCGTGTTTACGCGCGCGGATTTTTTTGCAATGAGGCTAAAGAAAACTCGCCGAGAGAATCAAAAGTGGAAAACAAGTGTCGGGTTAGCGCATTGTTATAGTCACGACAACTGTAAATGTGACTTTTTTTTGAATCGACGAGCGATACGCAATTATCCGCTGTATTCGGCGGCTTTTGTCGCAGTCATCATGTGACAACAGCAACTATCAAGATGGCGAGTTGCTTTGGTGAGTAGAGCAGAATGCTTTCGAGGGACTCGAAGGTCATTTGTTTGCACCGTGCTGGCTTGGTGCAAAGCCTAAGTCTATTCAAGAATGTGCCGACAGAATTCTTCAACGCACCCGTAAGGCCACTCCTTTCTCTTGTTCGACGCGAGGCATTTCACGTAAGCATTCAGCGTTTTTTTCACGCATATTTCATTTTCTCTTGCGAATTTGCTGAACAGCTCACAGCACGAGAACACAAAAGCGATCGAAAATTGCCAACTTTTTAAGCTTTCAGTGAGAAAATAGAATATTGAAAAGGTCGTTAAGGATTTATCCTTCTGGCAACAGCGCTCAGTACGACTGGGATTGGTTATGTAACCTAAACGTGCTGGACGTACTGGACGTAGCCTGGCGACAAGCGCAGACTTTAACTCATCTCCAATTGCAACCCTCGTGGGGCTTGCTGTGTTTGGATCAGGCCTTTGTAGACGGGGCGCATCTTGCTTAAGTAATGCCTCTCTGCGCTTTTTTGCGGCTAAGGTCTCCGGATGCCGGACTTCAGCTGCATCGACAGCTATAATAGCAAATTTCGCCTGTCGTGCTCGATGTGCGTAATCGTAATCTTCGTAACCGACAAAGAAGTTGCACGCGTCATAATACCCGATCGAGTCCATGACGTTCTTTGAAATTAGGACCCCGTGCGTTCCAAAAACGTCTATTTGGCACTTGTCCGCACTCAAACGAACGGGATACACGTGACCAAAAAAGTTTTTCTTGCCTCTTTCATATGTTAAAATCACCTCAGGCCTGTCTATATCGACCCATTTTGGACAAAGAATATCGCCGTTTTCGGCGCGCTTCAGCAACTCAGTCAGACAGAGATCTGATATAACCCCGTCCTGATCTAAGAGCCATACCCAGTCGAAACCGTTCTCGTGGGCAATCTTCATTCCGCGGTGGAAGCCGCCGGCTGAGCCCACGTTGCTTTTGGTGTTATGATAGACGGCAAATGGGTATTGTTTAGAGTGAGCGTCGAATACTTTCCTGTTTTCTGCTGTATGCCAATGATCTGAGTTATCGATGACGACGAGTCCACTTAAGGCCGGCCCTTGATTTGCGAGTGACAAGAGCAGGCGCGTGAGTTCTTTTGGATTGTTGTAGGCGACTGTTGCCGCGCAAACTTCTCTCATCTTTGCGTTATCATTCGTGAATGTCCGGATTGATCGTTGCTATTGATTGACAAATGAAAGACCAAGCATAGCAAAGTTGACAAAATCAATCTTTCAGCCGTGCTACCTGCTGGTGCTCTCCGTGCTGCCCTGGATGAACTATCCGCAAACTCACTGCGACACGACCTTAGGGGGCGAAAACACACTCTTATTGAAACCGGTAAGCATAAATCTACCTACTGGGGTATCCAAAGAAAGTACTTAAGGTTGACAACTCGTTCTTATTGGCGGGTTTTCACGGGCTGAAGATGAATCAGCATTGCTACTAATTCCTAAAATGTTCAACTCGCGGTACTCGTCTCTAATTGAATGTACTCTTTGTATTGGCATAAGCATCCGTAGTTTTTTGTTGTCGTCATGTCACAGTTGAGCGCAACTGACATCCGCCCGCCTAGTGATCGAAATGTCAATTCTGCTTTTCGTGCTTGGTTTTTCTAACGGAGCAACGTCCGAAAAAGGAAAGGTAGTTAAGGGAGCGGTGAGAAACTCAATGGCTATTTCTCGGTTTGGGAGCAAAAAAGTCATGAAGCTCAAGTTTGGAGAACAGCTGATCGAACCCGACGTCAGGCGGCTGTACGGCCTTCGTGACGTCGCCTTCGACAATGCGTGGTTTGAGGCGGCGCCGGATCGCGATGCGTACTACATGTATCGCGACCTTGCGCTTACCCCCGCGGACGCGGAGACCACTCTACGTCATCAGCTCCGCTATGACATTACGATCATCCCTCCGTTCAACATGGGGCTTGAGTTCGTCAAGACGCGCGGGCACTACCACCCGCGTGTGAATCCGAAGCTTCGGTACACGTATCCGGAGCTCTACGAGGTGCTCGAAGGCGACGCTCACTACGTGCTGCAGCGCGCGCAGAACGAAGAGAGCGTTGACGATGCCATTCTCGTTAAGGCGACGCGGGGCGACAAGGTCATCATCCCGCCGAACTACGGTCACGTGACGATCAACCCATCTGAACGAACGCTCAAAATGGCCAACTGGGTATGCCGGTCGTTCGAGTCACTCTACGAGCCCTACGCCGCTCTCCACGGCGGCGCGTACTATGAGCTCATCAACGGCAGATTGTTGCACAACCGAGCGTATCACCACGTGCCGGAGATCAGGGTCGCCTACCCGGCCGACGTGTCCGACCAAGGGCTGATAAAGCGAAAACCGATGTACGAACTCATCGAAGAGCCCCACCTCTTGGAGTTCCTTACGGCGCCAGAGAGGCACACCGAGCTCTTTCAGGTACTCTATAATCGATAAGCTCGCGGCGATGCAGCACAAACGGCCGACGAGGACGCCAAAATGCACCGCTACGACGGCAACGCCACGTACCTGAACGCCACGAGCAACACGGTGAACGTGAACGTCACCAAGACGCCGACGGCGCTCACCCTCACCGCGTCCAATTCCACCCTGACTGTCAATCAGCGGGTCACCTTCACCGCCACCTTGACGAGCAGGAGAACGGCCCCTTCAGGAGAGAACATTACGATCTACCGCTCCTCAACGGCATTCGCTACAACGACACCACCACCGCCACCGGCCTGATTATCCTCACCACGAGCTGGACGACAGCCGGCACACGTTCCTACTACGCCACCTTCGCCGGTAACAGCTCCTACCAGGCATCGACAAGCAGCGTCGTCACGATCACTGTTCATCAATCCAGACACACGAGCCAGGACGTTGTTTGCGCACAAAGCACGAGGCCGCTGCGAAGACCAACAATACCAGCCGGTATTCGCTCACCGCGCGGGAGCCGAACGTCGGCACTACGCGTTTCCACGAAGTATCAACGGAGCGCCACCTGCGCCCTCTCGATGGAGTCCAAGAACGCCACGGTGACGGTGGCGGCGAGTTAGCAAAGGTATATGGATAGCACCGCGTGTCTCTTTTAGCGTCTCCGTAGCTCCTACCCCGTTATTTCTTCTTTAATTTCAAGGTTTAAAGCGTATTGAGAGCTGCCTCGGCTACCGGTTTCAAACCGGAGCCTTTATTGTCCTTTGACAGTTTCTTAGGCCAACGAACGTTCAAGTCATGCGCGTATATAAAACCGTTTCTGCAGTCATTGTTCTCATTGCCGTGGTATTTGCAGGCGTTGCAACCGTTCCCGCAGCAGCGCAGTTCGATACGATGCAATATCGGTATAACGCTGCGCATTCCGGCGATTACAGCCCCGTGGCGGGGTCTGTCCCGTCAAACATCCAGTTGAAGTGGAACTACACAACCGGTGGCGCGGTGGAATCCTCCCCCGCCATTGCAAACGGCGTCGTATATATAGGGAGCGATGGTGGCGACATCTACGCCCTCAACGCCACAACCGGCAAGCTGACGTGGAGCTTCGCGACGAGAAACAATGTGTACTCTTCCCCCTCTTCCCCCGCCATTGCAAACGGCGTCGTCTACATAGGGAGCGAGGACAACAACGTCTACGCCCTCAACGCCACCACCGGGGCGAAGCTGTGGAACTACACGACCGGAGGCCCCGTTCTTTCCTCTCCTGCCGTCGTTAACGGGATGGTTTACATAGGGAGCGAGGACAGCAACCTCTACGCCCTCAGCGCCACCACCGGGGCCTTCGTGTGGAGCTTTACGACCAGAAGTGCGGTGGTCTCCTCTCCTGCCGTCGTTAACGGGATGGTCTATGTGGGGGGCGACGACTACAACATCTACGCCCTCAGCGCCACCACCGGGGCCCTGCTCTGGAACTACACGACCGGAAGCGCGGTGGTCTCTTCTCCCGCCGTCGCCAACGGCATGGTCTACGTGGGGAGCCTTGATGGCAACCTCTACGCCCTCAACGCCACCACCGGGGCCTTCGTGTGGAACTACACGACCGGAGGTTACGTGCTTTCCTCCCCGGCCGTCGCCAACGGCATGGTCTACGTGGGGAGCGCGGACAACAGCGTCTACGCCATCGGCAACGCAGCTGTGGCCATAAGTCAGAGTGTCACGCCCGGCTTCGAGGTCGCGATCGTTTTTGTCGGACTCGTTTTTGTCGGACTCGTAATCGCCGCTTACGTAGTGAGGAGGAGCTGACCCCTCCACCTTCATTTTCGTTACATCCAGATGCCATGCTGAAACGCCTACGTACCGGTAATGAGTGGGCGATGTCTGTTGGTTAAAAAGGATTTATTGATGCGCCGCTGGCTTGAGTTGCCCTACCACGCCAGCAGCTCCATGTATAAACGTGTCCGGAGCTCTACGAGGTGCTCGAAGGAGACGCCCATGCCTACTGCCGCGCGCGCACAACGAAGACAGCGTTGATGAGGTTATTCTCGTTAAAGCTACGGAGGCGACAAGGTCATCATCCCACCGAACTACGGTCACGTGACGATAAACCTGTCAAAGCGCACGCTGAAGATGGCCAACTGGGTGTGCCGGTCCTTCGAGTCACTCTACGGCCTACGCGAAGCTTCGCGGTGCCGCATACTACGAACTCGTTAACGGGAGGTGCTGCACAACCGAGCGTATCATAACGTGCCTGAGATCAGGGTCGCGTACCCGGCCGACGTGCCCGACCAAGGGCTGATAAAGCGAAACCGATGTACGAGCTGGTCAATGAGCCGTGCCCTGGAGTTCCTTACGGCGCCCGACGAGCACACCGCTTGTTTCAAGAACTCCACCGCCGATTAGGAAGCGCGTATGTTATCTAAAGGCCTCGTAAAAACGCCAAACCCGCGAGACGTTTCGACCGGGAATAGAACGGCGTATAACAGGTCTTAGCAATTGGGGCGCCGACGTGTTCAACGCGTGCAGCAGATTTTAGCGACCCACTCTTTGATAATTCTGCATAATCGCCTCATACAGTTTTTCACTGTTATTTTTCCGTTCAAACTCTTTGACGAAATTGGGATAATATGCATCAATGTTGTTCGCAAATTGGGGATCTTGTAGTAGCTTCTCAATCGACGAGCTTATGAGTGAAGTTTCATCCCAACCCAGTGCTATTCCTAATCCGTGCGCTTTGATGAATTTCGTTGTCAAAATATATTCATCGGCAACGGAAAGTATCGGTAATTTGCACCCGACGTATTCCAATATCTTAACGCCCAGCGCGTATTCAACGGGAAATCCCCTCGAAAGCGCATAAAATCCTACGTCACTTGCTAGAAGAAGCTCAAGCACGTCGTTGTGGGCAACTTTGCGTAAAAATATGTCGTTTTCTGGGTCACCGTTAGCATCAATCTCTTTTGTGATAATATCAGAGTCCCTCTCTGCGATTATTATGTAGCATACCTTTTTCCCTTCATGTATCAGGTCTTGGAGCGGCTTGATCAATATTTCAGGCTCGTAGTACGATCGTATCGTCCCGACATAAATCACATATTTGAGACCATCATCAATTGGAATGCCATATTTATCCAATATCGTGCGCTTATCGGACGTTTGCCCAACAGCTTCGAGTTCAGACAAATTTATCCCGTTTGGGACAAAAACCACCGGTTTCTCCAGACTAGTAAGTCGCTGAAGATCTTTCACCAAAGAGTGGTAAACCGAGGTCAGCAAAAATGCCTTCTGACAGGCCTTAGTGAATAGTGCGTACGCAAGACTGGAAGTTAGGGCATTGATAAGCCGGCTCCACCGTGGATTGTTGCGAATCGCCCATTGTGCTGTGCGCTTGCTGGTCCAGTCATCCCTGATATCTATGCAATGCTGATTTCCCAGCAAGAGTGATGCCAGGTAAATTGCGATCGTAGGGCTATATGTCGGGACGCTCGTCAGAATGAGATCAGGCTTATACTCTCGCACTTCTCTAATGGCAATAAGAGTCGTTACTAACAGCGCAAGAGGATTATTTTGTGGAAGTTTACCCTGTAGCTGCTGGAAGTACTTGAGTTCATATCGTACAACGCTCACGTTGTTTGATATTCTCTTGACCGCCCTCATTTTTTTGGACGTTGCTCTAGGGCTATCAACTACAATTCTGGCGTCCACTTCGGCGCGGTTGGATATAACGTCAACTAAATCACGCATGCGCAACGCGGATGCAGTAACGTCTGGAGGGTAATCCTCTAGCATCAGCATCAATCTCATCGTTTAGATACCCCCGACACGGACTCCTTCACCGAGTTTTTTTTGTTTACTTTTTGTGCAGCGGAGAAAGCCTTCGACGTCTGAGTCTGCAGACACCTGGATCCTTTGATTTGTCCGAAATCACGAGCTCGAGCAAGGCTAACGTGCAGCGGCCGGAAGATCTCAGAACCAATGTCTCATCCCTCTTACGCACATATTGAGCCTACGTAACTTCCAGCCGTATAGAACTCGAGTTCCGTCTATGATTCTTGGTGTGCGCAAACGTGGTCACGTGTCCTCCTCATTCCATCGATGCTCGTCTTTTTAGCAGAAACGCTGCACGATCGTGCAGAGGCAAACCAGGTACCCGAGAGCTGATTTTTTGAGGCTTTAGCACGAACGATAGTCTTCTACTTGCACAGCAGCTCCTTTCGCAGCAAAATTTTGCACTGTCAGCTGACGCGCTAGTTGAGAAACGTCATTAGCCGAGGTTCGTGCCTCGCCCGAGCAGGCGATGCGTGAAGCCTGCCTTCTGCCACCTTTCCTTGTCGAGAATGTTTCTTGTATCTATAACGTTCTTTTGGCGCATTAAAGGGCTAATAGACACAGGATTTATGGTACTAAATTTGTCGTGGTCAGTAGCGATTATAATACAATCACTGTCGCGCACCGCTTCCTCGAGCTCAAGCAAAGGATATTCGCGCGTCTTCTTCACTACGGGGTCATATACCTTTACACCCCATCCTTGATCTTCGGCTAATTCAATAATCCTTAGCGACGGAGATTGCCGGTAGTCGTCGACGTTTCCTTTGTACGCAATACCAAAGACTGTGATGTTTGGCGGATCCACGTTCACTACTTGCTTAACCATCGCTATGACGTGGTTAGGCATCGTGTCGTTGATCCTCCGTGCCGCACGAACAAGGTCGCTCGGCGTGCTGCCAGTGCAAAGGAACCACGGGTCTACAGCGATGCAATGACCACCGACCCCCGGACCTGGCCTTAAGATATTTACACGCGGGTGCTTGTTTGCAAGTTCAATAGCTTCCCAGATGTCAATTTGGACATCTTCGGCAATCAAGGCTAGCTCATTCGCTAGGGCTATATTCACATCTCTGTACACGTTTTCTATGACCTTGCACATCTCAGCCGTGCGCACTGTCGTGATATGGATCGCGCCTTTGACAAAACTCGAATACAGCTTGCTTGCTGCGTTAGCCGATCTCTCGTTCGGGGCCCCGATGATCCTTTCGTTGTAAACCATTTCGTTGACTAAGTTAGACGGCATCCCCCGCTCAGGGCAATAAACTAAGTCAAAATCCTTGCCGGATGTTAGACCTGTCGTTTCGAGCAGGGGGACCAAAACCCTTTCGGATGCTCCTGGAGGGATAGTAGATTCGACGATTACAATGGCGTGGTCTCTTAAAAATGGGGAGATCATATGCATCGCTGATATGACGCATCTCAGGTCTGCTTGCTTTTCGTCTTTGTCAAATGGCGTTGGCACGGCGATAATGTAGGCATCCGCTTCTTCAGGTTCTTTTCTTGCATACAGATTGCCGGAATCGTGCACCTCCTTCAACAGGATATCAATCCCTGCCTCTTGCAAGTGTGAAATGCCGTTGTTTAGCATCGTCACGATATCTTCGTCAGTGTCGACTCCGATGACTTGATACCCACTTTGCGCAACTAAAATCGCCGTCGGCAGGCCGATGTAGCCTAGACCCAATATGCATACGCGCTTCATTTTGTCTGCTCGGAGACGCACGTACGGTTAAGTGATTTCGCCTCTAGATATCCCCTTCGATCTGACAAAGCCGCATTACTGAATCGCCCCGAGAAGCGTGGCATCGTCGATTTCTGTATCGGTTCTGCAGATCACGAAAATCGGGGCTTGTCACACGAGGTGCGAGGCGCTGATTCTTTTCAACTGGGCTTGCAACGGGAAGACAGCGTTAACACGGAATCTAACTCCTTCCGTTCCTCCGTGACTTGGCCAGAGCAATCTGACGCAAAAAAGGTTTATATGAACGTATGGCGACCAGTGTCGGTCTTTCAACGCTCGCGCTGAGATCCGACTCGCATTCTTTTGCGGAGACCCGACAGTTGGCAGTTTGGCGGTGCTTTGCACGTGAAGCGCTGAACGCGTTAAGTCGGCGCGGAGTGCAGCGACAATAACAGTCAAACTCCTGCTGGTGTGACGAGCAAGCGCTTGTAGAAGGGTGTTGCGCCGCGCTTCACGAAATGAAACACACTCTCTCCGAACAACGTTGACAATGCCAGCAAAAACATCGCTGGGTTTTTGTC
>Ga0326727_10015334_pt1 | contig 16476 bp, 16 predicted proteins | sample MB2enrmetagenome_FD_207643 | JGI IMG/M metagenome (GOLD analysis project Ga0326727, IMG submission 207643) | Lab enriched peat soil microbial communities from McLean, Ithaca, NY, United States - MB29MY | ecosystem: Environmental > Terrestrial > Soil > Wetlands > Peat | place: USA: New York...
CTGCAATGGCTCGGTCTCGCTGCACTCGGCTGCGTTCACCACTCCGATCTGGGGAACGTTGCGCGACATCAGCGCAGGCGGCTGCTACGTGCAGAGCGTGAACGTCGCCGCCCCGGGCGAAATTGTCAGCGGGCAGTTCATCTGCAACGGCGTGACCATCAACGGAGTCGCCCAGGTGCGCACCTCCCGCGCCGCCGTGGGCATGGGTTTGCTCTGGTGCGATCTCGGCTGGGATGGCCAGGAGAAGCTCAACTCCATCCTGCGCACGCTGGCCATGAACTCCGACAACGCTAGCTCCAGCAAGGCCAAGGCGCTGGGACAGCTGGAGAAACTTCATCAGCTGGTAATGGCACTGCGCGAGAAAGTGGAGAGCAACCACACGCTGGTGGATGTGCAGATGATCGGCCGGCTGAGCGATGCTCAGGAGCGGCTGGCCGCCGCCCTTAAGAGCCTGCAAGGCTAGCAGTACTCCTGATACTCTTTCCCTATGCTCACCTTTCTACGCAGTTCCCTGTTTGCCGCGGCCATCTGTCTTTTCTGTGCCGGGGCCATCGCCCAGAGCGGCGCACCGGCCATCCCGCCGACGGAGATCTCGGCCGATCTCGGCGGCTGCTCGGCGCTGATCACCGTCTCCGACACGGACGGCAAGCCGGTCTCCAACGCCAAGGTCTCGACGCGCATTCACTATGGGACGCTGGGCCTCAAGAAGCTCGACCTTGAGGTCTACACCAGCGCCGCCGGACAGGTGAAGATCGAACGCCTGCCCGAGGTTCCTAAGAAGCCGGTCTATTTCTACATCAGCAAGGACGAGAAGCTGGAGATCGTCGACTACACGCCCGACGTTCATTGCCGCGGCACCTACGACGTGAAGCTGAAGTAGGCAGGCAACTCCTATCTGCGAAAAGCGCCCCGATATGGGCACCTATTTCTTCTTCGCCTTCGCGGGCAGCTCGGCGCAGCGCCACATGTACCAGCTGGCGATGGAGCACCAGGGCTCCCAGGGGCGGGCCCGGCGGCGCATGGTGGCCTTGTCCGGCAGCTTGCGCATCCGGTAGAGGCGCTGCATCCCCTTGCGAACGCCGTAGTCGTCCACCGGCAGCACGTTGGGGCGGCCGAGGCGGAAGATCAGCATCATCTCCACCGTCCAGCGGCCGATGCCGCGCACCTGCGAGACCCGTTCGATGATCTCCTCATCGCTCATGCGGGCGAGCTGGCGCTTGTTGGGAACGGTGCCGTCCAGGCACTTGGCCGCCAGGTCGCGCAGGGCGGCCATCTTATTCTTGGAGAGTCCGGCGGCGCGCAGGCTCTCGTCGTCCAGCTTGAGCAGGTTGCGCGGCGTCATTCTTCCCTTGGCAAAGAGCGCCTCGACGCGGCCGAAGATCGCCGCTGCAGCCTTGCCCGCCAGCTGCTGATATGTGATTGATCGCGCCAGCGAGTAGAAGATGCTGAAGTGATGCGGAATCTGCATGGTGCAGGGACCGACCTGCTCGATCAGCGCCGCCAGTTTGGGATCGGCCTGGGAGAGATGGGCGACCGCCTCGCTCCAGTCCTCGGTCGGATGCGCGGTCATTGTTCGTCCTCTTGCGCGCCCTCAGGCGCGACCTCGTGAGAGCTGCTTTCGGCCATCTCGCGCTCCTGCTCCAGCGCCGAGAGGGTTTCGTCGGCGATCTTCCATTCGCGCAGGATGCGGAAGATGACGCGGCTGGAGAATCCGGCGCGGGTCATCATGCGGAAGATGCGGGCGGCTTCCTTCTGCTGCTGCGGCTGCTTGAGCCGCTTGCGCTCGACAAATTCGCGCGCGAGCTTCTCTTCATCGATCTCGCCGTAGGCCTCGCCGATGGCGCGGCCGATCACTTCGGGGTGCACCCCCCGGGCGCGCAGATCCTGCTCGACGCGGCGTGAGCCGAGCTTCTCGTTGTCCCGGCGGTTGCGGGAGTACGAGGCGGCGTAATCGCTGTCACTGAGATAGTGCTGCGCCTTCAGCCGGGCGGTGACGGCTTCGACCAGCTGCTCGCAGTCGGACTGCTCGCCGGCACGGGTGCGCATCAGGCGCTTGATCTCGGCGACGGTACGCATCTTGCGTCCCAGCGCGCCGACTGCGTACTGGTAGAGTCCATCTTCGGTGTAAGTCTTTCTGGCCGTGCTCTTTCTGAACGCCATCGCCTGAACAGTTTGCGATTAAGCGGTGGCAATACGCAAGGGATATCCCCAGGAAAGGGTGCGCCACCCGCCCCAACAGAGGCAAGCGAAGGTGGGGCACCCGGAGAGTTTGCTGGTTAGAAGCGGCCGAGGCGCTGCGAGAGGTGATCGCGAGTGGCTTCGGCGGTGCCGGAGATTCCCTGGACGCGGAGCTTGAAGTCGTCCGGGTTGCTGGCGTTTTCGAGCGCCGTCTCGTAGCTGATAAGGCCCTTCTGCAGCAGCTCGTAGAGCGACTGGTCGAAGGTCTGCATGCCGTACTGCGAGGTGCCCTGCGTCAGGGCTTCCTTGATGTTGCGGGTCTTCTCCGGGGTGGTGATGCACTCGCGGATGTAAGCCGTGGAGACGAGGACTTCGACGGCCGGTACGCGGCCGGCTCCATCGCAGCGCTTGACCAGGCGCTGGCTGATGACGGCCTTGAGAGTGGCGGCCAGCTGCAGGCGAATCTGCTTCTGCTCCGGCGGCGGGAAGACGCTGATGATGCGGTTGATGGTCTCGACGGCATCGAGAGTGTGCAGGGTGCTGAAGACCATATGGCCGGTTTCGGCGGCGTGCAGGGCGGTGGAGATCGTCTCCAAATCGCGCATTTCGCCGACGAGGATGACATCGGGATCCTGACGGAGGCTGGCGCGCAGGGCGCTGCCGAAGCTCGGGGTGTCGACTTCGACCTCGCGCTGGTTGACGAAACCTTTCTTGTCGCGATGGAGGAATTCGATGGGGTCCTCGATGGTGATGATGTGCTCGGGGCGCGAGGAGTTGATGCGATCGATCATGGCGGCGAGCGTGGTGGATTTGCCCGAGCCGGTGACGCCGGTGACCAGCACCAGACCGCGGGCTTCTTCGCAGATGCGCTCGGTGACGGCGGGAAGATAGAGCTCTTCGAGGGCGCGAATCTTGGTGGGGATGACGCGGAGGACGATTCCAACGTTGCCGCGCTGCTGAAAGACGTTGACGCGGAAGCGTCCGAGGCCGGCGGCGCCGTAGGCGAGATCGAGCTCGGCGTTCTCCTTGAACTTCTGCTTCTGACGGTTGGACATCATGCTGAAGGCCATGTTGAGCATGTCTTCGGCGGTGACGCGGGGCTGTTCGGTAAGCGGAACCAGCTCTCCATCGATCCGAATGTGCGGATAGTTGCCGACCTTGAGATGGAGGTCACTCGCCTTGCGCTCAACCGCAATGCGCAGCAGATCGTCAATCGTCATACGGGCATATCTCTATGCAAGAAATACCCCGAAGCTAACACGACAGAGCTGGCAGTGCAATCAAGCATCACCACGAGAGACACCGAAGGGTACTGGGTCTGGAGTTACTACGCCGGGGGAACCCAGAGTTGGAACGACGCCTACTCTGGGCCACCGGTCAGTCCCGAAGTTACATCTGGAAGGGTTCGTCGGCGCTGCCGCCGTAGATATCCGGCACCTTGCCGCCGAGAGGGCGGAGGTAGGTGGCGAGCTGTCCGCGATGATGGACGGTGTGAACGTGGCAGAAGTCTAGCATCAGGTAGAGCGGCATCTTCATGCCGAAGAAATCGACGATGGCGAGAAGCTGCTCTCCGGTCAGCTTGTTGAGCTGCTCGAGCGCTGGGGCAAAGCCGGAGTCGTAGGCTTCGGCGACGGTGGCCGGCGGCTTGCCCTCGTCAGCGGGCGCGAAGCTGACCTTGGCAATGGAGTTGATAAACCACCGCTCGCTGCTGGCGATGTGCCAGGCCAGCTCGCGGGCCGAGCGCGACTTGGGATCGGGACGCCATTCGCCATCGCGAAGCGCGGCAAAGACCTTCGCCGTGGTGGCGTGTTCCTGGCGGAGGCGTTCCACCATGAAGTTGCGATAGTGCACGGCAAATTCGGGGGTTGGCTGAGGTTTCTGGGCTTCGGTAGTCATCTGGCATCCTCCTGATGCGCAGAAAAGAGTATCCGGAGGCATGGGCGGGAGGCAAGCTGCTGTACTCGCCCTGTGGATTGCGATTGAGTTTCTTCAACTCCTCGATGCGGCGACAAGCTCTTTGAGCGCCGCATCGCTGATTCTTCGGCCATTGGTCAGCAGGAGCAGTTGCCAGCGCGAGCCTTTGAGTTCGCCTGCGGGAAGAAGCTGATGCGCGCTCTTGAGGTGCTGGCGCAGCAGTGCCGGAGCGAGGATGGCGGCCTCGGCGGCGGCGCAGAGTTCGGGATGAGGCAGTTCGGCGAGCGGCTCGATCTTCAGCTTGTGCGTGGCCAGCCAGCGCTCGGCCTCGCGACGAAGGCCAGACGCGGCAGGCAGCAGGAATGGCGCGCCGGCGAGCGACTTGGGGAAGTTGCGGCTCAGGCGGCGGGCGAGCTTTGCGGGGGCGAAGATTTCGATGGCCGATATCAGCAGCGTATGGGCGTGGATTCCGGCGATGGCCGCAGGTCGCTCGTCGGTGAGAACAAAGCTCAGCGAGTGTGAGGCCAGCTGCGTGGCGAGCGCCTCGGCCGTACCCTCGATGACGGTGAGGCGTGGCCGGGGAGTGGCGGCGAAGAACGGCGTCAGCAGGCAAGCCACTAGCGCGGGCGGCAGCGAAGAGCTGATTCCCGCGGAAAGCTGCGGCGCGGCGGGCGCCTGGCCGTCGAGAGAGGCCAGCATTTCATCACCTTTGGCGAAGATGGCGGAGGCGTGGCGCAGCACGGTTTCGCCGGCGGAAGTCACCCGGATGCCGCGGCCGTTGCGCTCGATCAGCTTGAGGCCGAGCTCTTTTTCCAGGGCGTGCACCTGGGCGCTGACGGTCGGCTCCTTCAGGCCCAGCCGGGCGCTGGCGCGGGCCACGGAGCCTTCCTGGGCGACGGCGTGGAAGTAGAGCAGGTGATGATAATTCAGTGGCCGCATGAGATTGAGAAGCTGCTGGAGGCGCGGGGCGGAATCGAACCGCCGATAGAGGTTTTGCAGACCTCGGCCTTACCACTTGGCGACCGCGCCCTGACTCCGGCTGGCGCCGGGACTTCTCCATGCTATCGTGAGCCGCCGAAGGGCGCAAATGCGGGATTAAGAGCAAACGTCTCTGCATCCCAGGTTAGCTCCGCTTCGCTTCACGAACCTAGGGGCGCCCAACGGCGTCAGATTCCGGCGCCGAAGTCGGCAAAGCCGCTCTTGTCGAACTCGCTGCGGTAGGCGCGGCACTCGGTTTCCTCATTTTCCAGCCCGGCGACGGAGCCCTCCAGCTGGCTGGCCACGGCGGCCAGGTGCGAGAAAGCATCCAGGCGGCGGCGAAGCTCGTTGACATCCTTGGCCAGCGCGATCAGCGCATCGCTGAGTGGGTCCTTGATCTCATGCGGATCGGTGATGAGTACGCGCTTGCCGTCGCGATAGACAAGGTGCGCGGGCACACCGACGACGGTGGAGTTGGGCGGCACGTCGCGCAGAACCACCGATCCGGCGCCGACGCGCGAGTTGTCGCCGATGACGATGTCGCCGAGCACGCTGGAGGTGTTACCGATGACCACCCCGTTACCGAGCGTGGGATGGCGCTTGCGGCGCTCCAGGTTGGTGCCGCCGAGGGTGACGCCATGGTAAAGGGTGACGTCATCGCCGACGATCGAGGTTTCTCCGATGACGACGCCCATGCCGTGATCGATAAAGAGGCGGCGGCCGATAGTGGCTCCGGGATGGATCTCGATACCGGTCCAGAAGCGGCTGACCTGCGAGAGATATCGGGCAAAAAAGTGGAAGCCGCGCTTCCAGAGCCAGTGATTGACGCGATGCGCCCAGACGGCGTGCAGCCCGGGATAGAGCAGCACGGTCAGGCTGCCGGTGGCCGCTGGATCGCGGTCGAGCACGGATTGTATGTCTTCGCGAATTCGTTGAAACACGCGCGACCGCCCTGGCTTATCGATTCGAAGCCGATTCCTTATTATGCAGATTTTTCCGTAACTCCGCACGATGCGGATGGTGAGGCTATTCCTCGGCGGGTTCGGGCTGGGCGGCTGTGGAAGCAAAACGGCTGTGCTCGCGCCATAAGCCCACGCCAACGACGACGGCCAACATCAGCATGGAGACGCGCACGTAGACGGCAACGGTGGCCAGCTCCGGGCTGGGAACGGCCATGCGCAGCAGTCCAAAGGCGGCGCTGGTGGCACAGAGACCGAAGTAGAGCCGCTCACCGCGCCGGGAGGCCAGCGTGAGCCAGAGCAGAATCGAGGTGACGATGAAGTACATCACCGTCATGATGCTGCTGCCGGTGGTGGCAAAGCCGATGGCCCGGGGCGGCTTGTACATCACAATGGCAAGGCAGAGAAATGCGATGGAATGCACCAGGGCGACAACGGCGCGCTTCTTGTTTGTAATGACAAAGTAATCCATCGATGGGAACTTCCTGCCTATATAGTGTACCTGAGCCGGAGAGATCCGATTATGACCAAAATCACAAGCAAGGACGGGAGCTGCCGGGCCGCGCTGCAAACGCAAGCTGATCAAGCTCATCCACGCCGCAGGTATGCGCGGAAAGTTTCCGTGACGGCGGCGCGCATCGCCGGCGTTGCCGCCGTTTTGCTGGCCGTGCTTTGCGCCGGGGTCGGACAGGCGAGCTCGGGCAATCCCGGCGATCAGTTGCTGGACCTTCTGAAGCAGTCGATCGAGTGGTACCGGAACGTGCAGGTTCCGGCGCAGGTCTCCTCCGATCCGGCGGATTCGATTTACTCCTCTTACAATCGCGGAACCAGCCTGCAAACGCTTGCGCTGATCTTCGAATTCTCCCGCGTGCGAGCGCAGCAGATTGAGACCGAGCATCCATCCACGCCCACATCCGGCAGCGGAGGCAGTCAGACGACCTATACTCTGGCGCAGATGATTGCGACCGCCCAGAGCAGCGTCCAGCAGGAGAGCGCAACCCTGCAGACGATGCAACAGCAGTTGGCAAGAGCCGGCGGGAAGAAACGCCAGACCATCGAAAACCAGATCGCGGAAGAAAAGAGCACACTTGAGCTGGCCAAGGAACAGGTGGAAGTTTTGCAGCAGCTGAATGTTTTCGCCTTGGCCGGGGCGTCGGAGGGATTGCCGGGCAAAATCGACGAGTTGGAGCGGACCGTTCCCGAGGTGCGAATGATGGCGCACGGAACGCACTCGCCAGCCAAGCCGGAGGTCGAGGAATCAGGCTCCGAGCCGGCGAATGATGGTGCGGCCGGCAACGCTGCAGCGAATGCGCAGCATGCAGAAATGCCGCCCGCAGCCGCACCAGGTACGCCCCAAGCTCCGGAGGCTAAGCAACCGGCGGAGAGCGGCGGTATTATCGCTCTCTCCGAACAACTGATTTCGCTGACCAGCAAGCTGAAAGCGCAGACGGGTGCCATTAATTCCACGGCTACCCTGCGCGCTGCGCTTGGACGCATTCGCCAGCCCCTGGCCGACCGGGTGCGCAAAGTAGCCCAGGCCGGCGACCAGCTGGCGGCACAGCCGCAGTCGAATGACCCCGCGGTTCTGGGGAACCGGAGCAAGCAGACCGAGGCGCTGACTGCGCAGTACAAGGAACTTTCGGCTGCGCTGATACCGCTGGCCAAGGCCAGCATCCTGCTGGATGGCGCGTCGAACAACATGATCGAGTGGCGCAGCGAGACGCAGCGCACCTACACGAGGCTGGGACGGGCGCTGCTGCTGCGGGTTGCGGTGCTGGCGATCGTACTGGTGGTGATCGCCGTTGCCTCGGACTTCTGGCGTCGGGCGATCTTCCGCTACATCCACGAGCAGCGCCGCCGCAACCACTTCATGATGCTGCGCCGCTTCGCCGTCGGGATGGCCGTTGCGCTGGTGCTGGTTTTCGGATTCGTGACGGAATTTGGCTCGCTGGCGACATTTGCCGGATTCCTGACCGCCGGCCTGGCACTCGCCCTGCAAAACGTGATTCTGAGCGTGGCAGCGTACTTCTTCCTCATCGGCCGTTATGGCATTCGCACCGGCGACCGCGTGCAGATCGGCGGTGTAACTGGTGACGTTGTTGAAATCGGCATGGTGCAGATTCACTTGGTCGAGATCGACACCTCCGGAGGCGATTCGCGTCCCACCGGACGTATCGTGGGGATTTCGAACTCGGTTTTCTTTCAGCCGACCTCGAGCTTCTTCAAGCAGCTTCCGGACTCGAACTTTGCCTGGCGCAGCATCACGCTTACGCTGGCCCCGGATGTGGACTATACGCTGGCGCAGAAGCGCATCTCCGAAGCGGTCGCCGGGGTCTGTGACGCCTACAAGAACGACCTCGAACAACAACATCAGTTGCTGGAGAGCTCGCTGGCCATCCAGATCGCCAGCCCCGAGCCGAGGACGCGACTGCGCCTGAAGGATGCCGGCCTTGAGATCATCATCCTGTATCCGGTGGTGCTCAGCCAGGCGGCGCAGATCGATGACAAGATGACGCGGGCGCTGCTGGAGGCCATCGAGGCGGATTCACGGTTGCGGCTGGTCGGTGGCGGACTGGCGGCCATCAAGCCGGTGGATGCCACGCCGAGCCATTCCGACAAGAGCCCGTCGAGCTAGAAATGTCAGAAGAGGACGAGTTCACCGGTCCGCCTCGCGAACCCTAAGCGGGGCAGATGTACTCCAATAGAGAGAGCGAACAGAAGATGAGCGCCACTCCTGCTGCCCCTCCAACTGCACCCGTGTCGAACCCATGGCTGGTCGCCGTCTCGGTGATGCTGGCGACCTTCATGGAGGTGCTGGACACCTCCATTGCCTCGGTGGCGCTGCCGTATATTGCCGGGTCGGTTTCGGCGAGCAACGACGAAGCCACCTGGGTGCTGACCAGCTACCTGGTGGCAAACGCCGTAATCCTGCCGGCGAGTTCGTGGTTCTCCCAGAAGTTCGGGCGCAAGCGCTTTCTGATCAGCTGCATCATCATCTTCACAATTTCATCATTTGCCTGCGGAGCCGCCGACAGCCTGGCGATGATCCTGATCGCACGCACCGTTCAGGGCGCGGGCGGAGGCGCGTTGCAGCCGCTCTCGCAGGCGATTCTGCTGGAGAGCTTTCCTCCGCACAAGCGCGGGCAGGCGATGGCGCTCTTTGGACTGGGCGTGGTGGTGGCGCCTGTGCTGGGACCGACCGTCGGCGGCTGGCTTACGGAGACTTACTCCTGGCGCTGGGCGTTTTACATCAACATTCCGATCGGCGTTCTGGCAGTGATGATGATTATGCGTTACGTGCAGGACCCCGAGTACATCCGCGACGCCAAGCCGGGGCGCTTCGACGGCATCGGCTTCGGCCTGCTGGCGGTGTGGTTGGGCGCGTTGCAGATTGTGCTGGACAAGGGACAGGAGGACGACTGGTTCGGAGCGACGTGGATTCGCTGGGCGGTAACGATTCTGGTGGTTTGCTTTGTGCTCTTCATCGTCTGGGAGCTGCGGCGGCACGATCCGCTGGTGAAGTTGCGGGTGTTTCTCAACCGCAATTTCACGTTGGGCTGCGCACTGATTGGACTATTCGGAGGCGTGATCTATGGACTGATTACGCTGCTGCCGCTGCTTTACCAGGAGCTGCTGGGTTACAACGCGCTGGATGCCGGGCTGGCGGTGAGTCCGCGCGGGCTGGGAGCGATTGTTGCGATGCCGCTGATTGGAATCATCAGCAGCCGAGTCGACAACCGCTGGCTGCTGGCCTTTGGATTCACGCTCTTCGGATTCTGCGGACTGTGGTTTGCGCGAGTCGATCTCAGCATCTCGCAGTGGAGCTTTCTGTGGCCGGTGATTCTGAGCGGCTTTGGCGCGGGAATGATCTTCGTTCCGCTGGCCTCGACCAGCATGGCCAGCCTGCCCAATGAGCAGATCGGCAACGCCGCCGGGTTGTTCAACCTGCTGCGCAATATTGGCGGCTCGGTGGGAATCTCGCTGGTGAATACCATTGTGGCGCGGCACGAACAGCTGCATCGCACCGATCTGGCACATAACCTCAACGGGGCGAGCGGCACGATGCAGCAGATGCTGAACGGTGCAACCTCGCTCGTCGCCGGCTCAGGCATTCCCGTCGTAAACGGAACACCGCAGCTGAAGGCTTACGCGCTGATCAATGGAGTGCTCTCGCAACAGGCGCGGTTGCTCTCTTACGTGGATGACTTTCAGTATCTGGCGGCGGCGTGCTTCCTGTGCGTGCCGATCGTCTTTTTGCTGAAGAAAACGGTGACGAAGAAGGGCGCAGTGAGCGCGGCGCACTAACCTCTACAACTCGTGATGGAACCAGGGGTGGGTGATGACCTCGGCGAGGATGAGCAGCAACGCGACGACCGATGTAACGATCTGCATCCAGCGCTGGCGACGCTGCTTCGGCGTCAGCGGCTGAATTCGCCACTGCGCCGCGGGATTCCGCCGGATGCGGCTTTCGTTCCAGAGCAATAGCAGATTCAGCGCGGCGATGACGCCGGAGGCCCAGAGAATCGGCACGCGCAGTCCCTGGCGATGCAATCCCTGTGCGGGGCCGGCGGCGGTAGCGGCGATCAGCGAGCCCAGGCCCAGCACCACGCGCACGCCGCTGAGGGCGACGGCGGCAGCGCAGAGTGATTCCAGCGCGGCCAGACAGAGCGCCGACCAGCCCAGAATGCTGCCGCGAATTCTCGGGGTGCCTTCTGTTTCCATGTTTTCTATCCCTGTTCGACGGCGTGCGCCAGCCGGATTACGGTTGCCTCATCGAAGTGGCGGCCGAGAATCTGCATGCCGATGGGCAGCCCCTCGCGATTGTTGCCGACGGGGAGCGAGATGCCGGGAATGCCGGCCAGGTTCGCCGTCACCGTGTAGATGTCGCTGAGGTACATCGCCACGGGATCGTCGGTCTTTTCGCCGAGCTTGAATGCCACCGTGGGCGTGACCGGGGTGACGATAAGATCGACATTCGTAAATGCGTTCACAAAGTCGCGCGTCAGCAAGGTGCGGACCTGCTGTGCCTTGCCGTAATAGGCGTCGTAGTATCCGGCGCTGAGGGCGTAGGTGCCGAGCAGGATGCGGCGCTTGACCTCGGCTCCGAAGCCCTGGTCGCGGCTGCGGCGATACATCTCGGCCAGCGTCTTCACCTGCGGCGAGCGCGAGGTGTAACGGACGCCGTCGAAGCGCGCCAAGTTGGCCGAGGCCTCGGCGGTAGCGACGATGTAATACACCGGAATCGCGTATTCGGTATAAGGCAGCGAGATGCTGACGATCTCGCAGCCGAGGGCACGCGTCTTGTCAATCCGGCGCTCGATGGCCTCGCGAATCTCCGGGTCGAGTCCTTCGCCAAAATATTCCTTCGGAATGCCGACGCGCAGGCCCTTCACCTCGCGACCGCACTGGGATGAGTATTTGTCCACCGGCACATCGGCCGAGGTGGAATCGAGCGGATCGCGCCCGGCAATGATCTCCAGCAGCGTGGCGGCGTCTTTCACCGTTCGCGCCAGCGGGCCAACGTGATCGAGCGAGCTGGCAAAGGCGATGAGGCCGTAGCGCGAGACGCGTCCGTAGGTGGGCAGAAGGCCGACGACGCCGCAAAACGCGGCGGGCTGGCGGATGGAGCCGCCGGTATCCGAGCCCAGCGTGGCCACGGCAAAGCCCGAAGCAACGGCCGCGGCCGAGCCGCCGGAAGAGCCGCCGGGAACGCGGGTGGTATCGCGCGGATTGCACACGGGATGAAAGGCCGAATTCTCGTTGGAGGAGCCCATGGCGAATTCGTCGCAGTTGAGCTTGCCGAGGCAGACGGCGCCGGCGGATTCCAGGCGAGCTACCGATGTAGCGTCGTAGGGCGCGATGAATTTGTCGAGGAAGCGCGAGCCCGCCGTGGTGCGCTCGCCACGGGTCATCAGCACATCCTTGATGGCGACGGGCACGCCCGCCAGCGGCGGCAGCGGATCTCCCTTGGCCGCAAGACTGTCGATGCGCTCGGCCTGGGCCAAAGCGCGCTCGCGGGTGAGCGTAAGAAACGAGCCGATCTCGGCATCGCGCGCGGCGATCGCCTGGTAATGCGCTTCGGCCAACTCGCGCGCCGAAGTCTTGCGGCTCTCCACCAGCGAGCGTGCCTGGTCGATTGTCAATGCATCGAGATTCATCGATCTGGTCTCCTAACGCTCGATCACTTTGGGAACGCGGAAGCAGCTGCCGTCGGTATCGGGAGCGTTGGCGAGCGCGCTCTCGCGCGGCAGCCCCGGCCTGATCTCGTCCTCGCGCCAGGCGTAGGTGAAGCGCTCATCGGCGGCGGTCGGAACGACCACAGCAGAGGGTTCCACGGAGCCGGTATCGAGCTGGTTCAGCTTATCCATGTGCTCGAGGATGGAGTTGAGATCGGCAACCATGCGGGTGCTCTCTTCGGGCGTGAGCTCGAGGTTGGCCAGATCGGCGACGTAGGCTACATCTTTCTCGGTGACCTTCATGCGCTGCCTTTGGCTTGCTTCTTTGAGGGTGGCTCGGACGCGATCCTGAATTCGATTTGCTTGACCGGAATGTACAGATTGAGGCGTGCGAGAAACTGCGGGGCCATGGCTTTCAATTGCGCACGCCAGGTAGCGTCCGGAACCTCGATGGCGAGCAGTCCGGATTCGCATTGAATCACGCGGGTCTTTGCGGCAACCCCGGGCCCGGCGGCAAAATCCCATGCCGCGGCGGGGAGCTCCTCCGGCGGCAGACGCTTCAGCGCTTCGGCCATGATGCGCTCCAGGGTGTGAGAGGCCCGCTCCATCCGAAGATTATAGCGGAGAGCTCTGCCGGGAGCGGCCGCAGCAAAACTGGAGCTTGCCGCAGTTCGCCTTCACCCCTGCCCGGTAAAAGTGACAGTTGTTTGCGCGCTGAAGCTAAGGTAAGAAGCCCTCACCATGCTTTTACGGTTGCACGACGCGAGGTCAAGTATGTTCCATTCAGCGCCGAAAATGCTCTTCCTGGTTGTACTGCTGGCGGCTTTGGGCCTTGCCCAAAACAGCCCGCCTGCGGCCCCGGAAAAAGCCTCCGATGATACTTCTTCCTTGCAGAAGGCGACGCAGAACCCCGTAGCCAGTCTCATCAGCGTTCCTCTTCAAAACAACAGCAACTTCGGCATCGGGCCGAATGACCGCGTCCAGAACGTGCTGAACATTCAGCCGGTGATTCCGCTGCGGGCGAGTAAGGACTGGAACCTGATCATCCGCTGGATCGTGCCGATACTCTGGCAGCCTGCTCCGGGAACACAGAACCTGGAAGTATTTGGCATTGAAGAAGGGACACCCTCGTACCTGGCGGCGCAAAACGCATTGAAGAAAGTGGGAGTCTTTGGCTTGTCAGATATGCAGCCGACGTTCTTTCTGTCACCGGCCAAGCCGGGCAAGCTGATCTGGGGAGTGGGACCTTTCCTCATTCTCCCCACTGCCACATCGAGCGTGCTCGGTCAGGGCAAGTTGAGCATGGGACCCTCGGTTGTGGCCTTGACCCAGCCGGGCAATTGGACGATCGGGGCGCTGATCAACAACGCCTGGTCGGTCGCCGGTTCAGGCGGCCGCGCCGATGTCAATCAGATGCTGCTGCAGTATTTCGTCAACTACAACCTGAAAAAGGGCTGGTATCTTTCTGCCTCGCCAATTGTCACCGCGAACTGGAAGGCAAGTAGCGGAAATCAGTGGGTGGTTCCACTCGGCGGCGGCGTTGGACGCATCATGAAGCTGGGACCGCAGCCGGTCAACATCACGGCGCAGTTCTATGGCAACGCGGTGCATCCAGCGGGCGGTTCGCCGTGGAGTATGCGCCTGCAGCTTGCGTTCCTGTATCCGAAGCTGACCAAGCAGCAGCAAAAGATGATGCTGGAAAAAAAGTTGAAGCAGATGGACCAGGAACCGGAGAAGTGATACTCCGTATAGGAGCCTACTCGCGCGGGAAATTGCTGGCCGCCAAGCTCATCGCCTCTTCGCGCGTGCTGATGGTTCCCTCGAGCTGTGCGTCTTCGATGGCCGCGAGGATCTCAGCAAAGCGTGGACCGGGCTGATAGCCGGCGTCGATCAGGTCATGGCCGTTGATCAGCGGCCGTGGACGAACCGCTCCGGCGGGAATTGCCTGTAGCCGCTCGCGGGTGAAATCGTACAAGTCTAGGCTGCCGTGGCTGGCAAGGCAATCGAGCCGATGCAGCTCCAGGTGCTCGTCGAACTGCGGCAGGCGAACGAAGCGCTTGAAGGTCGCATCGCGCATCCTGCGCGCCTCGGCAAACTGCATGTGGTGTTCGATGAGAGCCAGAATCTGCTCGCGCTCGCGATTGCTGAAGCGCAGGCGGGTGAGCAACTCGTCGGCGATGCGCACGCCGATCTCGACATGGCCATCGAAACGAATGCGGTCAGGTGCACGTCTGAAGGTCGCGGGCTTGCCGACATCGTGCAGCAGCGCGCCCCAGGCCAGCGTGGATGAGCAACCGGCGGGCAATCCTTCCAGCAGCAGCAGAGTGTGGATGAAGACGTCGCCTTCGGGATGAAACTGCGGCGGCTGCTCGACGCCCTTCATGCGCGCAATCTCCGGCAGCGCCTGGGCCAGCAGGCCGGAGTCATCAAGCAACTGAAAGACGCGGCGGGCGCGGCCTTCGGTCAGCATCCTGGTCAGCTCGTCGCGAATGCGCTCCTGCGAGACCTGGCGGAGCTGCGCGGCCAACGCGCGGATCGCCTCCATGGTGGGCTCTTCGATGCGGAAGCCGAAGCGGGCGGCGAAGCGCACGGCGCGCAACATGCGCAGCTTGTCCTCGGCGAGGCGATGGCAGGGCTCGCCGATGGTGCGGATGATGCCGCGCTGGAGATCGCGGCGGCCCTCGACGTAATCCAATACCTCGCCGAAGGGCGTGTTAGGACGAGGCGAGAGCGGATCGAGCAGCAGGCCGTTGATGGTGAAGTCGCGGCGCTGGACGTCGTGCTGCGGCGACGTGGTGTAGCGAACGGCGTCGGGATGGCGGCCATCGAGGTAAGCGCCATCGGAGCGAAAGGTGGCGATTTCGACGTAGTTCTGCTTGGAAGGCACGCTCTCTTCGCCATTCGGCGGGGCGGGAGAGCCGAGCACGCGCAGCGGAACCAGAACCACGCCAAAGTGCGCGCCCACGGCGTAGGTTTCCGGGAAGATTCGCATCACCTCGGCGGGAGTGGCCGAGGTGGCGACGTCGTAGTCGGCGGGCTCTCGGCCGAGAAGAAGATCGCGCACGCATCCGCCCGCCCACAGGGCCTGGTGGCCGTGACGGCGAAGAGTCTCTAGTGCGGAGAGTGCGGCTTGGCGGTGCATGAGGACATTGTAAGTCCACAGGCGGTATGCTCTAAGAGTGAGCAATGGCGGATTGATCCTGGGCATCGAAAGCAGCTGCGATGAGACTGCGGCGGCAATTGTGCGCGGCGGGCGCGAACTCGTCAGCAGCGTGGTGGCTTCGCAGATTGCCACCCACTCGCCCTATGGCGGAGTGGTTCCGGAGCTGGCCAGCCGCGAGCATCTTCGCAACGTGCTGCCGGTAACGCGGGCGGCGCTGGCCAGGGCCGGGCTCAGCTACGCGGAGCTGGACGCCATCGCCGTAACCAGCGGTCCCGGATTGGCCGGAGCGCTGCTGACCGGGCTGAGCTTTGCCAAGGCGCTGGCCTGGGCGCTGGGAAAGCCGCTGATCGCGGTCAACCACATCGAAGGCCATATCCACGCGGTTCTGCTGGAGCAGCGGCAGAAGAGCGCCGACGCGATGGAGTTTCCGGTGCTGGCGCTGGTGGTCAGCGGCGGGCACACGCATCTCTTCCTGGCCTGGCAGCAGGGCGAACTCTGGCGCTACGAGAACGTCGGCCACACCCGCGACGATGCCGCCGGCGAAGCTTTCGACAAGGTTGCCAAACTGCTAGGACTCGGCTATCCCGGCGGACCGATCATCGACCGGCTGGCGAAGCATGGCGATCCCAGGGCCGTGAGCTTTACCTTCGCCCAGCTCAAGCACCAGGCGCGTCACGAACCCAAGCGCAGCGGAATCATTCGCGAGGGTGAGCACCAGCCCGAGCGCAGGCGCTTTGACTTCAGCTACAGCGGCATCAAGACGGCGGTGCTGCGCTACGTCGAGTTGAACGGAATGTTTGAGCAGATTGCAGAGCGCCGCCGCGCCCTGCTGAAGTTCGAAAAGCCCACGACCGAGGATTTGCTGCGGCACTGCGACCGCCGAACGCTCGACCTGATTTCGAGTTTCCAGGCGGCGATGGCCGGCGATCTGACCCGGCGCACGCTGGCGGCATGCGAGGAGTTTGGCGTGCGCACCCTGCTGGTCAGCGGCGGCGTGGCGGCCAACAGCGCATTGCGCGCCAGCCTGGAAGCGAAAGCTCCGCAGAGCGGCGTGGCGGTTCACTTCCCTTCGCTCGCCATGTCCACCGATAACGCCGCGATGATCGCC
>Ga0326727_10015338_pt1 | contig 16472 bp, 13 predicted proteins | sample MB2enrmetagenome_FD_207643 | JGI IMG/M metagenome (GOLD analysis project Ga0326727, IMG submission 207643) | Lab enriched peat soil microbial communities from McLean, Ithaca, NY, United States - MB29MY | ecosystem: Environmental > Terrestrial > Soil > Wetlands > Peat | place: USA: New York...
GACCCAACTCTCGATCTGACGGCGCAGTTCAACATTCAGGAACCGGCCCGAGACTTCTAGGACCGGTCGGTCCATGCTGGATATCGAAAAGCCTCGAACAGCCATTCGCGAAGAGGGTCTCTCCGCGTGGCTGCTGGTCAATGTTTTTCACCGCGATGAGATTGCCGATACCGTGCTCGATGTCCCGGCCCACAAGACCAACACGCGGCCTTGGGTGTGCATTCTCTTTCCTGACAAGCCGCCTCTGAAAATCGTCCACTGCGTTGAAGCCTCCATCCTGGATCATGTACCCGGCCATTCAATCGCGTATTCCACCCGGGAGGAGCTCACTGCCGCGCTGTCCCGGAACCTGCCCCGGGGCGCCACGGTGGCCGCGGACTTCTCCCGGACAATCCCGGTCGGCTCGTTTCTGGATCACGGCACCGCGCTTTTTGTGGAGGAGTGCGGCTCCCAGCTTGTTCCCGCTGAGAACATCATTGCCCGGTGCCTTGGCACGCTCGATTCCGAGGGGCTGAAGTCGCATGAAGAGGCTGCAGAGGTTCTGTATGCCGTCGTCGACGAGACCTGGGCCCTTGTCAGGGATAGGCTTGGCCGCGGCCGGCGTGTCCTGCACGAAGGGGAGCTTCGAGACTCTATTCTTCGACGCTTCTCGGACGCAGGACTTGTGACCGACGGGTCTCCTATTGTCGGCGCTGGCGTTCATTCCTCTGATCCCCACTACACCATCGAAGGCGCGGGCGCCGAGGTCAAGCCTGGGGACGTGGTACAGCTCGACATATGGGCAAGGAAAGACTCGGCAGGGGCAGTGTATGCCGACATTTCCTGGATCGGCGTTGCCGCGCGAGAGCCTTCCCCGGAGCAGCTACGCGCATTCGACGCCGTTGTAAGCGCGCGGGAAGCCGCGGTGGCGACTCTGGTCACGGCCCTCAAGGAGGGGACGGCCGTGCGAGGCACCGACGTGGATGCCGCCGCCCGGGGGACGCTGGTCGCGCTGGGCTACGGAGACTTCCTGCGTCACCGGACGGGGCACTCCATAGGTGGCCGTGTGCACGGCTTCGGTGTGAACCTCGACTCGGTGGAGTTTCCCGACACAAGGGCCATTCCGGAAGGGTCTTGCTTTTCGATCGAGCCTGGCGTTTACCTTCCAGAGTTCGGCATGCGCACAGAGGTCGACTGCGTGATACGTGGGGGCAAGCTCGAGGTCACCGGCAGGGAGCGCCAGCAGACTCTCCTGCTGCTGGAGTAAGTGCATGCCGCCGAAGAGTGATGCAGTCGATTTTCTTCGGACACACGAGTCCTTTCTCATTCTGGGGCACAAAGAGCCTGACGGAGACTGCATTGCATCCCAGATCACGACTGCCACCATCGTTTCCCGCCTCGGCAAGAAAGCCGACATGTATTCTGTCGGCCCGTTTGAGCGGCCCGAAATAGAGGGCTTCGCGGATCGCTTCACCTCAGTGATTCCAACGGAAAAGCTCCGTGGGGCCGCTGTGATCATCGTGGACTGCTCCACGCCGGACCGCACCGGAAATCTCGGAGCCATGGTGGACCGCCTGCCCACGCTCGTAATCGACCATCACTCCGCCGGCGAGACATTCGGCACGGTGCGCTATGTGGACGACGAGGCACCCTCCACGACGTTCCTCGTGTTTTCCCTTTTCGAGGCCTTGGATATTCCCGTCGAGCCGCAGACAGCCAACCTCCTCCTGTTTGGTTTCTGCACCGACACGGGCTTTTTCCGCCATCTCGGCCCCAGAAGCCCGGAAATATTCCAGACGCTATCTCGGATAGCGGCCTGCGGGACGTCTCCCCAGCAAGTCTACATGATGATCTACGGCCGCCGGGATCTCTCGGGAAGGAAGCTGCTCGGAGAGCTCCTTCTTCGCGTGGAGAAACACGGGGAGGGCAGACTTCTGGTCACCTGGCAGACCATGGAGGACAAACGCCGTCATGACGTCTACCAACGCGGCGAGGATGAGCTGTACCGCTTGCTCCAAACCGTCCGGGGGGCGGTGGTTGTGGCTTTTGTCAAAGAAGAAAGTGAAGGGAAGTACTCCGTAGGGTTGCGCTCCAGCTCCTCCATCGACGTCGGGAAGGTCGCGGCGAGCTTTGGCGGCGGTGGTCATAGGCAGGCTGCCGGGTTCGACATCGAAGGGACGCTTGAATCCGTAAAAGAGGCTGTGGTCAAAGCTTTCGCCCCGCTGCTTTCCTAGCTTTCCTCCTTGGTGAGGAGGAAAAGCAAACCCCACGCCAGATTAGACGTCAGGAATGCTCGTGGAAGATCGATTTTCGACATTCGTTCACATTCGAAGGGAAAGGCCTGTGACACCATCCTGCGCCGAGGGCGGATTTATGCCGGCGGGGTATGTTATTCATAAGATCCGCGAGACCCCGGAAGAGCTTTTTCCGAGTCCCGCGTAGCCGACGAGCAAAGAGATCGCCCGAATGCTGGGGGTTCCGGAGGGCACGGAGTACTCGGAGTTTCACGGGTTGAAGAAGAAACTTTCCCCAGTGTATAATCCCAACGACTTCAGGTCCGCATGATGGGCATCGAGCTGGTCCTCGCCTCCAACAATGATCACAAGCACGCCGAGTTCTGCCGCCTTTTCCCGGACACTCCGGTGCTCCTGCCGCGGGACGTTGGCATCGCCTTTGATTTCGAGGAGACGGGGAGGACTTTTTTCGAAAACGCGCGTGGCAAGGCTCTTGCGTTGTTCCGAAAGGCGGGCCGGCCTGTGATTGCGGATGATTCAGGGCTCTGCGTCCACGCCCTGGGCGGTGCGCCGGGGATCATGTCCAACCGTTTCGGCGCGGCCGCGGACGGAAGAGTCCTGGAGACCGGCAAGCGCAACGCTTTTCTCCTAGAAAAGCTGGCGGGCGTAGCTGACCGTCGCGCGTTTTTCGTTTGCTGTCTTGTTCTTGTCCAGGACGAGGAGCGGTTCACCTCGGTCCAGGAGACCGTTCACGGGGTTATTACGACGGAGCCTCGAGGGAGGAACGGATTCGGCTACGACCCGCTCTTCCTCCTTCCGTCACTCGGCATGACGATGGCCGAGCTTCCGCATGACCGAAAGGATGAGCTCTCCCACAGAGGCAGGGCCGCGCGACGGCTCGGCGCCTGCCTTTCGCTGGACAGCTGAAAACGCAAAGATATACTTGAGCTTGACATGATAATCACAGGAGAGAACCACGCATGGACATGATCTCCGCATACGCGAACGGCGTCTCTGAGCTCGCACGGTTCTCCCGTTCTCTGGAGACCGCGCCGCTCATCGTCGACGTCATCGCCAATCCCCATGCGGGTTTCTTCAAACGCAGGGCCACCGTGCAGAAGCAGATCCTCGAGCTGGAGCGGCGCCTGGAAGACCTGCGACTTCGCTTCCCGCGGCGCAAAGTGGAGATCAATACCGTGCATTTCACGGAGTACCCGGGCCACGCGCGCCAGATAGCGGAGCAGATCCTGGAACGGGAGGATAGGGCGCGGTCCGGCATTGAGCACCTTCTTATTGGCTGCGGGGGGGACGGGACGAGCAATGAGATTTGCTCGGCGCTCGTGGACGCTGACTCGTCCCTACTGAACCGAGTGAAACTCCTTCGGCTTCCCTTGGGCACCGGGAATGACGTGGCGGATGCCGCCACCTTTTCCCAGGCCTATGACCTTATCCTCGGACCGCAGCGGACCGTGAAGACCGGCGCTCTCCGCGTGAGAACGGGAAGCAGTGCATCTTTGTACTCCTTCAACATCGGGAGTGTCGGGTTGGACGCGTATATCGCTGGACTCACCAACAAGTTCAAGCGCGCAATTCCAGGCCAGGCTTACAAAGTCATGGTTGATTTGGGCTCCCTGTTCTATGAGAAGAGGGTCAGGCCCGGCCCCATGAACATCCGACTGCGCAAGGACGGGGTGGAGACGAGGGTGGATGCCTTTGTTCCGTCCATGGTGGTGGTCGGGATCAGCGGCGGCAGGACATACGGCGGGCACATGCCTGTGCTTCCTGGGCCGCAGAACGTCTGCCTGATCGAGCGCATGGGCGTACTGAAAAAAGTGAGAAGCAAGAAGCTCTTTTTCCAGGGGCTGCACGGCAAGCTTCCCGAGGTGCAGTTTCTCACCGCGGACGCAGTGGAACTCGAGTACCAGGGCGTCATACCTCTCCAGCTCGACGGCGAGCTTACCTGGCTCCAAGCCGCGGATTTTCCCCTTTCATTCCGGGTTCTTCAGCCCAAGATCAACGTCCTTCGGGCGTAGAAGCTCGAGGAAGTCGTTCCAGCGGTAGCCGGAAGCTTCCGCGGCGGCAATCGCTGTTCGCGCTTCGGGGATGTCCCAGCCCTCAAGAACGGCGATTTCGGCAATGCATGCCGCCAAAACCTCGAGGCTCTCCTTGGAGAACCACTTCACCCCCTCGAACTCGTTGACCTCGAGGAACCGCTGGGCTGCCGGATCTCCCAGGCACTGCGGCCAGGAGGGCACGTCAGCAATCCTTTTTCCGGTGCGCACCAAAAACGCCAGCAAGCCGGGAGCCGGGTCCGTGGCCCGCTCCGGCCAGCCTGAACGGATCAGAAAAGCGCGCATCAACTCAGCGAGCAGCCACTCGTCGATCCAGGCAAGAACCGGGCATTCGGAAGGCTCGTCAGGGCACAGGGGCCGCAGCACTAACCAAAGCCAGAGGAAGGCTATGGCTCGGTTGTCGGTCCCCCGCTCCGGCACACGCGCCAAACGATCGCGGAACACTGCCTTCGCCATCTTGGTGTCCGTCATTGCGCCAAGGCTCACGCTCGTGCCGGCTCCGGCTGCAGCGCCGCCGCGATCTCCGGCGCGGAAAAGCCCGAGAGCCTCCAGGAAACCGTCGTACCTTTCCGCCGCGTCCTGAGGGAATGCCGACTCGAGAAGCCTCGAGAACGGATCACGAATGGGACGCAGCTTCATTTCCCGAAGAGACCGGTCGATGCTTGGCGTGCCCCTGCCGCTAAGCTCGGCGGCAAGCCGTGACCACCAGCGGCTTTGGTCATCGAGAACGACGCGGAAGTCCATGAAGACCTGGCACCGGAAAGCGTTCAGCTCCGCGTAGAGTCCCTTTTCCCACATCTCCCGGCACGAACGGATATATTCGAGGCCTTCCCGATAGTCTCGGAAGATCACGAATGCTCCCGCCTCATTGGGCAGTGCGAGTCCGTCACCCAGGCACTTCTGCACGAGCGCGCGGCCGCCGTCCTGCTTCACGGCAAAAGCAGCAGAGGTGCGCACCCAACCACGCGCTTCCGCGTACTTGTTATTGTAGATGAGGAGGGCCCGTTCATCCCCCGAACGATTGGAATACGCGTACACATCCTCGTTGACTCCACCTTGCGTGTTGAAAAAGTCATAGAGAAGGAAGTTTTCGACGCCCGAGAACAGGTATCGCCGCCGCAGGAGAGGAAATATCTCGCGCTCGTGCCGGTCCACGAGTTGGGCGTTCGGTGTCTCATTCCAGTAGGAGCGGCGGAACTCCATTCCATACTTTTCCCGCAGGCCCTCGATCTGACCGTGCGCATACATCGGCAGGCCTGGCATGGTGGCCATCAGCGTGCACACCCCGATGTATTTGTCTCCGTCACCGAACTGTTCGACGGCGGTCTGCTCGTCCGGGTTGCTCATGAAGTTTACGAAGCGCTTCAGGATCTCAGGATCGAACTCGAGAGTGTTGCGGATGGTTTGCCGGTACCCGGCATTGTCCTCCGCTTTCAGCATGTGCATGAACGCACTGTTGTAGACCCTATGCATCCCGAGCGTGCGTACGAAGAACCCCTCCAGGAGCCAGAACGCTTCCGCCAGGAGGAGAGTATCCGGTGCTCCCTGAGCCACCCTGTCCACCACCTCGCGCCAGAACTCGAGTGGCATTGCACTGTCGAAATCCCGCCGGGTAAGCCCGTTGCCCGCACGGGAAGGGATGTCACCCCCTGCCCCCGGCTCGGGGAACCACAATCGCTGAAAATGCTTCTTCGTGAGCGTCATGGCCGCGTCGAATCGGATCAGGGGGAACATTCGCGCCACGTGCAGGATGGTGGAGATGACCGCTTCCCGGGTCTCGGGCTTCAGGAAGTCGAGTTGCGCGGTATCGTTCCACGGCATGTGCGTGCCGTCGTTCCCGTGGTAGATGAGCCGCGTATCGCCGGTTCGAAAGTCGATGCGCTTGAACACGACAGCTGCATCCGACCTCGACCAGTAGTGATCTTCCACGTAGATCCCGATCCCAGGGGTCCCGGAGAGATTGTCGCCGTTGAAGGAATAAGAGGGAAACGGCGGCCAGGGATAAGGCCAGGAAAGGAACCGCTCGGGATGTTCGGTCATCCATTTAGAGTCCACGCCGGTGTGGTTCGGAACCATATCGCTTGCCAGCCTGATGCCGCGCCGCCAAGCCCGCTCCTTCAGGTTGAACAGGGACTGCTCGCCCCCCAATTCCGCGGAGATCACATAGTCAAACAACGAGTAGGCGGATGCCTCAGCATCCTGGTTCCCCATCCGCCGCTTGATCTCCCGTGAGGCAGGACTGCGCTCCCACACACCAATGAGCCACAGCGCGTTGAAACCGCGCCGCGCAAGCGTGTCCAGTTCCTCATCCGGCACCTGGTCCAGGCGCCGGATCTCGCGGCCGTACCCCTGCGAGAGCTGGTCCAGCCACACGAGCGTGTTTTTGGCGATCATCACCGCGCGCGGCATCCAATCCTTGTCGGGAGTAAATGCCTCCGCCTCGACGCTTGCCCCGGCGTAGTCGTAGACTTCCGGAGGGCCCGGCAGGAACGGACCAAGCCCGAGCCGGTCTTCTTCCCGCAGCACGTCCATCCCGGTGAGCAGGCGCAGCAACAGGTCCCCGAGGAGATGGCCCCACTTCGTGCGAATATACTCCAGCTGTCCCTGGAGCGACGTGGGGGCAGCGCGGACGGGCGCTCCTAGCATGCCGACAAGGTCCTCGTTGTCGGGTCCGAAGCCGGGAAGCGTCCGGAAGAACTCCCCCATCCCGGAAATGAGCGTGGGGTAGGGTGTGGATTCTGCAAGCGCAGCATCATCGAAAAGCTCGCGAAAAGGGTCGAAGGCAGGGTCCCCGTTGGCAAGGGAAAGATGAAGCATCTCCTCCAGCGTCACCGCCCGGTTGGAGATGCCGCCGTCCAGGCCACGGAGATAGTCTTGCGGGGAATGCGTGCCTTCCTGGACGGCCCGAGGGGGATATGCCAGTACGAACCGGGTCAGCGCGCCATCAAGGGCGGTCCTGCCATGGCGTGATTCCAGAAAAGCGAGCGCCTTTTCGAATGCTCCTTTGTCTACGCTTTTCCGGAACAGCCCGCTCACGTAATGCAGGATCTCATCGATGAGCCCCATGGCGTTCATGTCCCCAGCCCGTAGCGCGTTGTCAGGGGACATGCCGGCTTTCGCCCTTACCTCGTTGATCCGACGGGTCAGGACGCGCGCCGCGTGCAGGTCCAGCGTGATAATGTTCCCAGTAGAGGAGTACAACTCGCGCGGGAAGTCATACCGCAGGCGGGCCTGGCGCGAGACATGAAAATGGTACGTCGGGCAATAGCTGCTCAATTTGCGCCTCCCTCCACGAGCCTTGCACGGCGCGGCGTCACTAGCGCACGCACCCGCGCGGTGAGGCTGCTTCGACGGTCGAGGTCTTCGATGCCCAAAGACATGCGCCAGGTCCAGTTCTGATCATTGATTGTGCCGGGGACGTTGATTCTGTCCGTGCGCGGGTCAGGGGACCATAGCTCATTGTCCAGGTCCAGAATGTCCTGGACCTGGAACATGCAAAGGAGGGACCCTGCCCCGAGGCACTGGGAGAAGATGAGGCTTTGAAGGTCAGGGGTCATGACAGGCGGACAGGGACCGGTGGCGCCCAGGGAGCGGAAATAGGTCTCTCTGTCCACGGCGTCTTCCCCCCACCAGCCGCGCAGCGTCGAGGTGTCGTGGACGGATGGGGTACAGACGGAGAACCTCGGGAAGTTTTTCGGCGGCATGAAAGGGGCGAGTCCGCCGGGCGCGACCTTTTTATACTCCCGCGACCATCGCAGGATCCGAAGCCCGAGGATCCCGAGCTCCGCGAGCACTTTCGGGACGCAATCAGGAACGTCGCCGAGGTCCTCCGCGCATACCAGCATATCTGTAGTGCCCCGAAGCATGCCTAGAAGCTCCCGGCCCCTGCGCTCCCAGATCTCTTCCGACTCCCTGCGCCGGCGGGAAAGCGCGTCTCGAAGCGCCGACCGCTCCACCTCTGACAGGCTGCGGAACCCCTTGGTTTCGTCAATATACCAGGAGGGATGGCGCAGGCCCTTGCCGTCCCGAACGAACGCCCGGTCCCGATGGTGCGAAAGAAGAAAGTCCTTAACGGCGGGAGGCTCGGACAAAGCTTGAATTGCAGTTTCCGAATCGAAGCTCGGAGAAATGTTGTACATTTCCTCGGTGCCGATCCGGGAAAGGTACTGCCGCGCCACCCGGGGGGCGTCCGCTCCAAGCGCCGCTTCGAGCTCCTGCCCTGTGACGTGAGGCAGCGTGAGCCACCGGAGCCTCCCCTGATCGAAGTCGAGTTTGTTCAGCTCCTCGGCGTCCAAACCGGCGGAAGGGGAGAAATAACCTAGGAGGCCGGTGACTTCCTGGCGGGGAATGCGCCAGATGCGAAAGAACCCCAGGACGTGATCGATCCGAAGCGCATGGAAAAACTTCCCGGCTTGCAGGAGCCTGTCTTTCCACCACCGGTAGCCGTCAGCACCAAGGGCGTCCCAGTCATAGACGGGGAACCCCCAGTTTTGGCCGCTAGGGGAGAACATATCAGGCGGCGCTCCCGCGTTTGCATCCAGGTCGAAGTAACTGCGGAACGCCCAGACGTCGGCGCTTTCCCGGCTCATGAGGATGGGGACGTCCCCCTTGAGAAGGACCCCGTTCTGCTGCGCAAGGAGCGAAGCGTGGGAGAGCTGCAGCCCTAGCTGGTATTGGATCCAGGCAATGCGCAGGCACTGCTCTTCATGATCCTCCCACCAGCGGAGGATTGCGTTCTCCAGGGGGTTTGCCATGCTGCCCCAAGAGGCCCACGGAGCTCCGCCGCTCTCCCTCTTGAGAGCCGTGAACACTGCGTAGGGCTCGACCCATCGGTTGGCCGAGAGCCATTTCGCGAAACCGGGATCGCCGCCGTTGGCTATCCCCGATTCGCTGAACAACCGTTCGGCGAAATCCAGCTTGAAGGAGAGCACGTCTCGATGAGTGAAGTGACCGGCGGACTGCGCTTCGCGCTCTGCCGTCGAACGTCGGAACGCTTTGACTTCCGCCTGGTAGCGTTCGGCACCCGGCAGGTCCTGTAATCGCAAATACAACGGGTGCAGCGCGTACGCGGAAAGCGCGCTGTAAGGAGAGCTGTTGGCTCCCGTGTCGTTCACCGGTAGGACCTGGATGACTTCCAGGCCCATTCGTGCGCACCATTGCGCTAGCTTCGGAATGTCGGCAAACTCCCCGACGCCGCAGTCCTCTTGCGTCCGCAGAGCTGCTACGGGGACGGAGACCCCGGTGAAGTAGTGGTCGAGCGGTGCGAAGCGCATGAGCTGCTTCGAGATCATAGGTGATGCAATCGCATTGAGCAAGCCCACGCAGGGAGCATTCGGAGCTAGCCTCCCGGGGGACGCCCTCGATCATCCGCTTGAGCTGGCCATCTCGATCTGGTAGAACACCTCATGCGCAGAACGCAGATTCCCGTAACTCAGCTCTCCTTCCCGCTGTTCCATACTTTCGATTCGAAATGGCTTCTCCTTGCCGTCGGGGACTTTGCCCGAAAAACGTTCAACGCTATGACTATTTCCTGGGGTAGCTTCGGAGTGGTCTGGGGTAAACCGTTTGCCCAGGTCTTCGTCAGAAAAAGCCGCTACACTTACGAGTTCATGGAGCAGGTGGAAAGCTTCACGTTGTCCGTGTTTCCCGAGGAGTATCGCAAGGATCTGTCGTATTGCGGCAGCCACTCGGGCCGCCTGGGGGACAAGTTTGCGGTGGCCGGGTTCACTCCCGTTGCTTCTTTGTGCGTCCTGGCGCCCGCATTCGAAGAGGCCGAGCTTTGCATCGAGTGTAGGAAAATTTACTTCTCAGACATATTTCCAGAGCACTTTCTGGATCAATCAATCCAGAAGAACTACCCTGCCCCTCAGGATTATCACCGCGTCTACTTTGGAGAGGTCGTTGCCGTTTCAGGAACTTCGGCCTACCTAGTTGCGGATTGAGGCGCCTTGTAACGAACCAGCGAACCGGCCGCGGCAAGATCTGAGATCACTCCGGAGGCCACCCCTGCGGCAAGGGCTGCTCCGAATGCCGTCACCTCCCGATGCCGAGGCACCCGCAGAGACGCCCCGAAGCCTTTCTCCAACGCGCGGCGGAGGGAGTCGTTCAGGCCGATGGCATTGCCGGACCCCGCGAGCGCGTCGATCCGTTCTCTCTCTGTGGGAGAGAAAAGACCAAAGAAGCCGAGCAGCTCTGACACAATCCCCTCCCGGAGCCCCGATGCGAAATGCTGCGGGGTGAGGTTGGAAAGGCCGATATTGCCGATGTTTCCCCGAATCGACGGGCTGATTCTCGTCCTGCCGAAACGCGTGTCCACGCGAAGCGGGTCCGTCCCCTCCGGGGGGTTCATCCCGTTGGTCACTTCCCAGGCGATCTCCGCGTCCTGGCCTGTTACGGCCAGGACCGTTTTTCGAAAGAACTCCCGAAGCGCGGCATATGCCCGGCCGCCGCCCAGGCCCGCGCCGACGCCGATAAACCCGCCGAACGGCAGCGGGCGCAAGTCGATTCCCTCTATACGCCGAAACGGGTCGACGAAAACGGAGATCTGCGTCCCTGTGCCCACCATGACCCAGCGCCATGCGTTTCCTGTCTGCGACTGTCCCCAGGAAGCTGGCCTGATTGTCTCCGGTAGCGGGGAAAACCGGGATCGTCTTGCCCGATACGCCGGGCCGCGACGCCCGGGGCCACGCCACCGCGGGCTGCAGATCTCCCAGCGCGGTGGAGATTTGCGTCACTTCGGGAAAGAACGAGGGATCACAGCCGATAGTCCGAAGCGGAGGGCGCGCGAAAGCGAGATGCTTCAGATTGAAGCCGCCAACGCTTGCCGCGTTTGTCACTTCCATCAGGGGAGTGCGTCGGCCGGTGAGCCTCAGTGCGAGATAGTCACCTATTGTGCACAAGAACGTCGCTGATTTCGGCAACAGCCCCATCCTGGCGTTTGCGAAATGAGTCACGGCTCCCATGCCGGTTGCTGCCGGCCATCCCACCGCCGCGGAAACGAACGACGCGTAGGTCCCGCCGTCGAAGGGAAGGTTCCCTCTGCCGTCCTGCCAGGTGTGCAGCGGGCTAACTGCGTTCCCATCGGCGTCCACGTAAAGGACGCCGTGCATTGGCCTTCGATTCCGATCCCGCCGACGTCCCGGTGAGCCGCAATGGCCTTTTCCAAGATCACGCGCGCAATGCGAACGCATTCATCAGGATTCTGGAGGGACTCCCAAGGCGCGCGCGGGGGAATGCCGGCCGTATTGCTCTCAGTCTGGAGAAAAACGACGCGCCCTTCCGCGGCGTCCACCACTGCGCCGCAGACAGTCGTTGTCCCGAGGTCGGAGCCCGAGGAGCTTCACTACAGCGCGCGGCGCTCCGCGCCGCGCGAGCGCAGAGGCGGCAGGGGAATGAACGCAGAGCGCGTCCCGATCAGCTCAGCGTAACCGGGATGCCGTGCCAGGAGCCTCGCGTCCATCATGGGAATACTCACGCCCAGAAACAGTCCGGTGACGGCCACCGCGCCGGCAATGGTCCACCACCAGGACGGGTTTGCGGCAAGGCCAAACAGCCAGAGTCCCCACCAGAATATCACTTCCCCGAAATAGTTGGGGTGCCGGGAAAGCCCCCACAGTCCTGTGCTGAGAACCTGTCCGGAGGCGGCACGATTCAGAAGGAACTTGCGAAGCTCGCGGTCCGCCGTTGTCTCCGTGAGGATTGCCCCCAGCGTAACGACTATTGCCAGCAGGTCCAGAACTCCGAATTGCCTGCTTCCGGCAAGGAAGACGGGGAGAAGGGCGAGGCATCCCAGGAACACAATGACCGTTGGGAAGAGGTGGAACCCGAGGAAGCTCACCGGCCAGTACCCCGCGCCGAGCCGGCGGTAATCCGCATATCGCCAGTCCTCATCTGCAAGACCGTGCCAGCGGCGCAGCCAGTTGAAGGTGAGCCGAGCGGCCCAGAACGCTACGAGCGCCAGCACTATCACCTGCCGCACAGAGAGCGCCTGGATGGCTGAGAGCCAGTACACAAGGATGGGGAGGGGAGCCACGCTCCAATAAGGATCATAAACGCTCGAGTTGTCCAGGATCAGGCTGAAAACGAACACGACGACGGTTGCCGCGAGGTCCGCTGCGGCCGCAGTCCACAAAGGGGAACCCCTGTTGACGACTCGTCCAACCGCGAAAGCCACGGCCGCGGCAACAACATAGACGAGCAGGCAGATGAGTCGGGACTGGGATTTGTTGAGGCGTAGATCAGGCATTAAGTTTCCTTTCTTCATGCCACGGGATGAATTGCTTGTGGGTGGCGGGCTGGCAGTGCGGGCAGTAGAAGGAGTCGTACCCCAGCACGCCCACCCGGCGTATGGTCGAGCCGCATACTAGGCATGGCTGACCGTTTCTGTTTCTAACGCGAACGTGGTCCCGCACTTTGACTTCGATGGGTTGGTTCGCTCTTTCCACCTCCGCGATGCCCCACGCCATGACTTCGCGAATGCTGTCATAGAGCTTGCGTCTTTCCTCCGCGGATAGGCTGGCGCACGAGGTCTTGGGGTGGAGGCCCGCAGCAAAGAGGATCTCATCCGAGTACGCATTCCCGATGGCGCTCAAGGCGGCCTGGTCCATGAGAAACACGCGCGCCTGGTGGCGCCTTCCCTGGATGAGATGGTCGAATGCCTCGTACGTGAAGTCTGGGGAAAGTACATCGATCCCTTGCTCACGGAAGCCAGGGAGGGAGTCGTACGCTCCGGGCGTGGTGAGGTACACTTTGCCCATTTTCTTCTCATCCCCGTAGGAAAGCCGCGCTCCGTTATCAAGGGAAAAGGAGAAGCACGTGCCGGGAAGCTGCTTCTCCTTCCCATCCACGATCTGCAGGCGCCCAGCGAGCATGCAATGTACGATGAGCTCCCGGTCCTCCAGGGTGAAGCGGAGGAACGGACCGCGTCGTTCGAGGTTGGTGAAGCTCCGCCCCGTCAGCGCCGTGGTGAAGCCGCCCGCACCCGGGAGGAGCATACGAATAACGATGGGTTCCTTGATCTTGACCTCGATTATCCGGCGCCCAACGATCCTCGGGGCGAGCTTCGTGACAATGTAGTGAAGGTCGGGAAGCTCCGGCACGCATCGAGTTGAGCGCTAGATTCGCCTCTTGTCAACCACGCGCCTTAACTTCTCTTCGTCCGCGCGCGCCAGGGAACCCCGCGGGGCCAGCTCAACCGTTGCGCTCACGCCGTGGACGGCTTCCAACTTTCGGGCGAGCCGCTCGCGCAGGTCTACGGCCCCACAACTTTCCGAGGGCTCCACCGTCACTGTCAAGGAATCGATCCCGTCCTTTCGGTCAATCAAGACCCGAAAGTGCGGCGCAAGCCCGGCCTCCTCGGTAATGATTTCCTCGATCTGTGAAGGGAAGACCTTTGTTGCGCCCAGGATGATCATGTCATCAAGGCGCCCGCGGACGCGGCTTGTGCGGGCAAGAGTCCTTCCACAAGAGCATGGCTCCCGGCTCACACTGCCGAGGTCTCCCGTCCTGTAGCGGACCATCGGGAACCCTTCCTTTGTAATCGACGTAAGAACAATCTCGCCTTCGGCGCCGTCAGGCAGGACTTCGTGGGATGATGGATTGACCACTTCGATGATGAAACAGTCCTCGTTCACGTGCAGTCCAGATTTTTTTTCGCATTCGAAGGAGATGCCCGGTCCAAGAACCTCCGTGATGCCGTAGTTGTCCAGGGCCGTGATCCCCAGACGGCTTTCGAGCAGGGACCGCAACCCCTCGCTCCACGGCTCAGCGCCAAAATACCCTACTCGCAGTGCCAGATCAGCGCGGGCAATCCTCATTTCTTCCAGGGTCGACGCGATTGCCAGTGCATAGCTTGGCGTACACGCGAGCGCGGTGGTCTTGAAATCCTTCATGATGCGCACCTGCTTCTCGAGGCTCCCCGTGGAGGCGGGAATGACGGAAGCGCCGACACGCTCCGCGCCCGCATGGAGACCGAAGCCGCCGCTGAAAAGACCATAGGTGAAAGCCACCTGCATGACGTCGTGTTCCGTCATGCCTCCGGCCGCAAGGACGCGCGCAACGCACTCCCCCCACATGCGAAGGTCGTTGTGCGTGTAGCCCACTACTACGGGTGTACCGGTAGTGCCCGATGTGGATTGGATCCTTACGATGTCCCTGAGGGGAACGGCGAACAGGTCGTACGGGTAGCTCCTGCGAAGGTCGTCTTTCGTGGTGAACGGCAGGCGCCCGAGGTCCGCAAGGCGCTGGATGCTGCCAGGCCCAAGCCCCCTCGAGCCCAGGACCCGTCGATAGAAGGCCACGTTCCTCTCTACGCGGTTGAGGGTCGCCTGGAGGCGCTCCAGCTGGACCTGGTCCATCTGGTCGCGTTCCATCGTTTCATACTTCCGGTTCCAGATCATACCGAGCTTCCTTTTGCTGGGGCCGCCAGCTCACTCATCGATTCGCCTGTACTCTCTTCCCAGGTAGGAACGGCGCACATCTCGGTTGGCGGAGAGCTCTTCCGCGGTCCCTTCCAGCATGATGCGTCCTGTGTCCATGACGTATCCCCGGTCCGATATCGACAACGCGGCCCTCACGTTCTGCTCGACGAGGAGGATCGTCGTCCCTTCCCGTCGCAGCCGGACAATCACGTCGAAGATCTCCCGGACCACGAGCGGCGCGAGGCCGATGGACGGCTCATCCAGCATGAGCAGCGCGGGCCGCGCCATGAGCGCGCGTCCCAGGGCAAGCATCTGCTGCTCCCCACCGGAGAGCGTGCCGGCCGGCTGCGACGTCCGGCGGGCGAGCACAGGGAAAAGCCCGCAGACCCTCTCCCTGTCCTGCTCGAGCGCGCGCCGTGCGCGTTGGCGGCACCTGAGGTAGCCTCCCAGGAGAAGGTTCTCCGCGACGCTGAGATCCGCGAACAGTTGTCGGCCCTCTGGAACGAGCACGCATCCGCGCGAGACAACGGTCTCCGCGGATAGCGCGGTGATCTCCGCGCCGGCAAACGCTGCGACGCCCGCGCGCGCCGGGACCAGCCCCGCGAGCGACCCCAGGAGCGTGCTTTTGCCTGCCCCATTTGCCCCGACAATCGTGACGATCTCCCCCTCGTCCACGTGAAGGGAAACGCCGTGGATCACCTCGACGTTGCCGTAGCCGGCGCGCAGGTTCCGGACCCTAAGCATTTATCGACCTGTGTTTCCCTGGCTAGACATTGTCCGCCCCGAGGTACACAGCCACCACCTCCGCGTTGGATTGGACTTCCCGTGGCGTGCCTTCCGCAATTACGCTGCCGAAGCTCAGCACCACAATGTGATCAGAGATTCCCATGACAAGGGACATGTCGTGTTCCACGATGAGCGTCGTGATTTCCAGGCTAGCGAGCTTCGCGATCCGGAAGGCCATTTCCTCGGTTTCTCTGGGGTTCAAGCCGCATGCGGGCTCGTCCAGGAGGAGGAGCCTGGGCTCAGCGGCGAGGGCACGTGCCAGCTCGACGAGGCGCTGGCGGCCGAAAGGAAGGTCGAGCGCCTCGCGGCCGGCAAGCGAAGCGATTCCAACGCTATCCAGGATGCTCATGCACGCTTCGCGCATGCGGTGTTCTTCCCGTGAGTTGAAAAGCGCTCCCCCCATGTCTTGCAGAAACCCGCCGCGGGATTTTCTGTGCCTGCCGACCATCACGTTTTCCAGGACCGTCATACGGGGGAAAAGCCGTGTTGCCTGGAAAGTTCGGGAGATTCCCATTGCAGAAACTTCGTGGGACGGTAAGCCTTGGATGTCCCGGCCGTTGAAAGAAATGCTTCCGGAAACCGGCGCAAGGTTCCCGGCGACCAGGTTGAAGAGCGTGGTCTTGCCCGCACCGTTGGGGCCAATGACCGCGGTAACTAATCCCTGCTCGCAGGAAAATCCCACGCCATCGATCACATGGAGCCCGCCGAACCAGTGATGAAGATCACGGATGCAAAGCAGCGCGTTGCTCATTGGCCTCCCTTTACGCGTCGGGAAAGGCCGCGCGGCGAGGGGATTCCGTGGCGCAGGAGGCTGAAAACGCCATCGGGAGCGAGCAGCATGATGGCAACGAGGATGCTCCCGAACACAGCGTCATCGAACAGCCCGAAGGCGCCGCGAAGGGAAAGGAACGTAAGGACCACGGAGACGGTGAGGGTGCCCCACAGGTTCGCCATGCCGCCGGCGGCGACCAGAGCAACAGAGC
>Ga0326727_10015340_pt1 | contig 16468 bp, 14 predicted proteins | sample MB2enrmetagenome_FD_207643 | JGI IMG/M metagenome (GOLD analysis project Ga0326727, IMG submission 207643) | Lab enriched peat soil microbial communities from McLean, Ithaca, NY, United States - MB29MY | ecosystem: Environmental > Terrestrial > Soil > Wetlands > Peat | place: USA: New York...
GAAACCCCGGCTGCCAGAACCAGCGCCACTGACAGAACTGACGTTCCGATATACTTTGTGAAATTCATCTTTGTTCTCCTCTCCGTCTCCATTTGATTTTTCGCGGTCCGGCCCTGGTTGTTTGCATCTGAGCGCGTCATCCGCTGTGGCCTCTACCGGTTTTCCGGTCGCCCCCGCGTCTCAACTCAGGCCGTGTCGCCGATCGAGCCCTGTCTTATGAACCCACTTTCGCGCCGTTCCGCGGCAGCGTCAATGGACGGGGGATGAATTCCGGATGAACTCCGTATGAACCGGTATTCTCAACAAAGCCTTGGACTTCCTCCGATAGTGTGAAAGTAGCGCCGGCCATCAGAGCCTGCCCTGAGCAAAGCTTATGGTCGGCACATGCGGCCTAAACAGGTTGCGGAAAGGCCATTGAAAATTGTCATTCTGAGCGAAGCGAAGAATCTCAGCAGTTTCAGTTTCAACGAACTGCGGAGATCCTTCCTTCGCTTCGCTCAGGACCGCCAGCGAGTCCTCAGGATGACACTCAGACGCGTTTATCCGCAGCCTATAAAGGCCGGCCCTACGAATCAAACTAGGAGCACTATGTATCCTGGCGTGAACTTTCTTTTCAGCGAAAAACTTGTTAGAGTTGTAACGGATTCCATGGAAAAGGGAACAAGCCGTGCGAACGAGGTTCGCTTCGCTGCGTTCGAACTGGATCTTCAATCAGGTGAATTGCGCAAGCACGGAGCGAAGGTCAGGCTCCAGGAACAGCCCTTTCAGATTCTCTCGGCTTTAATCGAGCGCCCGCGCGAGGTTGTGACGCGGGCGGAACTTCGGCAAAAACTGTGGCCCGGTGACACATTCGTGGATTTCGAGCAGAGCCTGGCCACGGCGGTCAAGAAGCTCCGTCGAGCTTTAGGCGATTCTGCCACGCATCCGCAATTCATCGAGACTCTGCCGCGCCGCGGCTATCGCTTCGTGGGGAGCCTGGAAGCAAGACCTGACGCCGCCAAACCGATTGTGGCCGTGCTGCCCTTTGAGAACCGGACTGGCGATGCCGGACAGGAATACGTCAGCGACGGCATGGCTGAGGAGATCATTGCGCGGCTGGGACGCTTAAACCCGGAGCGGCTGGGCGTAATCGCGCGAGCCTCGGCCGTGCGATACAAGAATGTGGACAAGGATGTCGACGAGATCGGGCGCGAATTGGGCGCGGATTATGTTCTCCAAGGCAGCTTGCGCTGGGCGGGCAAACGGATGCACGTTGCCGCGGAGCTCGTCCAGGTCAAAGACCGAACCCATCTGTGGGCCGATCACTTCGAGGGCGATCTCGACAACGTTCCGGCTTTCCACGCCGCCATTGCGCGCCACATCGCTCGCTCCTTGCAGATTGAAGCGCCCCCCGCCAAGCGCCTGTTCGGGACCGGGACGTCGACCGTAACTCCGGAGGCGCAGGGAGCATTTCTCAGAGGCCGGTACTGTCTAAACAAAGGAACCGCGGAAGGAATTAAAAACGCGATCGCGTACTTTGAGGAGGCTGCGGCGCATGACTCCGGGTATGCTGTGGCGCACGCGGGATTAGCGGTCGCACTGAACCTAGCGGACCACTTTCGAATCCTTCCCGGAAGCCGCGCCTTCCCTCGAGCCAAGGCGGCGGCCATGAAGGCGCTGGAGCTTAACGATTCGCTTCCCGAAGCCCACAACGCCTTGGCTTTCGCCACCCACTCTTACGATTGGGACTGGGACGGCGCCGAGCGGGAATATCAACGAGCCATGGCGCTTAACCCGAACTTTGCGACGGCTCGCCATTGGCATGGGTTCTTTCTGGGAATACTCGGACGAGTTGACGAGGCCATCGCTGAGTTGCGGCGCGCGCAAGAGCTGAATCCGTTGTCGATCATCATCCGAACTCACCTGGGGCTGATGTTGTATAGGGGGGAACGTTACGACGAGGCAATCGGACAGCTTGCGCAGACACTTGATATGGAGCCGTACTTCGCCGCGGCACACTACTTCCTTGCTCTGGCTTTTCAACAAAAGAGGAAGTACGAAGAAGCGATTGGGCACCTGGAAACGGCGCTCCGTGCTTCTCCAGGCAGCCCGGATCTGGTGGGGGCGCTCGGCCATGCACATGCCGTGTTCAAGAGAAAGTCCGAGGCGCGCAAGGCACTCAAGGAGCTTTACGTGCTGGAGGAGCAGAGATTCGTTTCGGCCTTCGATTTTGCAATGATTTACGCCGGCCTGGGCGAGGCGGACCAGGCTTTCGAGTGGCTGGAAAAAGCTCGTGTGGAACGTTCCTTCTCGATGCTCTTGTGTCTCAAGGCAGAACCGCGGCTGGACCCGCTGCGTGCGGACTCGCGTTTTCAAGATTTGCTGCGCCAGGTGGGTTTGCCACCTTAGCCCCCGGCAGCAGTTACCAAGTTGCCCTCCCCGCACCCTCGCCCGCCTTTCTCCTGGTGGAGAGAGGCGGGCAGTGAGGGGTTTCAAACCGCGCGGCTTCAATTATCGATTGTGGCTCGCGCTGCCACGTCTCATTCGCTGAACACCAGTACCTCGCTTGATCCGGCGAACCGGATTTCGCTGATGGTGTTGGATCCATTCGGGTTGGTGGCGTAGATCACCGTGCTGGAATCATATTTCTTGCCACGGTCCTCGAGTTTGCATGGCGCGGACGCAACGACCTTCCTGTTTCGTACAAATTCGACGCTGGCTTGAGGGCTCTGAGCCTCCCATCGCACAGCGTATTGACCGGCCGGAAGAGTTGTGCCACTCACCACCACCGCGTGCTCGATGTCCACATTCCGAGCGGTCTTTGCAAAGCCGGAGATTGCGTGCGCCAAAACCAGAACTACCGATACAAGAAATATGCCAAGATACCTTCTAACACCCATAGAGTCCCCCTTCGAAGTTGATAGGTCTGCCTGGCGGCGTCCTCATTTGACTCGTAGCGCCTTGGCGCCTCGTGCCCGCTAACGGCCTGAAGTCCGGCGCCACCTTCAGATTGAAACGCTGCCGGTTGCCTCTTGCATTTGAGTTGCAACTACTTCTAAAATCAGATGGGGTTAAATGAAGGGCCGGGACTACACAAGCCCCAGCCTTTCCGGGGGGATAATCTTCGCTCAGGCCCCTAAACCTACAGCGAGGAGAATCCGTTTAACCCCATCTGTTTCTTTCTCACTACCATTCTCGTAGACGAGCGGAGCCTGCTCGGAGTTACCGAATTGCCTGCTGCCCAATGCTCCGTTCCGTCATTCTTAGACGCCCGCTCGGCATTTTAGTTAGCTCTTCTCGTAGCTTCAGGCCGTACTAATCGAACACGAGGACCCGATTCGAGTTGGCGAAGCGAATCTCAATGATGAACAGCGATCCGTCGGGCGTAGTGTCATAAACGACAGCATTCTGTTCGTACTTTTTGGCGCGCCGTTCGACCCTGCCCTCGGCGAAGAGAGAGACCTTGAAACGCTGCGAGAATTGCACGGTCGCCTGCGGGCTATGAGTCTTCCACTCCACCGCGTAACTACCTGCCCGGAGAGTTTTTCCATGTAGGGACGCGTCATGGAGAAGAGTTACAGTCCCGGAGTTCTTGGCGAAGGCAGGAATGCCCGCGGCCAAGAGCAGCCCCATTACCAGGATCTCAGTACCGAAATACTTCCTGAAATTCCTTTTCAATTCTTCCTCCTCTCTGGTCTCGTTAGTCTCCGTTCGACCTTGATGGATCCGGCTTGAACAAGCCGTCGACTGGCCGCTCCGCATTTGGGCATTCGCACCTCGGGCAGACTGAGTTGTGGATTCTGCCCGCCCAATCGTCCGGCGAAACTCACGCCGCGCCGCTCCCGATCAGTGATTGAACACCAGAACTTTGTCGGAGCCGGCGAAGCGAATCTCAAGGAGGGACACGGACCCGTCCGGCAGCGTTTCGTAAACGACAGCGTCGCAGTAAGAAGTTTCGTCGCGCTGCTCGACTCTGCCCTCCGTGGATACGAGTAGCTTGCGATCGCGCAAGAATTGCACGGATGCCTCGGGGCTGTGAGTCTGCCACTCCACCTTATACCTGCCGGCGGGCAGATGTGCACCTTGCATGACAATCGCGTGGTCAAGGTTGATTGTCCGCGAGTTTTTTGCCGCAGCGGGAATTCCGGCGGCCACCAGCAGCCCCAAAGACAGAACTCCTGTTCCAAACCACTTTCTGGTCAACGTCTTCATCATTTCCTCCTCTTCGGTTCCCTTCTTTGTTTAACTTGGTTGAATCAAGCCTTCCGAGCCATCGGAGGCTGAGATCATTTCTTTTGCTCGTCTGTTGAGTTGCGGGCCTCTTGAGGGTCTTTGGCAGCATTGTTTTGCGTTTGATCGTGCTGGTCCGAGTTCAGCGCAGACACCTCGGCGCATATGTGTTTGGACTGCTCATCGGTGAAAAACAGATGCGCTCTGGCAATGGTGTTCAGTTCCTGCTGGCGCCAATTGGCCCGCATAATTCCTTCGGAACTGTGGGAGTTCGCGCCCAGCAGCAGGTGACCGATTTCATGGGCCAAGGCGTGACCCAGGAGTTCAGATTCGCTCGCGTCCCAGTCTCTTGCCAGTTCCTGAACATCGCGATAGAAGATGTAGGTCGAGCATCCGCTGTGATCGCCCAGACACTCCAGAGCCTCGCCCAACGCATCTCGATGCAGGGCGATCCGCTGCGCTTCTCGCACGGTGAGAATTCTGATGGTGAAATCAGTGCTGCCCATGTTGTTCCGGCAATCGGGATACGACGCGAATTCTTCTGCGCTTAGTGGACAATCGACCCAGCCTACCGCGAGTCCGGCGTGGTTCAAGATGGCCGTGGCTTCGCCTTCAGACCGCAGTAGAAGAGTGCGTGAGATGGCGTAGTTGTAGATTCGCAGTTTGATCATTGGCCTGACTCGCAGAGCGGTGGGTGCAGGGGTTCGCGCGTCGGCGCGCTGGCTGACGCCCACTATGGTCAGGGTCAGGATGGAACTCCAAAGCATGTCCCTCCCTCTTCCGCCTGCCTCCGGCCTGGACCGTTTCCCGCTCATGTCGGCCTCCTAGTCGTTCGTCGGCTGATCTTTGCTGCGGTACCGCGTTTCCTGAACCTCCCCGAGCTTTCCGGGGGCGACCCTCAAGTCGCGTCTCTAGAGACACTTGTAGCGCCTGGTTCCCAGTCTCAGTGCGCCCTTGTCAAGGGCGAAACTAAGCTTCTAAACTCACTTGCATTTCGGTTGTGAAAGCCCTTACAATCAGGTGGGGTTAAATGAAAACGCCGGGACCGTCAGGTCCCCAAGCCTTTTCCCCGGGATTCTCTTCGCCCAGGCCGCCAAACCTTCAGCGGAGAGAATCCATTTAACCCCTTACTTCTTTTGAACCGCTTCCCTGATTATCTCTTCTTGCCCGATACGCCCCTTAGACGCGCAGTGTCGCGTCCGAGTTTTCTTGCTCCGGGTAAGATCTTTGTAAAAGCGTTGTCACAGATTTATTAACCCTGCCCCACCACCCCTTAAGACGTCCGGACGATGCTTTTGTTAGCTACCTTTCGATAATACGTACATGCCCTGCGCAGAGTTCCAAAAAGGGACGAGACACCCTCCATTTTAGGCACGGAGCGATTCCAAGCCGTCTTTGCGCACTCCCTACCACTTGCTGCTTGTTGCAGCACCTTTAATTTCGGGCAATTCTCTTGCCATTCGAGCGTACCGGCCAACGAACTGAATCCGTAGGTTCTTGGCCGCGAATCTCATAAACCGGTCGGTTTCGGACTGTCCGCTTTTGAGACGCTGTTTCCCAAGATCGGACACGGCACGGGGGGAATTGGTTATGCTCCATCCTGCAAATTCCACATGGCTGATCATCTAGTATTGATACCCCATCAGTGCGAATCCTGCTCCATCATGGGTGATGAAGGTGCGCGCGAACAACCCGATTCTTGCTACCGAGTATAATTCGGATTGCAAACCGTACCCGGGACGATGTCAATCCGAGTGGTCATGGGCCCGCAGCCCCCGATCGAAGCGAGAATCAGGTTTCGTCACCCCGGCAAAAGCGGTGGGTTATTGCCGGTCCGCAACGCCATTGATTCCCACTTTCGCAGGAATGAGGTGATTTTCAAGGGCCTGCGCCACGCGGAATATCGGGACACCGCGCGATTGTCTGGCGCGTTGACGCTCCCCGGGAACGTCGATATACTCAGTTTGCGGGGCCAATCGATTGCATGTCGCCGGGCGAAGTCGTTCTTTCCCTGTGCGTTCATGCAGTTTCCGCAGGCCTCCCGTGGGAAGCTTTTCCATGAAGCTCGCCGCTTTGGTCCGCAAACTGGAGAAAATGTTGGGACGCGAGGCTGTGCTGTGGCGGCCTAACGACGTCATGCTCTATGAGTATGACGGCCTTTCTTCGTTGCGCCCACCAGATGTCGTGGTTTTCCCACGAAATACGGTGGACGTCGTCCAGATCGTGAAATTTGCAGCGGATCATAATCTCCTGGTCGTTCCGCGAGGCGCAGGAACGGGCTTGAGCGGAGGCTCGCTCCCTTGGCAGGGGGGCATCCTGGTGGCTTTCGCGCGGATGAAAGAAATCGTCGAAATCGATCTTGAGAACCAGCGTGCCCGAGTCCAGCCGGGAGTGGTGAATCTCGATCTCTCCCTGGCGGTGTCGGATGCCGGATATTACTTCGCGCCCGATCCATCCAGCCAAAAGGCCTGCACCTTGGGCGGAAACGTGGCTGAGAACGCGGGCGGGCCGCACACTCTTTTGTACGGCGTGACGACCAACCATGTCTTAGGGTTGGAAGTGGTATTGCCGAGTGGAGAGGTGATTCATACCGGCGGCAAGTTTCTGGATCCTCCCGGTTACGATCTCACAGGTTTGTTCGTAGGCTCTGAGGGAACGCTCGGGATCGTCACAGAGATCACCGTGCGCTTGATGCGCAAGGCGGAGGCCGTGGCAACATTGCTGGCTGTCTACGACCGGATCATCGACGCCACGCGTACGGTGGCGGCCATTACCGCGCGCGGCATCACCCCCGCCGCCCTGGAAATGATCGACGGTTTCACCCTGCGCGCCATTGAGGAAGCTACACACGCGGGCTATCCGATGGATTCCGCCGCCGTTCTGCTCATCGAGGTTGAAGGGTTGAAAGAAGCCGTGGAAGAAAACGCCCAGCAGATTGAATCCGTGTGCCAGGAAAATCGGGTGCGCCAGGTGCGCCGCGCAAAGTCGGCAGAGGAGCGCGACCTTTTCTGGAAGGGCAGGAAGAACGCGTTCGGAGCTCTGGGTCGAATCAGCCCAAGCTATTACGTGCAAGACGGAGTGATTCCCCGCACTCGTCTGCCAGAAATGCTGGAGTTCATTGAACAGACGGCAACCAAGTACGGCGTCAAGATCGGGAATATTTTCCATGCCGGAGACGGCAACCTTCATCCCATTATCCTCTTTGATCGCCGCGACGAGAACGAATCCAAACGGGTCCGCGAGGCTGCCGCGCAGATCCTTGCCCGATGTATTGACATGGGCGGTTCAATAACCGGCGAGCACGGCGTGGGAATCGAGAAGATTAACCTGATGCCGTATCTGTTCTCGGCAGACGATCTGGATATGATGCGGAAAATCAAAGAGGTCTTCAATCCGGAAGGGCGCTTCAATCCCGGGAAGGTGCTTCCAACCAGTAAGATGTGCGGTGAACTTCGAGCCGAGGCGAGTGTGGGAGGCGTGTTGTGACGGTGGCCGCGGATTCCGTACCGATGGCGCTTGCCGCAATACTGGGGGATTCGCAGGTTGTTTCACAACCTGCAGCCTGCGCGGCGTGGGCGGTGGGAGGCAAGGTTCCCAAATATGGCGTGGAGCCGCCGACAGCGGAATGCGTTGCTGCCGTTTTGAAGATCGCCGCCGACCATGATCTCGCCGTGGTCCCTCGCGGCAACGGGACTAAACTCGGCCTAGGCAGCCCGCCCAGCCGCTACGATCTTTCCGTGTCGCTCCGCAAATTGAATCGAGTTCGACAATATGAACCGGCCGACCTGACGATCAGCGTGGAAGCGGGAATGAAACTGGGGGAGTTACAGGATTTCCTGGGCCGCGATGGGCTTTGGCTTCCTCTGGACCCGCGCGGCGGGGCGGCCGCGACGATCGGCGGCATCTTAGCTTCGAATTCCTCGGGTCCCTTGCGGCTTCGTTTCGGCTCCGCTCGCGACATGGTGCTGGGGATCCGGGTTGCCACCACGGAAGGGAAGCTGATCAAGAGCGGCGGTCGAGTCGTGAAGAATGTGGCAGGGTACGACATGTGCAAGCTGCTGGTGGGCTCGTACGGGACGCTGGGACTGATCGTGGAGGCCAGCTTTAAGCTGTTTCCGCGCCCCGCTTCGCGCGCCACCTGGATACTTGAACCGGTGACGCTCGGTCGAGCTCGCGATTTGCGCGGACGAATCTTGAACTCGCCGTTAGAGCCCTTGCGCATGGTCCTCCTCGACAGCGGGGCATCGGGCCTGTTCCGCCTGGGGACGCACCCAGGCGAAGAGCCGGAACTTTGGATCGAAGCCGGAGGCTCGCCAAGAATCCTCGACAGGCACGCTAAGGACCTGGCTGAAATAGGACAATCCATGGGCGTTGCGAGCCGCCGGATGGACGAGCAGGCGGAACTCCGCTTGTGGGATCAGTTGATAAACTTTGAACATTCGCTCGCAGCCTTGCACACTGAAGTGATGGTTTTGAAGGCGGCTCTGCCCATTGCCGGCAGCGAACAGTTTCTCAGCCTGGCGGGACAGGCGGCCGAAGGCGAGGGAGTCCGGATGGCCGGCATTGCCCAGCCGGGAGTCGGCATCGTGCATTTGGGCCTGTGGGCAGAGAGGCTCGGGGATGTCGCAGAGCGCTTGGTTACGAATGTCCGCAAGTCCGCTGCGAGCCTTGGGGGCGCCCTGGTGGTGGAGCGGTATCCGGGAAGCTTTCAGCGCGAGCGCGACGTTTGGGGCACACCGGGCGACGTCCTGCAATCGATGCGAGGACTGAAGGCCGTGTGGGATCCTCGTGGCATCCTTTCGCCTGGGAGGTTCGTGGGGGGAATTTAGAAAGCAGAAGGCAGAAGGCCGAAAAGAGCTTCACCACAGAGTTCACGGAGTTCACTGAGAAAAGATGCTGTCTTTTCCGCTGCGCTCTCTGTGGCCTCTGGGGTTGATCTTTTCCGGACCTGAAGGCTGATAGCTGACGGCTGCGAGCTGATAACTACTCATGGACACAACCGGAAAAGTCGAGCCCAAGCGCAGCGGCTACGGTCCCGGCGAGGCCCCGCGCTGGGCGGACTACTCACGATGCATTCGCTGCGGCCTCTGTTTGAATGCCTGCCCGACTTATCGCGAGCTTGGCCTGGAAATGGATTCGCCTCGCGGGCGCATCTACCAGATGATCCAGGTGGAAGAGGGCCGGCTGACTCTGGGTGAGAGCTTCGTGCGGCACATCGACCTCTGCCTCGATTGTCGCGCTTGCGAAACTGCCTGCCCATCGGGTGTCGAGTATGGAAAGCTGGTGGAAGCCGCGCGGGGGCAGATAGAAAGATACTACAAAAGGCCGCCACTCGCCGGGCTTCTGCGAAAGCTCTTCTTCCGCGAGATTCTTCCGCACCGCCGACGGCTGGAAATGGCGGGTAAGATTTTGCGTTTCTATCAACGGTCCGGCCTGGAGAAGGTGGTGCTTGCGTCCCGGCTGCTGAAGATCATGCCGTGGGGCATGGAGCGCGTGGCCGGACTGGCGCCACGCATGGAAAAGCCGTCTTTCACGGAGCGCCTGGGCACCGTGGTTCCGGCGGATGAGACGCGCCGCTACCGTGTAGCTTTCTTCGCGGGTTGCATCGCCAACTTGTCCTTTGCGCGTCTGAACGATGCGACCGTGCGCGTGCTTGCCAAGAATGGCTGCGAAGTGGTCATACCTGCCGAGCAGGGATGTTGTGGCGCGCTGCATGTCCACGCGGGGATTCGCGACGTGGCCAGGGAGTTGGCCAAGAAGAACATCCAAGCTTTCAAGACCGATGAATTCGATGCGGTTATCACGAACGCGGCGGGCTGCGGCTCGGTTTTGAAGGAATATCCGCTGCTCTTTGAAGAGGAAGAGCGGGATTATTTGGAACCGGCGCGAGCCTTTTCCGCCAAAGTTCGCGACATCACGGAATTCCTGGCGGGCATTGAGCTGAACAAGGACTTCGCCGTGACCCGAGCGCGCGCCACTTATCAGGACTCCTGCCACCTGGGTCACGCGCAGAAGATCCTCGCCGCGCCGAGGAAGTTGCTGGCGGCGGTGCCGGGCCTGGAGTTTGTGGAATTGAAGGAATCAGAGATCTGTTGCGGCAGCGCCGGGATTTACAACGTGGTGCACAACGATCTGGCGGGAAAAATCCTCGCCAGCAAAATGCGGCGGATCGATGAAACCAAAGCCGATTTAATTCTGACGGCGAACCCCGGCTGCTTGCTCCAGTTGCGAGCCGGCGTATCGCGCGCGGGGGGCGAACGCCGCGTGCTTCATGTGGTGGAATTATTGGATGAGGCGTATCGAGCTTTTAAATGACCATCAGGGAGGATGACGGTTATGGCTACCAAAGCGCAACTGAATGCGAACCATGTACTGGAACCCACGGATGCTCCCGGTAAGCATCACTTGGCGGATTACGACGCCACCTACAGCGGTTTCAAGTGGGAGGATGTTCATCAGGAGTTCGATTGGAGCCGCACCGGCAAGGTGAACATGGCGCATGAGGCCATCGATCGGCATCTGACCCGAGGGCGGCGGAATAAGCTGGCCCTGATTTACACCGACCGCGAACGGACGTCGCGATTCACCTTCGAGGACATGTCGCTGCAGTCGAATCGCTTTGCAAACGTCCTTAGAAAGCTGGGAGTTGTAAAAGGGGACCGAGTCTTCGTGTTTTTGGGACGGCGGCCGGAGCTCTACGTTGCCATTCTCGGCATCTTGAAAATCGGAGCCATTCCCAGTCCGCTCTTCGAGGCGTTCATGGAGGACGCGGTTCGGGATCGCATGTCGAACGCCGAAGCCGTGGCCCTGGTGACCTCTCCCGCGCTGCTGGATCGGGTCCCGCAATGGGAATTACCGACGCTCAAGCACGTGCTCCTGGTGGGTGCGAGCGCGGATGGTCTGCCCGCGGGACACTTCAGTTACGATGCCTTGATGGACGGGGCGGAAGACGAGACAGAAATCGAGTGGTTGACGCTGGATGATCCGTTGATCATCCACTACACGTCGGGATCCACGGGCAAGCCCAAGGGCGTGCTCCACGTACAGCGCGCCATGCTCGGCCATATGATGACCGGGCGGTGGGTGCTCGACTTCCAGGAAGATGATGTTTATTGGTGCACGGCGGATCCCGGTTGGGTGACGGGCACCTCGTATGGAATTTTCGCGCCCTGGCTGAACGGGGCGACGAACCTGATTCGCGGCGGCCGCTTCAACGCCTCGGAGTGGTACGGAACGATCGAACGGTTCCGGGTGAACATCTGGTACAGCGCTCCCACGGCGTTTCGGATGTTGATGGCCGTGGGCGACGAAGTGGCGAAACGCTACGATCTTTCGTCTCTCAGGCACGTCCTGAGCGTCGGCGAACCGCTGAATCCGGAGGTCGTGTGGTGGGGTTGGAAGAACTACGGACGAAGGATTCACGACAACTGGTGGATGACGGAAACGGGTCATATTCTGATTTCCAATTATGCGTCCATGGCCATCCGGCCGGGCTCGATGGGCAAGCCTGTCCCGGGCGTGAGGGCGTGCATTGTGGATGACGAGGGGAAGGAACTGCCGCCCAACACGCTGGGAAACCTGGTGGTCAAACCGGGTTGGCCCGGCATGATGCCGACCATCTGGAGACAGCCGGAGCGATACCGTGCCTATTTTCGTATTCCGGGATGGTATGTAACCGGGGATAGCGCCTACTGCGACGAGGATGGCTATTTCTGGTTCCAGGGCCGAGTGGATGACCTCATCATCACGGCAGGCGAAAATGTGGGACCCTTCGAAGTGGAAAGTTGCCTCCTCGAGCACCCGGCCGTGGCGGAGGCCGGAGTCATCGGCAAGCCGGATGCCCTGCGCGGCCACATCATCAAGGCCTTCATTTCGCTTCGGGAAGGATACGAGCCCAGCGACGAACTGAAAGACGAGATCCAGAAATACGTTCGCCAGAAGTTGGCCGTGCACGCCGCGCCGCGTGAAATCGAGTTCAAACAAAAGCTTCCCAAAACGCGCAGCGGCAAGATCATGCGGCGTGTTTTGAAGGCCTGGGAACTGGGCTTGCCGACGGGAGACTTGTCGACGTTGGAGGAATGAGCGGTCGGCATCCGGTAAAAAATGCGGGAGACGTCCCGCGGGACTCACACCTGCAGGGCTAACTCGTGCTGAACCTGGGGGGCCACCTTTGCGCGGCGTGCAGGACAGCGAGAATCTGAATTTCGGCTTCGTGAATACGATAGGCAACGATGTAGGGAGTTCGTGCCACCACAAGCTCCCTCGTTCCTTTCACGCGACCTTCGCGGCCTGCGAACGGATGACGCATGAGCATGCCCACTGACGAGAAGATCCGCGCCACAAGCTTCCGTGCAGCGTCCTCGTTATCCTGGCGAACATAGTCGTACGCTGCCTCAAGATCTTGTTCTGCCAGAGGCATCCAGCGGACCGTCATCGGAGTCGCCGCCGCCACTTCGCCACAATTTCCTCGTGAGGCTTACCCATCCCGGCAGCGGCTTGGCGAAGGCCTTCCTTGATATGTGCGAGTTGCCAGCGCTGCTCGTCAAGGTAGGCGTCCACCGCCTCATTGAGAAGGAAGCTGCGGTCGCGAGCCTGCGCCTTTCCGAGGTCGTCGAGCTCAGCGATCTTCCTTGCCTCAGTGCGGAAGCTCACCGTTTTCATGTCGTTAGCCTGTTTTTGCATCGCCCATCCATCATACACCGTATTCCAAAATAATACAGACTATTATAGCGCATTATGGGATTGTGTTCGAGGAAGAGCCGCGGACAGCAGCAGCGGAACTACAGACTACGGACGCGAGAGCGCTTCGGTTTCTTCGATAGTCCACCGCGGCGTCCCGCCGGGCCGGCTGGCCACCAGGGCCCCGACGCGATTGGCGAAATCGGCGATAGCAAGCGGACTCCATCCGCGCCCCAGGCCGTGGACGAACGCCGCAGCGAAAGCATCGCCGGCTCCAACCGTATCGGCGACACGAACCATGTAGCCTTTCGCTTCGACGTAATCGTCACCCACCGCCAGCGCGCACCCGGATTCTCCGCGCGTCACGCAGACAGCCTCCCAACCGAACTTCTTGGCGCTCCCTCGACAGAAGTCCTCGAGCGAGCGATAAGACCAGCCAAACATGGCCTGAATCGTGTCGACTTCCTGGTTGTTGAGCTTTACGGTGGTGGCGTGAGACATCAATTCATTGACCAGCGGCGCATCGTAGGAATCCTCACGCAAGTTCACATCGTAAAAGCGGCGTGCATTCGGTAGGGCGGAGATCAGCCTCAGAGTCAGCGCCTTTGCTTGAGGGCTCATCTGGAAGAGCGTGCCGAAGTAAATCCAGTCCGGATGCTGCGAAGTGAGTTCTAGCAGGTCCGCGTCGGAGAGTTCAGGGAAGTCGTAGGCGGCCGGCCGGTGGATGGTGAAGTGCGGCTGGCCGGAGGCGTCGAGGGTTACAGTAACGATCCCGGTAGGGTGATCTTTCACGCGGTGGAGGAAACGGGTCGACAGGCCCATGGATTCCATCCTCTCGACGACGCGTTGCCCTCGCGGGCCGTCACCCACTGCGCTGACGAAGGATACCGAGTGGCCCAGGATCCGGGCGTGCGCGGCAAAATTAAGGGCGGCTCCGCCCAGATGTTCTGTGTCTCCGAACACGTCCCATAACACTTCGCCGATACTGAGAATGTTCATGGCCGCTTCAAGTTCTTTCAATAGAATCTGATTTCGTCCAGGTCGATGGTGAACTCACCGGGCGGGCCGGTCACCGAGAGTTGCAGTATCCATGGTCCCGCTGCCAGTCCGCGGTCCCTGGGGTTGGCCAGCCACGCAATGGGTAGGCGCACGTTTTGCCAAGCATCGCTTGGAACGAAACTGATGGCAGGCAGAGGGCAGGGAAGAGCCGGAGGTCCGACCGCCGCAGGCACCTGGGCTGCCGGCGTTAAAGAGCCAAGCTGCGTTACGTTGGGCGGCTGAAACGCTACTTGGTAGACGCGTGAGTCGCCCCGAGTTTCGAATTCGATACCTCGCAGTCCCTTCGAATTTGCCGGGACTTGCACTTCCCGCCGGACTGACACATGACCCTCGGCGTTTTTGGGGCCGGGCGCCAAGCGCCCTGCGAGGCGCATGGCGTGCCGGGTGCCCTCGGCGCCAGGGGTCGAAAGGGTGATTTCCGCCACGGAGTAGCCGCGGGTTTCGGAATCCGCGGTGACGCGCCACAGGCTCGAGAGCTCTTGGGAGGCTTGATTACCGTCGAAGTCCTCGATCAGGTTTAGTTTCGCCGCCTGTGCATTCGGAGCGGCGGCGGAGTCCTGCTCCATGGCGTTGTACGAGCGGGACCACGTGGCCGTGGGGTTGGCGCGCGTATTCATCCACGCGCCCATCACCAGGAACGGCACCACAAAAACGCCAGACCAGAGTTTGGCCCGGGTTGATATCCGCTCCTCTTTTTCCCAACGAAAGAGCTTCATGGCAAAAAGCAGCCCGAAGAACCCCGAGATTACCAGGACCAGCATCTCCGGCCAGTGCTTCAGCAGGGGTTCGGATTGCGCCGCGATGCTTTGAAAGGTGCTGACGAGATAGGTGGAAGGGAAGAACATGGCGAGCCGCTGAATCGAGCGGGGAAGCATGGGTAAGGGAAAAGTGACGCCGGAGAGAAACAGCAGCGCAAACCAGACGATGTTGTTGTAAACCTGCGCCTCTTGCATGGTGTTCGCTACGCTGGCAATGGTCAGTCCGAAGCCCGCGAAGGCGAACGTCCCGACGGTAACCAGAATCAGCAGCGTTGCCCATCCGATTTTCATCGGCATGTGGAAGATGGCCACCGCGCAGAAGAGCAACAGGCCGAGAGTGGGAAGTTGAAGCAGGTAATTCGCCAGAAGGTTGCTCAGCAGCATGGTGCGCGGGCCCAAGGGGGCCAGACGGTAGCGCCGCAGGCTGCCCCGCTCGCGCTGCATCACGGATTGTATGCCCAGCCCAAAAAAGCCGCTGCCCATGATGTTCAGCGTCACCACGGGCCCAAACATGTAAGCCACCACCTCGGGCTTGCCGTGAGCGATCAGTCCGGCATAAGCGAAGAGGAAGACCAGGGGAAAAATGAAAGTGAAAAACAGGGCCACCTTGGTGCGCATCACCAAGCGGATGGTCAGCAGCGCAATGCGGACGGCGGCCATGGTCAGTGCTCCATCCTTCTCCCGGTCATTTCCACAAAGACGTCTTCCAGGCTGGACTGGGCGATGTGCAGATCGAGCAGGGCGTTGTCGTCAGATTCCAGAAAGTGCACCAGGGCGGCAATCGTGGCGGCAGGGGGTTGGGCGCGAAGAAAATAGGCGCCCTCCGCCTCGTGGCAATCAATTACGCCGTCAATCACCCTTAAACGCTCGAGGCCGACCGGCTTGGCCAGGCGAAGCTCCAGCCGCGTGCCCTGGCCGGAGCGCGTGATCAACTCCCTCGGGGTGCCGAGGGCCACCAACTGGCCGCGATCCATGATGGCCACGCGGTCGCAGAGCCGTTCGGCTTCCTCAATGTAATGGGTGGTCAGGAGCACAGTCCGCCCCTCAGCTCGAAAACGCTCGATGAGGGCGTAAATATCGCGCCGCAATTGCGGATCGAGGCCCACCGTGGGTTCGTCCAGCAGAACCAGTTCGGGATCATTCACCAGCGCCAGGGCGAGTGCCAGGCGCTGCTTTTGTCCACCGGAAAGCTTCTCGAAGAAAGTGTGACGCTTCTCCACCAGGCCGAACTGCTCGAGGAGCCTCTCGACGGAGGCGGAGCGCCGATAGAATCCGGCAAACAAACGGAGGGCTTCGTCCACGCGCATTTTATCCGGCAGTACCGTGGACTGAAGTTGCGCCCCGATGCGCTCTTTGAGCGACATGCTCTCCTGGGCAGGGTCGAGGCCGCAAACCCGCACCGAGCCGCTGTCGGCTTGGCGCAGGCCTTCAATGATTTCGATGGTGGTGGTCTTGCCCGCTCCGTTGGGGCCCAAAAGGCCAAAAACTTCGCCTTGAAAGATCTCAAAGCTCAGGCCGCGCACTGCCGCCAAATCCCCATAACGCTTGTGCAGATTCTGCACACTGACGAGAACCGGCTTCTCCGTCGTCTGGGTCATGAGCGAATGGGAACATGATAGCACAGGCGGGGGAACCACCCCCATAGGCGCTAGAATAAGTCATTCGGCACCTTTGGGCAAATTGGATGTGCATGGAGGAGGCGGTTCATGAGTTCTGAAAGCGGTTGCTGGAACCGCTCGAGCGCGTAGGTGCGTTTTCTTGGG
>Ga0326727_10015341_pt1 | contig 16467 bp, 11 predicted proteins | sample MB2enrmetagenome_FD_207643 | JGI IMG/M metagenome (GOLD analysis project Ga0326727, IMG submission 207643) | Lab enriched peat soil microbial communities from McLean, Ithaca, NY, United States - MB29MY | ecosystem: Environmental > Terrestrial > Soil > Wetlands > Peat | place: USA: New York...
TACCTCTCTAATCTTACTATTGGGCAAAGCTACCAATTGAAGACCAACCCAGGATGGGTTGGAACTCAGTGTTCGTGGACTGGGTGCCTTCCTGCGACCTTCGCGATCGACACCATAAACTCCAAGTGGGAATCCAGCGCTTCGGCAGGGGAGGCTGCCCTCAGAGCTGGCCAAGCGGATTTCGCGTACATACCTGCAACGGACTACTCGAATGTGCTCCTCCCTCTACTCAACGCTGGAGATGTGTCCGTGACATCCGCTCCTAGCCTGTCAATAGCTTTTACAAATTTTGACCTCAACTTCAGTCAAACTGGGGCTCAAACCCTGTTGCCCGCTGGCACAACGCTCAATGCGCCTAACACTTTGTTTCAGGATCTGGCGTTTCGCCAATTCATAGAGCATTCGTATCCCTATCAGTCCGTGCAGAGCGAGTACAATACTGTTGATGGGATTACCACTACGTCACTCTATGGCGGAGCAATTCCGAATCATATGGGGAACTACTACCCAACGAACATATCCTGGGACTTCACGAACCCAAGCTCAACTGGGAATGATACTGCAGGATGGTGGTGGCGTCAAGTGGAGAGTGAGTCGAAAGGCATAGCCGCCACCGCTTGTACGGAGGCCAATCCGTGCATCTTCCCGTTCGTTTCGTATACTGGAGACCCTCTGTTAGATGATATCGATAACCTATGGGCAAATGAGTCGTTTCAATTCTCAAACGGTGCCGTCAAGATAATTCCCGTCGACATCGCTTTCACCAACCTTGTGATCGATAGCTTCAGCAGCATAGGAGCAAACCCGCTGCCGCTCTACAACCTATACCTAACCCCGAATGACTATCCGGATCCTACTGACGGCGTGCTCCAACTCTATTCACCCGACTCAACGTACACTTATGGCGATGCACTCGCAGAGAGTTTGGGAATCTTTGCTGGAGATTGTTCCGCAGGGTATGTCTGGTCAATCGCGTCGGTGAACGAATCATGCCAGGGAACTGCCTATGAGAATATGGTCAGTTATCTCAATAGAGCTTCCAGTGACTTGAACCTGACTGAACGTGCTTTTCTATACAATGCGGCGGAACACATCGCACAGCAACTAGGCATATTCGTCCCTAACCCTGGTCAGAGCACAGCCGTTTGGGTTGCTGCCTCTTGGGTGAGCGATAGCAATGCGAGCTTGAACACAAACCCGGCAATAGGTGGGAATGGAGACAGCTCCTGGTATACCATCGAGTATGCCCCTTCTCTACCGACGATAGATTCTTTCTCCGCTATCCCCAACCCAATCAACCTCGGTTCTTGGACAAACTTCACAGTACGCGCGAATGGAGGAACTGGGCGCTTTACCTACGCCTATGCTGGGCTCCCACCCGGATGTTACTCGGCCGACCTCGCAATCATGGCTTGTGACCCGACCTTGCCAGGTACTTACAGCGTAACGGTGAACGTGACTGATCAGGCCTACCATTCAGTGACTGGTTCTACGACACTAGTAGTGGAATTGGGTGCCTCGATTTTGTCCTCAGTGACCATCAGTCCAACAGCGGTGGCTGTTCAGATGGGAAAAACCACGCCGCCATTTACGGCTATTCCCACCTGTTCCGAAATCTGCCCCGCCGGTGCGACTTTTTCTTGGGCTCTGAGCAACGTTACTTTCGGTATCTTGAGTTCCGGCACTGGGGACCAAGTCACGTTCACCGCAGGTAGCAAAGAGGGATTTGTCTCACTCTTCGTGAATGCCACTCTTGACGGCGCAACAATGCAAAGCGCACCCGTAACCATCACTATCTACTCCTCTGAATCCCCTACACTTGCACTTGTTGCGATTACTCCGGGTTCAGGTTCAGTGACTGTCGGAAGGACGATGGACTTCAATGTCTCAGTAACATGTTCTGGTGGACCGTGTCCTTCAGGGTTAAGCTACGCTTGGAGCTTGAGTCGAGATCTGGGAAGCCTGCGTCCGCTTTCGAATCAAACCATGGCCTTCACTGCGGGCTCCATTAGTGGAACTGTGACACTGAGTGTGGTTGTCAGCCTATACAATGTAACCAAGATTGCTACTGCAATCATTGTGATTTCGGCGCCGACAGCGACCACAGGCATCTTTGGACTCCCGATGGCTGAGGGTTACGCCTTGTTAGGAGGATTGCTGATCGTGATCGCGATACTGGGTATCGGGCTGTCCTATCGATTAGGGTGGAATCGGCACCGTGACCTTGAAACAGTCAACGATGATTCCTCAGCAGAGTCATTAACCAAAGACAGTGCCAATGGCCCACCTTCGGAACACACTTCTCCAGATTCAGAAGCGTTCAAACAACCGAACGGGAAGGGTTGAAGCGACGGTTAAGTGTTGGCACTTAGGAGAGAGGACTGAATAACTACAGTTATACGGCTAGCCGGAGACGAACGAGGCGTTTTCTCCAATCGTCATTTGAGGCCGTATTTCAGGGGTTATACGGCGTCGGGGCAGACCAGGTAATCCTCCAGACCCAACTGAAACAGTGTTTCACAAGTCATGCGATCTGGCCAAGGTTACCACATGGGTGCCAAAGAGTAACAAAACCCTAGCGAAACCCCCTCCCGGGCACCACGCAAAGCGGTCCGGACCTAGGGAAAAGTTAATCCCTGTGTGTTGTTGATAACCCGTCGAATGCAGGCAATGGTTCCGTACGGTCAGGCTGCCTTGAAGCTGAAGGAGTACGACCAGTTGCCTCCCCATATCACCCGACGGGACTACCAGGACCTCCTGGCTGCGGTCGACAAGCGCTACGCAACGCCAGGGAAGTGGGCGGAGAAGGCCCGGTGGTTCCACGATCGGGACCGACTACTGCTTCGCCTCATGTGGGAGACCGGCGGGCGGATCGGGGACATACTCTCTGCGAAGCCAGGGGACTTCGATTTCCGCCAGAGGGTACTCAACTTGACGGTGAAGAAGAGGAAGAACGTCAACACGATCCCGCTCGACGACTCGTTGCTTCTCGAGGTCAGCAACTTTCTCCGAACCTACACGCCAGACTACCGGCAACCCCTCATCGACATCTCCAAGGTGGCGGCCTGGAAGATCCTGAAGAAGTACGGAGCGATGACCGGGATCTCCGTGCATCCGCACATGTTCCGCCACGGGCTGGCAATCCACCTGCTTGAGAGCAACGTGCCCATCCCGATCATCTCGGCCAGGCTGGGGCATTCGAACATCCTGACGACCCTACGGTACTACTTGGTCATCACTCCGGAAGTGCAAAGGCAGTTCGTGGCGGGGAAGCTGTGACACATACCCCATACAGGATGGTGACAATCTGTTTCGTGAGGACCATGGACAACGAGGGGGATACAGTAATCGTTGAGAGTTGACTGCTGCAAGAGACTGGATGAACTATGGGCATCAATCCCGCCCGTCTGCATCCTGGAGCCCTATTCAAGGAGCGAAGAATTTCGCCTGAAAGGCCTTACGTGGCACTATGGCATCCCTATGCTCAACGGGCTACCTCTTCACCAAACCGTTCTCCTGCACGTCGTCAAAGCATCCCTTGAAGAAAGCCAAAATGCGCTCTCTCTGCTTTGCAGGAGTCAAAGCCGGGGGTGCAACTTCCACAAGCGGTCTCGACAACGACATCCAGTTCGGGTCGTCGCTATAGCCCATCTTAACCAGCTTCGCCTTATTTGCAACGTACGGTTTGCTCACCATGAAATAAACCAAGACACCTGAAGCATCTTCCCCCACTCCGAAACCAAGCCAAATCCTGTTGCTCCCCTTCTTGTTTTTCAAATAAAGCCCGTACCACCCCGACTTAAGTTCGGCAGACAGTCTCGGCTTGTAGTGCTTGGACAAGTGCTCCAATAGTTCCGCATCCTTCAGTACTTTCTCGATTTTCTGGGTCAGGACGACATGTCTTGGCCATGCCCAGTAGTCCTCAGGACTGAACCTATCGAAGGAGGCCATCCCCATAGAATCCATGTATTCAAGCACGTGAATAAGCAAATCGGATTGGCCTCCCGGACCAGAAACTGGCTCTCTGCTGTCATGCAAGACGTCCCACACGACCCCCCAGTGAATATGCCTGAACTGAATGTCTTTGTTCCAGCCACCATCCCGCCCCAGTTCTCGGACCCTCGCTACCTCCCTCGAATCCTGTTTGTTGGGACGATCCATAGTCACAAAGACAAGATAGGCCGTCTTGGCGTTCTGGTACTTCTTCAAGGTCCTATAGTAGTTGCACAGTTGACCACGGCCTGCCGATGAACCAATCTTGTTCTCAAAAACTACTACCGTATCCTCATTCGTGGCAATCATGTCGACTTCATACCCGCCGATCTGCTGATGTGCCTCGACTTCGAAACCAGACAGCGGAACCGCCATCTGCAGTATGTGATTCATCAATCTGTCGCACAAGGCCTTGTCTGACTGCAAGAGAAAGGCCAACACTTCGGTGAAGAAGCGTTCCTGTTGCATGGTCTTGCTGCCGGCAAGACCGTACAAGCGTTCAAAGAATCCTTTCACGACCAGTCTCCTAGAAACTCGGTTGTCTCCCCTGCGGTCAGAAGCAACTTTCCAGTTGATTCTCGAACTCCCGTGATCTGCTCAAGCCACATCTCGCCTACTCTACCTGAGCTTCCCCCAAACTTGGACCTCGAAGTAGTGCCACCCCTAAGGTCACAAAAGGACTTCGTGTGACGGCACATTCGGACCCACTTGAAGCCGCGTCCCGGGCTTGGTGGGTGTCCATCATGGCGGTGGCGAGGCACTGGCAGCTCATGGTCTTTACGCACAGGAAATGGATGCAAAGGTCAAACAGTCTTTGAAAAATTGGGCCGGAAGGTAGGTCGCCTTACTTTCGCAATCCTCTTCTCAAGTCTGCTTACTGCAAGACGGTCTATTGCAGCCTCGTAGATACTGTTCAGGTGGGGGTTCAGTGGACCAACTTCATTTCGATACACGTAAAGTCCGGCGAAGGTGTCCAATGCAAACCTATTGAAGAGGTCCCGCTTACCGAAATCCTCAATGTTCTCTACCGAAGATGCCAGCATGTGCTGGTAGTCGGCAAGCACGTCATAAGAGAACCTCATCAAGCTGAGAAGATTGTCGGTGTTTGCTCCACGACATCCTATTGGGTCACCCGTGTACCTGACATCGTCCCTCCCTGCCACGAGAAAACCAAGTCTTCTAACTGTGCATCCAAAGCAGGTGCCCTCGTTACGACCGAATCTAAGAGAGATACACGAGTGCGTGAGCGGAAAGCCTTCGGGGAGCGGAGACACAGCTACTACCTCGGATTTCGTCATGTTCTCGTACGGTATCACCATCTGAATATCCCTTTGGAGTAAAAGGCTCAAGACCCGCTTCACCTTCTTGAGCACAAAGGGGTGGGTCGTCATCGTGACGGTATCATACGGGGAGAACCTTGGCTGATACATTGTCGGCCCCACCTCAGTTACTAACAACCTCTGTGCCTTGAGCAGACTAACGTAAATGCCACCATAGAGACAGTACAGAAAACCCCGCAACTGCGAGTAACCACGGCTCATCATCCGAGGCGCGTACAGCATGTAAAAGCGGATGTCGTACCTGCTACGAATCTTGTTCGTGACTCTGTTAACAATATTGACTCCCCATGCCTGGTCACCGTGAACTACCGATACCCCGACTGCTGTCTTGTAGTGCTCAACCCAATTCAGAAGACCAGAGTAGCTATCTACGCCGCCAGAGAACAGGCACACGCTATCGGATGGCTCAGGGTCGTAACGCCTTGCTTGCCAACGGTAGCTCTTGGTGTCACGCACGAACTCAACCTTGACTCCCTCAACCAGAACATTCAAGACTAGGTCCTCTAACTCATACTGAAGTGCGCCCAAATCGGTTCGACGGATAGTCTCTTGCGATAGTGGTATGACAACTTTCTCAATTCTCTTGCCAAGTTTGAGCGCAGCCTCTAGGTTAAACATGGCCGTGCCAACCTTTAGAAGGTCACGTTCTAGCCATCTTCCCCTATCCTTCAGGAAGTTCATCGCCGGATTGGGCGACGTGTAGAGTAACTCTTCCTGAATGGACTCAGTCTCCTCTTTGCTCATTGAAGACTTCCCTGATACACTCCTTGATGAGGCTCCGGAGAGCGTCCTTCGGAGGCTTCGAATTGCTAGCCTTCTTCAGGGCCTCGAACTTGGGGACGAATCGCTGTGCAGCTCTCTGGGCAAGCCTCTTTAGGTCCACTTCAGTCATCTTCTGGAGTTTCACGTCGCTCCCGTAGAACGGCTCAGTCATTTCTTTGGATCGGGGCAGAGCGACCAGCAACTTGTAGAACGCGTCAGCGAATACGTTGACAGCCTCATCAGGAGGAGTAGGGGCGCTCATTTGCGCCGCCCTCTCCGAATGAACTTTGTAACCGAGTCGACAATAATCCGGTCGAGAACTGAGTCCGATGGAGTCTCGGTCTCCTTCTTCTTCTCCGTCCAGAACTTGGAGGCAAGTCGTCTCCTTGCCTCACGATCAAGTGGAGAACCTTCGGCATTGGACCGGACGAAGTCAAAAGTCTCTACAACTTCCGCTAGGCTGTCCAGCGCTTTGTCGCTTCTAGCCAAGAGGTCTAGCGCGCTCGAAGCAATCTTCTTGGATTCTTTCGATTCAATGGACTTTGTAAGTCTCTGCCGTGCTCTCGCGCTCTGGGCCGTTTTCCCGAGGACTTTGACGAGGTTGTACGACTTGCGGCCACCCATTACTTTCCCTCAATCAATACGTCTGTTTCTTCAATCAGTCTTGTGAATCTATTCTCCTTGAAGTACGCGACTATGAGACTTGCAACAATCAATGCCCCAAGCAGAAGGACGACCCCCGCGTAAATCTCATCAAAGGATGCCGCACTAGTCCCTACTGCAATCGCCTGGGCTGACCCGTTGAGGATTGACAACAGACCGATCACACCAAAGGCTATGGTCAAAGAGACAGTCAGAAAGTACCGAAGGGCATACTGTGTCTCTAGACCGGACCTAGCGTTGTCAAGCATTGTCAATTTGGTAAGAACGGCATTGTTGTGTTCGTCCAGCTTTCCCTCGCTCATCAGGTCGACTACCGCATCGAGCACTTGAGTAAAACCGTATTTTAGTGTCTTGGTGGCCTCCGTATACGACTTGTGAATTAGGGGATTGACCTCATGCTTGGTCATCCCCAGCTTCGCAAGGAAGTTCCTCTCCACTTCTGTAATGGTCTTCCTTGGTTGTCTAATCTGGTCACCCCACGCCAACAATGCAATTAGCAAGGCGATGCTCGCTTCGAAACAGAACATTGAGAATTCTGTTGTCAATTTCTATGTTCCCCCTCTATGGGATAGTCTCGCGCTTCTTGACCGTTGCTCTACGAGAGAACACTCTCTCCCGACCGTTCTCGGCCCTCGGCACGAAAGTGACCGAGTGACAACTCCGCTCAGACGGGATCGTCTCCCTGCTTCCCCGTACCCGGCTCTGTGACAAGACCGCTAGCGGTTGGTGCTATCGCAGGAATGCGAGAAGGCTGGTTCATATGCGTTTTGGTGCATGGCCCGAACTCGTTACAAAGTATGAGATGACAGAAGGATTATCAGCAACCTGATTCATGTGACCTGTAGAGGCGATTCGTTAGGGCCCTTTGACGAAGACCGGTGAATTTGGATGAGATGTAGGGACTGCGCGCTGTTTTCTGAGACAACTACCTTAGAGGGCAACTACACTTGCAATCTCTGCTCAGGAACCTTCGTTACGGCGAAGGAGGCAGATTCAGGCACTTGCAAGTACACCAAAGAATTCATCTCTGACCAATACGCGTCAAGGAAATACTGGTTAGACCCCATGGACTACTTTGACTCAAAGATCGGTGAGATTAGCGAGATACTTAGTCATCTTGCAGCACTGCCTGACAAGAGGCTCTCTGACAAAATCGTTGGGATACTCTATTCACAACTGGTGACGGCCTTAGAAGTATGTTTGCGAGAGAAATTCCGGCAAGGTTTGCAATCCGAAAGTGGTTTCCGAAACTTCGTAAGGAACTATCCGTGGCCTAAGAAGTACACACCCGGTCAACTCTTTGAAAACATCGAGAGGGTAGTGGATGATGAGATCAACCACATCAACTTTCAAAACTTCCATGAATGTGGAAGGGTCTATCAAACTGCATTTGCGATCGATTTCTTCAAGCTACCTGAAAGATTGAAGAAGGACATCTCGAGGATTTTGCGCTACAGGCACGCGCTCATTCATCAGGATGAAATCTGGGAGGAGGGAAGGTTTGTTAGAATTAGCCCCAAACTGCTTAGATTCGATATTGCGGTATCGCGGAAATTCATTCAAGCCATTAACGGTGAGTTCGTAAAGAAGATGGGTTTTGCATCAGAAAGCAAAATGACAAAAGTTAAGGTTGAGGAGCTGGAAGATAGGGCCATCCGCTCCTGTGATGGATGCCCTCTAGGTGCGCGCTTAGACGACAACACCATTACCTGTTTCGAAGGGGCCTATGATGGACTTGGCTTTGGGTTGGATAAGTTGGTTTGGAACACCCCTATTTGTGGAGGCATGACATTTCGAGAAGCTATGCGTCAGAGGCAGATCTTGGGGAAGGAGGCATTGTTTGGGCACGTGCACCTGATCCCGGAAGGAAAGCACACAGTAGATGATACGAAGAACAAGGGATCAAGGCGAGTCAAAGAATGAAGATTCTACTTGATACAAATATCATAATACATCGCGAAACGAAAACCCCAACCAACCAGGACATCGGAAGGTTGTTCCGTTGGATGGACAGACTATCGTACGAAAAGAGCATACACCAAGTGACGATAGATGAGATATCTAGAAATCAGGACAAGGAGGCTCGCAAAGCCTTTCTTATCAAGATGGAGAGCTATCACCTTCTCCCTACGATAGCTCCTCTCAAGCCAGAGGTACAAGCTGTCTCAAGAAGGTTTGACAAGACTGAGAATGACAAGAATGACACCCTCCTCCTAAACGAATTATGTTCTGGGAGAGTGGATTTACTGATAACCGAAGATAGGAACATTCATGCGAAAGCTATCGCACTGGGAGTCGATGGCAAGGTATTCACCATTGATGACTTCCTGGAGAAGGTAACTGCTGAAAACCCTGAGCAACTGGATTACAAGGTACCAACGGTAAAGAAGGAGTATTTCGGGAACATTGACATAGAGGACGAGTTCTTCGACAGCTTCAGGGAGGATTACATCGGCTTTGAGAAATGGTTCAACAAGAAGGCCGATGAGACCGTATATGTCAGCAAGTCTGATGGAAAGGTCGTCGCCTTGCTATATCTTAAGGTCGAAACCGAGTCTGAACCTTATTCCGACATTACACCAAGATTTCCACCCAAAAGACGCCTCAAGATAGGTACCTTCAAAGTGCGGCTAAATGGGTTCAAGTTGGGCGAGAGACTACTTAAGATTGTATTTGACAACGCCTTGCATCTCTCCTCCGATGAGACCTATGTCACCATCTTCCCTAAGCGAATTGAGCAAATCCGATTGGTCAACCTCTTGAAAGACTTTGGCTTTCAGTATTACGGGACCAAGGAATCTACATCTGGGAAGGAGGATGTCTATGTGCGAGATTTCTCCAGAAAGGCATCCCTCACGTCTCCCAAACTTACGTATCCGTTCATCGCCAAGAAAGCTCGCAAGTTCCTTGTCCCAATATATCCTGAGTATCATACTAGTCTGTTTCCCGACTCTATTCTGTCGTCCGAGTCGGCTCTAGATTTCGTCGAGAATGAGCCGTTCAGAAACGCCATCTCCAAGGTATATGTCTCAAGGTCGGTGAACCGCGACCTGAGACCTGGTGACGTCATCATTTTCTACCGAACCGGAGGATATTACCAGTCCGTAGTTACGACCTTAGGTGTCGTTGAAAGTATCTGTTCTTCGATAGAGAACGAAGGTCAATTCATCAGCTTATGTCGGAGGAGGAGTGTGTTCTCTGATGAGGAACTCAAGCAACAGTGGAAAGCATATCCCAAACCTTTCGTGGTCAATTTTCTCTATTCGTATTCCTTTCCAAGAAGATTGAATCTCAAGCGTCTTATCGAGATAGGAGTCGTTCGGGACGTGGCCTCTGCGCCTCGAGGGTTTGAGGAGATACCTGAAGAAGCCTTCGATAGAATAATCGAGGAGACTGGTAGTGATAAGCATGTGGTCGCCGACTAGTCCCGATTTTGACGCGAGCGGACTAGGCGATGCAAAGAATGATTGTACCCGCCTCGTTTGTCCGTCGCATCACACAAGTGACCCGCCATTCATCTTCCCGCGGGAAGAGCAATCGCACGGTGTAAGCATTAAGGCCTGTCTCAGCTATGGCGGAAGGAGGAACGTGAGTAGCTGTCTTCAGTAGCATGTGCAATCTTGATAGTACCGCATACATCTGCAGGCTGCAGGTTGACGTGCAATTGGGGGACAGGCATGAGCCAATCGGAAAATCACGGATGAGATCTACAGCAGCATTATGATGGGGTGGCAGTGAAGGTAGTCATTCTCTCCATAAAGCAACAATATGCTGAAGCAATTCTATCTGGCAAGAAGACCTGTGAACTCAGAAAAGGGCGCTTCCCCAAGGGTGTAAGGTTAGCAATTATTTACGCATCTAATCATGAAGGACGGATTACTGGTTGGTTCACAGTAAAAAGGGAGGTTGTCGGAACGCCAGCCGAAATATGGCACCAATTCTCTAACATGGCCGGGATCTCCAAGGAGGACTTTGACAACTACTACGAAGGCGCAGACAGTGCAGTTTGCCTTGTGGTTGGGGAGAAGCAGAGACTAGAAAAGCCAATCGACCCAACAGAGGAACTCAAGGGATTCATTCCCCCGCAGTCCTTCACCTATCCAAGAAAGGAGCACTTGCCTATCCTTACTAGCCGGATTGACGCACTGTATAGAGAGAGTTTGCGCAGGTACTCAGACCCTGAACCATAGTGTTCCAGACATCGCTTTTCCATTTGCCTCACGATCAAGAAAAATTGATAGCATGTCCCGACTCGGAAAGCCAGACTTCTTCGTTTTTCCCCTTCCCGCAAGGGCATGGATGGCGTTGGCGAGAGTCCTCTCCCCAACTCATGTCTTCTCTCCGATAGCGTGGTTCTTTGCCTCCATGACCACCTTCCGGAGAAGGTAGCGGGTAACGGCATCTTGGAATTGAGGATCCTTCACGAACCTTTCGAATATGGCTCCATTCTGATCCATACGGTCCAAGAACTTCCGCTCCAAGATGCGGTCAAACTTGTATCTGAGGTTCTCTTCCGTGTTCACACGCGCGCTGTCGAGAAGGTCCTCGTCCAACATGTTTTCCTCATGGATTTGGTCCAGGAAGAGCTGGTCAGCAGGAGTCCACTCGGTGCCATACTTCTCGTTGACAAGTTCAACGATCTTGGAGAGAGGTTCCTCGGGATCATCGCCTGACGCTGTACCAACATCCGTAAGCCCCTTTACGGTCGCCCCGCCCTTCTTTGCGAGCTCTATAGGTGCCTCGCTGATCTTCTGAAGCCGATAGTACTTCAGTGCGATGTCGTCATCGAACGCGTAACGCGGTCCGGATGCCCGCCGTGGCAGGGCTCGGCCAAGGAGGCGAGCATAGGCATAGCGCTTCTCCAGGTCGGTATCTTGGAAGGGGATAACTTGCGAAAGGAAGGCATAGAGATTCACGAAGGCCTTCAAGCGGTCACGGAACTCCTCCTGGTCGTCATCGCTCAGGGCACGGAAGCGGTCAAGAGCAGGTGTGACCCACCGATACAGCTCAGGGTGCTCCAGCCCTGTTGCCCTCCGACCTGGGGTAAAGAAGGCCTTGCAGAAGTTCTCCACTTCCGAGATGGTGTAGACCCGCATGTCGTCCAGCTCTGCCTGGAGTTGATACAGATGTTGGGGGTCGGACTTTTCCTCCAGGAGAGTCGCCTCGTAGTAGGGCTGGAATGCTCCCTTGATGTCGTCAGGGGTGTTCACGAAGTCCAAGATGAATGTGTCCTCCTTCCCAGGGTGAATGCGGTTCAGACGGCTCAACGTCTGGACAGCGTGAAGGCCCTTCAGCCGCTTGTCCACATACATTGTGTGAAGGAGGGGTTGATCGAAGCCTGTCTGATACTTCTCCGCCACCAGGAGAATCTGGTATTGAGGAGATTCAAATGCGGATGGAACTTCGCTCTCCCGAATCTTGTTGAGGGAGGACTCAGTGTATTCTAGACTCCGGTCGTCAGGGTCAGTAAGAGCCCCGCTGAAGGCCACTAGAACGCGGACATCAGTGTATCCCTTCTCTGCTATGTACTCGTTGAAGGCCTGGAAGTAGCGAACTGCATGGAGGCGGCTTGCGGTCACAACCATTGCCTTGGCCTGATCGCCTATCTTCCTTCTAGTATGTTCGCGGAAGTGTTCCACCATTACCTCGGTCTTCTGTTTGAGATTGTGCGGGTGCAGTGACATGAACCTGGCAAGCGCGGCGGCGGCCTTGCGGCGGTGGACCTTCGGGTCCTCTTCTGCTTGCTTGATTAGCTTGTAGTAGGCGCGGTAGGTAGTGTAGTTCTGAAGGACATCGAGAATGAAACCCTCCTCTATGGCCTGTCGCATGCTGTAGAGGTGGAAAGGGCATGGTTTGCCGTCGGGACCGGGTTGACCAAAGACCTCCAATGTCTTGGCTTTGGGAGTAGCGGTGAAGGCAAAGAAGCTCAGGTTCTTCTGTCGGCCGCGAGCGGCCGCACTGCGAGATACGAGGTCCTGCCACTGCTCTGGCTCTTCCACCCCTGCCTCGGCCTCAGCAGCAGCCTCCTCAAGCGTCCTTGGAGCCAGAATTGCCTTTACATCCTTGGCGGCCTCGCCAGTCTGGCTACTGTGGGCTTCATCCACGATGATAGCATACCGACGGTCAGGAAGGGAAGCAACCTTGTCGACTGCGAATGGGAACTTCTGAAGGGTTGTGATAATGATGGAATCTCCTGAGATGAGAGCATTCGCTAATTGTTGAGAATCGACGTCTACTTTCTTTACAACACCTTCTGCGTGTTCAAACTGGTAGATTGTATCCTGAAGTTGCCTATCGAGAATAAGGCGGTCAGTGATGACTATGACCGAGTGGAAGACTTTCTTGTCCGATGAATCATGAAGGTCACCGAGACGGTGCGCGAGCCAGGCAATCGTGTTGCTCTTCCCTGATCCTGCAGAGTGCTGAATCAGGTAATTCTGGCCTGTTCCATTCTCGCGGGCTGAACCTACCAGCTTGCGAACAGTCTCCAACTGGTGGAAGCGGGGGAAGATCAGGGACTCTCTCTTTCGACCTGTGGCCTGATTCTCGGTTTGCTCAACGTGGATGAATCTTCGCAGAATATCTAGGAGTGAGTCGCTTGCGAGAACTTCCTCCCAGAGATAGGAAGTTCGGTACTTGCCTTCAATGGCATCAGGGTTTCCTGCGCCACCGTCCCTGCCCTTGTTGAATGGTAGAAAACGGGTTTCAGCTCCCGCGAGCTTGGTAGTCATGAAGACCACTTCTTGGTCTACAGCGAAGTGAACGATGGCACGCTTCCCCGCGAAGAGGGTCTCCCGAGGGTCGCGGTCCTTACGATATTGCGTCTTTGCGTTCTCCACACTTTGACCGGTCAGAAGATTCTTTAGCTCTAAGGTGGCGATTGGGAGACCGTTGACAGATAGGGTAACATCCACACTGTTTTCGGACCTGGTCGAATACTTGAGCTGGCGAGTGATGCACAGTCGGTCCTTCCTGTACAACGCGGCTGCCTGAGGGTTGAGAGCCGTCTCAGGTCGCCAGTAGGCCATCTGGATGGTCTTGCCATAGAACTTGAACCCATGCCGAAGGACGTCCACTGCCCCTCTAGCATCAAGGGCCTTCACGAGCGCGTCTATGACCATGGCGCCCAAGTTGGGTCCGTGGATAGCCTCCAGCGAACGCAACACCTCTGGTTGAGAATCTTTCAGGAATGCCAACGCCTCACCTGGGAAGATAGCAGCAGTGCGGTCAATGGCCTCGGGCGGTACCTTGGTGTAACCGTGCCCACGCAAGCTATTCTCGATTGCGTCCTCGAAGGCATGCTCGCGATAATCTGTGGTCATGCTGTTGCACCTTCCTTGGGCATGTAGGTCGAGGGGTCGAGTTGGCCGGTAACCGTGGCTCTAATGAGGGATTGGCGGCGCTCAAGTAGAAGAGTAATCGACAGTTCAAGCTTGTCCGATAGTCGGTTGGACGCGGCATTGGTCTGCTCGACCCACTTGCATATTGACACTTGGTCCTTCATTGGTGGAAGCGGCGTTTTGAGAGACAGAAAAGCCTCAGGATACAGTCGAAGTCGAGATCGCCACACTCCTTGCGAAAAGCGGGCCATCTCAGACCTGTACTCCGGAGTTCGGATGAGCAAGTCCATGAATGGCGGGTAGATCCGCTCATTCGGCCGGTAAACACCGTAGGCAGGGCTTACGATTCCTGATTGTTTAGCCACTCCAGCCGCGCCCATCCACGCCCACATCGTGTTGATGATGAGATCACCTGCCTTGCATCGCTTGTACCCCTCATTGGATTCAGCGAGGAACATATAGACGTTCTTCTCGGACCGGCGAGTGACACCAGTGATGTGAGACACCGTTAGGAGTTCTTCGTTGCCCTTGACCGATGGTTCATTAACTTCATGGAAAAGCGCCTTGTTCCGACAAACCGACCACAACGTAGGAATCATGCCAATGGTGGGAATTCCTGAATCGCGCCAGACTGAGCTCGGATTAAGTCCCTTGGTCACAGCTTGGCTAACTACAGTCATCCGCTTTTCTTCCAACAAGTCGAGGAGGTGTTCTTTCTTCGCGATGAGGGTGTCGATGCGAGCGGTCTCACGGTCAAGAAATGATACCATACGCTTCTGGTCTTGTGCAGGAGGAAGACCTATCGGGGAGTCACCAAGTTTGTCCTGTGTGTAGTGTGCGATTGTAGCCCTGTTACAAACCATATCGATATATCCCGCAGCCTTGAGGTATTCGAGCCAGTAGCGAAGGAAAGCCGTCGAGTTCCCCCCGCGTTCACGGACGCGCAATACAGAATTCTGAATATGAACTGGATTTGGAGACGACCATAGTGCGCAACGGCCAACGTCACCTCCTTCACTAACTAGCAAATCTCCGTACCGTACTTCATATTGTTTGAGGTCCGAGGTTGAGAACCACATTTCTGGCAGATCGCTTGTGTTTACCGAGCCTGCTCGGACATGTCCTGCCTTTAGGTATGGCCGCAAGGTGTCGTTGGGAGACTCAGGCTGATTCTGGAGCATCTTCCCGAGTTGTATGGAGTAGGCCAACTTGACCCTAGTTCTTTCTCGGGGAGGAATGTTTGCCATGAGCTCCTTGTCTGCATTCTCGGCTACCGGTCGCTCGTTGGTTCCTGTTGGATTCTCAATCACTGAACTAGCGTGCATTAATGGTTCTCCTTCAATGCCCGAAGGATTTCCTTCTCAACAGTGTCGATGTCGGCATCAATGCTCTTCAGGTTTCTTGGGGGAATGTATTGGTAGAAATACCGATTAAGGTTGACCTCGTAGCCGACTATTCCTACCTCTTTGTCCTGCTCATCGCGTATATCCTCGTTAACATAGGCATCGGGAACGAAGGGCAGAACCTCGCGCTTCAAGTATTCCGTGATGTTCTCCCCGAGGGGAACATTTTCATAATCACGCAGGTCGGGGTCTGGTTCAGGATAACCCTCTGAGTCAAGGCACACCTTAGCTGACTCGTCTCGTTCACCCAGGGCGTTCAGGATTGCTTTGCGAACTGCTGTGGAAATTGACAAGCCTTCTCGGCTTAATACCTTGTCAAGGTCCTTCTCAAAACTGGCTCGGTCTCTCCAGACTTTCTCGTTTGGTAGCATAGCCAACGCTTTGCGAGTCGTATCCTGCATTCTCTGCGTTTGTGAGTCCTCACTTTCTGTAGCCGCGCCCCGTTTCTTGCTGGATGCGGGGCTGACAAAGGCCCGCTCGTTGTCGAGCCGCTTGACCCTCTCTGAGGTAGCCTGAAAGTTCAGGCGGAGAGGGCGATCGACCGTGACCCGGCGATAACCAAAGTGTGTGGTCGGGAGGATCTTGACGTGACTCCCCTCCCGTAACTCTCCGTAGAGTTTCACTATCTCTGTGATGTGTTGCTCAGTGAGTTCCTGATTCTTCTCGCCTAGATTCCTCCTCATCTTCTGGAAGTAGGAGGAAGCATCTATGAGCTGGACCTTTCCCCTCCTCTCCGACGTCTTGCGGTTGGTCAAGAACCAGAGGTAGGTGCTGATTCCGGTGTTGTAGAACATGTTATCAGGGAGGGCCACAATAGCCTCAAGCCAGTCATTCTCGAGAATCCATCGCCTGATGCTCGATTCTCCCGACCCGGCACCACCCGTGAAGAGCGGGCTCCCGTTGAACACGATTCCCAGCCGCGTACCCCCCTCGCTTGGGGTTTTCATCTTGGATAGCATGTGCTGG
>Ga0326727_10015343_pt1 | contig 16465 bp, 8 predicted proteins | sample MB2enrmetagenome_FD_207643 | JGI IMG/M metagenome (GOLD analysis project Ga0326727, IMG submission 207643) | Lab enriched peat soil microbial communities from McLean, Ithaca, NY, United States - MB29MY | ecosystem: Environmental > Terrestrial > Soil > Wetlands > Peat | place: USA: New York...
GACACGGGACTCTTGCCGCAGCCCGTGCGGACCGCGCAAACGGAGACAACCGGAACTTGCGCCGCGAGCTGGGTGCGTTCAGTTCCCAGCAACCAGAAATCGGCGCCGGCGGCCACGGCACGCGCCGCCAAGTGCATGACGGCTTGGTGGGAAACGTCGCTGTAAGAAAACACCACCGCGTCCACGTCATGTCTGTGAATCAATTCCTCGAGCTCAGCCTCGGGGACTATCGGGATTCCGTCCGGGTAGAGCCTTCCAGACAACTCCGGGGGATATGCCCGGTTTTCGATGTTGGGAATTTGCGTGGCAGTAAACGCCACGACCCTGAGGGCGGGATCGTCCCGGAATAGTACGTTGAAATTGTGAAAGTCCCTGCCCGCAGCACCAAGAATGATCACCTTTTTCATCGGCTAAGCCTCAAACGCGTCGTCCGGCGTTACATGGAGTTGGTTCATCGAACGTCGGCCTGACCGCATTCCGTGGCATGGAACGGCCCTACCATGCCATCGAGTAAGGAGCAAGAGGCGGGCCAAGTTCGCAAAATTCGCCAGCGTTGTTGCGTAACCTACTCATTTTCAAGGGGCTAAAGCCGATCGGGGAGTGAAAATCGGGCGACCCCTCTCCAAACCTGCGAGTTATTACACTGTTCGTTTAGGTCTCCAGTTTGTCGTGTGAAGACCAGAATGACCGGTGTTTAGAGGCTACCGCTGTTGCGGCTCGACGAAGATCCTCGCCATAGAGGGCAGTTGTTTGGCCTGAGCCTCAGGTGTGGAGGAGCGCGTCAGCCACTTTTGGAAGGCGTCCAGGTAGGTGTAGTAGACGGGAGTAATGTAGAGAGTGATGAGCTGGGAAACCAAGAGTCCACCCACCACAGCGAGTCCGAGGGGGCGGCGGGACTGGGCGCCGGCGCCGAACCCGAGGGCAATGGGGAGCGTGCCCATCAGCGCTGCCATGGTAGTCATCATGATGGGACGAAAGCGGATCAGGCAACCTTGATAAATGGCTTCCAGCGGGCTCGTTCCTTTGGTTCGCTCCGCCACGATGGCAAAGTCAATCATCATGATAGCGTTCTTTTTCACAATACCGATGAGCATGATGATACCGACGAAGCCGTAGAGGTTCAGGTCCAAGTGGAACAGTTTCAAGGTGATCAACGCGCCCAATGCAGCCGACGGCAAGCCGGAGAGGATAGTGAGGGGATGGATGAAACTCTCGTAGAGAATGCCCAGCACAAGGTAGATCACCAGGAGGGTGGCTAGAAGCAGAATTCCGAGACCTGTGAGCGAAGACTCATACTGCTGTGCAGCGCCATGAAACGTGGCGCTGATGGTGGCAGGCAGGGTGTTGCGTGCCAGTTCCTCGACGCGCGTGACGGCCTCGCCTAAGGAGAAACCTGGCTTGAGGTCAAAAGAAAGCGTGACCGACGGCAGCTGCCCGGAATGGTTCACCGCCAGAGGTCCCAAGTCCTGCGTCAGCTTCGAGACGGAAGCCAGCGGGACAAGCTGGCCGGTATTCGACTTGATATAGAGCATCGAGAGCGCTTGGGGGTCCATTTGATACTGTGGCAGCAGTTCGGCGATCACCCAGTATTCATTGTTAGGCGCGTAGATCGTGGAAATCTGGCGAGAGCTGTAGGAGGTCGAAAGCGCATCCTCAATTTGGTATGCCGAAACGCCCAATGCGAGGGCTTTATTTCGGTCGATCACCACGTTCACCTGCGGATTGCTGACCTGCAAGTCGCTGTTGACGTCCAGGAGGCCGGGCAACTGGCGCATTTTCGTTTCTAGAAGGAGCGCGTCTTTGTAGAGCTCCTTGGTATCCGGGCCCTCGACAGTGAACTGATAAAGGCTCTTGGTCAGTTGGCCGCCAATCTGAATAGGCGGGGGATTCTGCATGAAGGCCATGACGCCGGGAAGCGACATCATTTTCGGGCGCAGCTCGTTGATCACGTCATCGGTGCTGATGTAGCGAAGATTGGGATCGTGCCGGCTACCCGGAAGGCGCAGATAGCGCTTAAAAGAATCGATCATTTCCTGGCTTGCCGAGGGGCGGTCCTTTAGATGGACGAAGAAGAAGCCGGAGTTGCCGCCATAGCCCGGAAGGCCCGCACCGGCGAATGACATCACGTCCGAAACATTGGGATCATCGCTGATGATCTTGGTCACCTCGAGCTGGTGCTGTTTCATGGAGTCGAACGAAATCCCCTGCGCAGCTTGCGTAATGCCGAACATCCCGCCGGAGTCTTCGCTGGGAAGAAAACCCTTGGGCATTTGCAGGAAGAGCTGGACCGTGAAGGCAACGATGACCAGCGAGGCCACAAAAGTGATGAAGCGATGGCGGAGGACGCCCCGCAGGCTCCAATCGTAAGCGCGTTGAATCGCCAGGAATCCTCGCTCGAAAAGGAGATAGACGTGGCCATGTCGTTGCTCTCCTGGTGGACGCAGGAAGCGGCTGGAGAGCATGGGCGTGAGGGTGAGCGAGACGACGCCGGAGACGACCACTGCGCACATGATGGTCACGGAGAATTCGTGAAGCAGGCGTCCCAACAACCCGCCCATGAAAAGAACCGGGATGAAGACGGCCGCCAGTGAAACGGTCATGGAGAGAATGGTGAAACTGATTTCACGGGAGCCGTTGAGGGCCGCTTCAAATACCCCTTCGCCCATCTCCATATGGCGCACGATGTTTTCCAGCATGACAATGGCATCGTCCACCACAAATCCCACGGAAAGCACCAGCGCCATCATGGAGAGGTTATCCACAGTGTAATTGAGCAGGTACATGACCGCGAACGTTCCGATTATGGACATGGGCAGCGCGAGACTGGGGATAGTGGTGGCCGAGATGTTGCGCAAGAAGACGAAGATTACGAAGACCACCAGGGTCAGGGTAAGCCACAAGGTAAATTTCACGTCGTTGATCGATTCACGAATCGATATGGAGCGATCGTAGAGGGTGGCCATTTGGATCGCGGCCGGAATTTCGGCGCGGAAAGTGGGTAGCAGCGCCTTGACGTTGTTGACCACCTCGATCGTATTCGTGCCGGGCTGGCGTTGGATGGCGATCACCTGGGACGGCTTGCCGTTATACCAGTTCGCGATCTTGTCGTTCTGGACGTCGTCAATCACCCTGCCCAGCATCTCGAGACGCACCGGCGAGCCATTGCGGTAAGCCACGATGAGAGGTCGGTAAGCTGCGGCGTCCATAAGCTGTCCCGTAGCCTGCACCACAAAAGACTTGTGCGTGCCGTAAAGCGTCCCGGTGGGAAGGTTGACGTTTGCCTGTTGGACCGCGGCCATCGCCTCATCAATGCCAATCTTGCGCGTGGCCAGCGCCTTGGGATCGAATTGCACGCGCACGGCGTATTTCTGTGCACCAAAGACCTGGACTTGCGCCACCCCGCTGATCATCGAAATGCGCTGGGCCATGAGCGTGTCGGCATATTCGTTCACCGTCGAGGCGGGGAGCGTGTCGGAATATACCGCCATATAGATGATGGGCTGATCGGCGGGGTTCACCTTCTGATACGAGGGTGGGGCGGGCATGCCGGTAGGAAGCTGGTTCTGGGCATTGGCAATCATCGCCTGCACGTCCTGCGCAGCCGCGTCGATGTTGCGGCTGGCGGCGAATTGCAGGGTGATCTGCGAACCGCCTTGGGTGCTCGCGGAGCTCATTGATTCGAGGCCCGCGATGGTCGAGAAATGGCGCTCCAGCGGGGTTGCCACTGCAGAGGCCATCGTTTCAGGGCTGGCGCCCGGCAAGCTCGCCATGACCTGGATGGTCGGATAATCTACGTTGGGCAGGTCGTTTACCGGAAGATACTTGTAGGCCATCACTCCGAACAGCAGAATGCCCAGCATGACGAGAGTCGTCATGACGGGCCGCCGAATGAAAGGTTCTGCAAGATTCATAAAAGTACGGTGACGAGTGACAAGTGGCGAGTGACGAGAGTGTCACTCGTCACTGTTTTTTGACTGCTACTTTCATGCCGGGGACGAGCCGCAACTGGCCGTCGGTCACCACGGTCTCTCCTGCCGCGACACCTTTTTGTATTACCGTTTCATTGCCGATGCTGCTCGCGACAACCACCGGCCGGTACTCAACCGTTATGTCCTGTTTCACCACAAAAACGTATTGGCCTGCCTGTCCGGTTTGGACCGCCGGTGAAGGGACGACGACAGCGTTGGGTTCAGTTCTTAGCGTGAGCGCAACATTCACGAACTGACCGGGCCAGAGCCGGTTGTCCGGGTTTTCAAATGTCCCCTTCAACTTAATCGTGCCGGTGGTGCTATCAACGGCATTGTCGATGAAAGTCAATACGCCGCGGGAGGGGTTCTGCTCCTGATTCGGAACGGCGGCCTCGACTGTGAGGGGGCCTGTGGCTCGGCATTTCTTGATGTCCGTCAGGTGCTGTTCGGGAACCGAAAACGTGACGTAGATGGGGTGGATCTGATTCAGCACGACCAGCACCGCATCGTTATCCTTAACCAAATTTCCGGGATGGACCAGCAGGGCGCCCGTCCGGCCGTCGATGGGCGACTGGATCGAGCAATAGCTCAAGTCGATCCTCGCCTTGTCAATAGCCGCCTTATCCGCGCGCACCGAAGCAGACAGGGCATCGGCGTTGGTGCGTATGGAATCGTATTGCTCTTTCGAGACAATGCCATCCTGGAAGAGTTGAGTATAGCGTTCGGCTTCCGCAAGGGCGTTCTCGAGTTGGGCTTGGTCCTTCGCTAAGTTAGCTTCCGCCTGCTGGAGCGCCGTATCAAAAGGGGCGCGATCCAACGTAAAGAGGGGATCGCCTTTACGGACGTCCTGGCCTTCGGTGAAATAGGCTTTCTCAATCCTCGCCGCCACCTGCGCCTTGACAGAGACCGTTGAGTACGCTTCCACATTGCCGATGGCGTGGACCTGAATTGGTACAGTGGCCAGGGCGGCAGCGGCAGTGGTCACGGGAGCTGAAAAGTCGGGGGGCATGCCCGGCGTTTCCGCTCTCTTGGCCGAGCACCCCATCCATAGTAGAACACATAGCCCAAGCAGGACAGCCGCCCTGCCGGGCGCAGTTTGTAGGGAGGGCGTCTCACCTGCTGTGGCGCGGGTATGCGGAAGGCGCGCAGCAGCGGGACGCTGCCGCCACAGAGGACGAGACCGCGACAGGTGGGAGCAGGCAGCCCGCGATAGAGCGGGAACGACAACACCGGCGGTGCTCAGGTCGGCTCGACTTTCAAAATAATCCATAGTGCGAGACTCCTCACTCACCTTAGGGTTTAGCGCATGTCATTTGTGGGCCAGGATGGTTCGCAGTCGCGGGAATGACTGCCGTTGGGCAGACTTCAAGCTGGACATACGCCTGTCTCAAATTGGGGGTGCAACGCCCGGCCGACAGGTGTCGTTCAGGAAAGGTGTGCGGTGATCCGGCAAACCACTAGAACCCCGTCAGTAATCACGCTTGCGGCCCATGCGGCCGCCGCCACCCCGATGCTGGCCTCCACCACCGCCACCGCCGCCGAACCCGGCGCGCTGCGGCCGAGCTTCGTTCACGGTGAGGGGACGCCCCTCCAGGGTTTGTCCGTTAAGTCCCTGGATCGCGCGCTGCATGTCTTCTTCCTCAGCCAGCTCGACGAAGCCGAACCCTCTGGATTCACCCGTCATCTTGTCTCGGATGACGGCCGCGGAAACAACTTGGAACCCAGCGTTGGTGACGAATTCACTGAGCACATTATCGGTCACACTGCGGGGAAGGTTCCCCACGAATAATCTCTGAGCCATTTACTCCTCCAGATTTTGGGCAGCCCGTGACGGCAGCCTCTTCATACACACATTCCTCGAGCCGGGCTTGGAAGAGTGAGATCCTCCCGAACCTCACGACTCTCCCTTGCACCCCACGTCAAAGAGCAATTGCCCAAAACCGGAAGGGCTAAGGATTGAAACAGTTCTTGCGTCACATGCAGGAATTAAGCGCCCCTGCCAAGCTTGCCAGCTTCGAACTCTCACCCTGCTCCTTGACCGTTTAACAGGACTTCCTCCTCACGCGAGCGACACCAACAGGCCGGGCCCGACGAACCACTCCAGCGCCGAGTGTCACCTTCTTAAAGAACAATCGCGAAGCGATCCACTTTTACTGATGTTGGATTCGCCGAGAATCGTATTCCGCTCGCGATTGAAAGATATCACTTTTTTCCTTCGGAAACTATCAGAAAAATACAGTCGCCCCTGAATCAGCCGGCGCTGGGGCCGAGAGTCTATCGCGCCGCCTGGCCGCATCCCGATCAAATTGGGCAAGTTGCCGCCTCCGTACCCAACTGACCCGGAGCGAATCTCAGGGCGGGACTTGTTGGTTTACGATCCCATCATCTTAAGATTCTTCTCGATGAGCGCGTAACGGCGCTCGACGCAGGCGTGGCTACGCAAGGGATCTTCGGGGGTGTGCAAGACGTAATCGAGAAGCTTGTCAACGGTGCTGGTGGCGACGTGCAGGCGGGTATCCGAGGAGCCATAGTAGATAAACACTTGCCTATCCGGGCGCGCTACCCAACCGTTGCTGAAGACCACGTTCGAGACATCGCCCGTCCGTTCCTCGCCTTGCGGAGCAAGGAAGTAGCCCCCGGGGCGGTGAGTGACCACCTGCGGGCGATCGAGTTCGCAGAGCACCAGATAGAGAACGTAACGCAATCCGGCGGCCGTATTCCGCACCCCATGGGCAAGGTGCAGCCAGCCTTTATCTGTTTTGATAGGTGCAGGGCCGAGGCCGTTCTTCACCTCCTTGATGGTGTGATACTCGCGGTTATCAATGATCGTCTCCTCATCAATTAGGGCGTTCTCCATGCTGGCCGTGAGACCCCAGCCGATCCCTCCGCCCTTGCCGGCCTGAATGAATTCGTCCTGAGGACGGGTGTAGAAGGCGTACTTGCCCTCCACGAACTCAGGATGTAGCACCACGTTGCGCTGCTGGGGCGACTTGGTTTTCAAGTCCGGCAAGCGCTCCCAGCTTTTCAGGTCCTTGGTGCGGGCGATGCCGCATTGGGCGATAGCCGAGGACGTGTCCCACGGCGGGGTCTTGGGGTCCTTGCGCTCCGTGCAAAACAGCCCGTAAATCCAGCTGTCCTCATGCCGCACCACCCGAATGTCGTAGACGTTAATGTCGGGGTCCTGGGTCTCCGGCATCAGGATGGGGTAATCCCAAAACCGAAAGTTGTCGATGCCGTTCGGGCTTTCGGCAACGGCGAGGAACGATTTGCGGTCGACGCCTTCGACGCGAGCCAACACCACAATCTTGCCTTCGTACTCCATGGCTCCTGCATTGAAGGTCGAATTGATGCCCAGGCGCTCCATCAGGTACGGATTCGTTTTCGGATCGAGATCGTAGCGCCAGAAGACCGGCGTGTGCTCGGCGGTGAGCACGGGATGCTGGTAACGGTCAAACACACCGTTGCCGCCTGCGATTTTGCGATTCTTACGCCTTATCAGCTTCTCGTGACGCTCGAGCAGCGCTTGCGCTTGGCGTTTGAATACACCCCGGCGAAGACCCTGAGCTGATGACTCTGAAGTCGATCTAATTTTTCCCTTCACGTCTGCCTCACAGTTCTCGCGGCGTAACCCAAGAGAATCACCACAGAGGCCACAGAGTTCACGGAGAGCAAAGCATCTCCTCTGTGATCTCTGTGCGCTCAGTGGTGAATCTTCTAGGCCCACGGAGAGGACGTGTTTCACCCCAGCCTCGCCATAACCTCGAAGCACATTCGGCTGTTATGATATGGGCATTTCCATTGGTCGACTTTGAACTTGTCGGGGCTCGGAACGCCCTCTCGCGAGACCTTCCAAAACCATTCACCGTGCCGGCGATCGACGATGTATTTCTCGATGAATTCCCAACTCCTCTCGGCGGCCCTGCGAAAATGTTCTCGGCCCGAGAGTTGATGGGCATTCAAGAATCCCACCACGGCTTCGGCTTGGGGCCACCACTCCTTGCCTGTGTCGATGATCCCGCTGGCGTCCGCTTCATAGAGCAGCCCGCCATCGGGATCCACCGCCTGGTCGAGCACGGCTTGCGCCATTTCGACAGCCTCTTGCCGCACTTCGGCGAGGATCTGCCGGTCGCACAGCACTTCCGCAGCTTCACAAAGAAGCCACGATCCTTCAATGTCATGACCAAATGAAATATGATCGGATTTCGAATGCCACTCTTCATCAAAGAACATCCGGAAGTGATGGTTCTTGCGGTCGATAATCTGCTCGAGGAAAACCCCGATAAGTTCCTTCAGACGGCCGCGCAGGGCAGGGTTGTCACGGCAGCGCAATAGATTCGCGTAGGCCTCGAGCAGGTGGAGGTGCGTATTCATGGACTTCTTCTCGTCCATGTCGACTTTGCTCAGACGCTGGTCGCGGGCCAGCGTCCAATCGCGCTCGTAGGTTTCGAAATAGCCCCCGTGGAGCGAATCATGGCTCGCAGATTCGATGGCCTCAAAGAGCCCGAGCGCTCGCGTAAGCGCGTTCTCGTCGCCGGCGGCCCGGTAATATTCCGCCAAAGAGTACACGGTAAACGCCTGTCCGTAAATGCGCTTTTTGGATTCGACCGGGCGGCCAAGATAATCCACCAGCCAGAAGACGCCGTTAAACTCCGAGTCCCAGAAATGCTGCGTAATATAGCTGTAGGCGCGGCGCGCGGTTTGACGGTAGATCTCTTCGCCGTACACGCTGAAGGCCTTTGAGAAAGTCCACAGAATGCGGGCGTTCAGGATGAGGCCCTTGGGCGCGAATGGGTCGATGGTGAGGTCATTGGCAATCAGACCTCGGAAACCGCCATATTGCTCGTCAATTGCATGCTCGAGCCAGAAGGGCAGGACGTTCGTCAGCAGCTCAGTCTCAACTTGTTGTCGCAGGTGCTGCACGGCGTTACTCGATTTACTTTCGACTCTCGACTCTGGACCTTCGACTTGTCTCGATGTCGGCGCTACATTCCAGCCGCCGCCAGGGGTTCCACGGTCCCGTTCCGAACCGGCGCCTGGCTGAGAACTTCGCGAGCCTTCAGGTGGTCGTACCAGGTGAACTTCAGCACAATTGAGGTCACGGCGACGATCGCCGCTGTAATCGCCGCGCTGCCGAATTTCTGAATCACGACGTAGATGGGCAAAGCTACCAAGCTGACCTGCCACGTGATGCCGACCACAATGTTAAACATGTCGCGCCAGAAGTCTTTGTTGCGCTCGAAAGCGGGATCCTCAGCGCGGACTTTGGCGAGAATGGGGCTCCAGAAGCCCCAGGGCCGCACGCGGCGATAAAAGTCCTTCAAGATTTCTTCGTCTTCCGGCTTAGTGAGCCATGTCCCGGCCAGACATCCCACCAGGGAGATCGCAAACACGAGCGGGAAGACCAGCGCCACGTCCGAGTTTACCGGATGCACCTGCAAGAAGCCCTTGACGAAGGAAAACTCGGGGAGCAGCGTCGGCAGGATCAAGGAGCTTGCGATGCCGCTGAGCATTCCCCAGAAATATCCGTAGCCGTTAAACCGCCACCAGTACCACTTCAACGTGTTGGACGCTGTATACCCGCCCCAGAGTCCGGAAACAATCCAGAGCACCACGGAGTTTACGGAGGCCACGTACCAGCCGATGCCCGCGCCTACCAGCACCACGACGAACGAACTCAGGTAGCTCAGTCGTACGTACGTTCTGGGACTGGCAGTCGGGTTGATGAAGCGCTTGTAGATGTCGTTCACAAAGTAGGGTGGCGCGGCGTTGACCGTAGCCGCAAAGTTCGACATGAACGCCGCCAGCAAACCTGCAATCAGGAATCCGAGGAGGCCCGTCGGAACAAACCGGCCCAGCGCGTAGGGGAGCACCAATTCGAAATCCATGTTCGTTCCCATTCCCCGAATCTGATCGCTGAAGAAAACCACAGCCAGCACGGTCAATCCGGTGATCAGGAAGTAGCGGGGCAGGGTGAGCACGATGTTCACCCAACTGCTCATCAGGGATGCTTCGCGGGCATCCTTGGACGATAGGACCCGCTGCATATCGTAATTGGGCGCCGGGCCGGCCATGCTGATCAGCACGCCTTTGAACAACAACATCATGACGAAAAAGCCGAAGATTCCATAGCCGTCTTCTGCGATCTTCGCGCTCGCTGAGGGAATCAGCGAAGACCAATCGAGATTCAGATGCCAGCCAAAGAAGATGTGGTCCCAGCCGGGCGGCACAAAATGCTGCAGGGCGCCGGGTGTGACCTTGGCCATGGCGATAATGCCGACCGCAAACGAGGCGATGGAGAGAATGCAGAATTGAATGACTTCGGTGATCACCACGCTGAACATGCCACCCTTGATCACGTAGATGGCGGTAATGGCGATCAAGATGGTGGCGTATTGGTTGGGTGACAGGTGCCAGGGCAGAAATATCGCCGCAAACTTTCCGATCCCTTTGAAGCCATAACTGAAGAAACCGATGATGCTCACGAAGGCGTAGACCACCACGATCAAGTGCGAGAGTTGCGCGCCGCGGCCCGTCCCGAAGCGCGTCTTGATCCACTCCGCGCCGGTCATCACATTCGAGCGGCGCAACCACGCCGACAAGTAAACCATCAGGAAAACCTGGTTGAAAGTCGGCCAGAGCCACGGGATCCAAACGCTCTTGAGGCCGTAAACGAACATCCAGTAGACCAGCAGCATGGTGCCGCTGATGTCGAACATGCCCGAGGCATTGGAAATACCCAGCACATACCACGGCAAAACGTTGCCGCCCAGAAAATACGCCTTGATATCCCGGGAAGCACGGTGGGAAACCCAATAACCCACCAGCACGGAGGCGGCGAGATAAGCCAAAATGATTGCGATATCCACGGGATGAAGATTCATAGTCCCTCTTTCTGGCCAGGCAAATGACCCCCCCCGGCCCGCGCCGGCTGATGAAAGTGCCGGTGCGGGCCACCCTCTCCCCAAGGAGAGGGTGCTGACCAGTGCAACCTTCGGAGCATCGATTGAGTAGCCCACTTGATCCAACTTGATGCTCGGAATGTTGTTCTTACGCGCACATGCGAGGGCCGACAAGACGATCAGAAGAGAAAGGCAGCGTGAGGTCTTGATCAAGGATCGACGGCAGGGTGCATGGATGGGAAACCCGGAGTCTCGCATGACTCTGTCTCCGTCAGGATAATCGGAGTGTGCGCGCGAATGAGTGTCTCTCTTTCCAGCCGGGTTTGCAAATGGAATTGGAGTACAGGTAGCGCGGACCCCAACACCGGGGGGTCCGCGCTACTGGGTCCAGCAGCCGCACTCCAAGAATTCGGATATAATTGCGCGTACCTTTGGCGACAGGCGCAAGAACCGTGGACCCCAAAAACGGGGGGATCCGCGCTATCCGGCCCGTCGCGAAGATCTGCCGCGTAACCGCGGATTTTATTACGGGGCAAGCGCTTATGAAATATGGCTATTTTGATGATGAGAATCGAGAGTATGTCATTACGCAGCCGGATACTCCCCTGCCCTGGATTAATTACCTTGGATGCCAGGCTTACTTTGGAATCATCTCGAACACGGCAGGGGGCTATTCGTTTTACCGCGATGCACGATTGCGACGCCTCACACGCTACCGCTACAACAACGTTCCCTACGATTTGAGCGGGCGCTACATTTACTTGCGGGATGATGAATCGGGCGAATTCTGGTCGCCGTCCTGGCAACCAACCCGGCACAATCTCGAGAACTACACCTGCCGCCACGGACTGGGTTACACCAAGATCGGGTCGCGCTACAGAGGGATCGATGCCCAGGCCACTTACTTCGTTCCGTTGGACGAGGACCTCGAGGTTTGGCGGCTCACGCTTTCCAACCGGCGCCCAGGGGCTTCCTCACTCTCCATCTTCTCCAGCATCGAATTCTGCCTGTGGGACGCCCAGGACGATGCCACGAATTTTCAACGCAATTTCAGCATTGGCGAGGTGGAAATCGAGGAGGGCGTGATCTACCACAAGACGGAATATCGCGAGCGGCGCAATCACTTCGCCTATTTCGCCTGCTCGCGCCAGCCGGCAGGCTTTGACACGCAGCGAGAGGCGTTTGTGGGAGCGTACCGCGGCTGGGAGAAGCCGGTGGCTGTCGAGCGGGGGCGTTTGTCGAATTCCGTCGCGCACGGCTGGGCTCCCATTGGCGCGCACCACGTCAAGCTGCATCTGGCGCCTGAGGAGACGCAAGACATCATTTTCCTGCTGGGCTACCAGGAGAACCCGCAGGGGCAGAAATTTGACCCGCCTGACTCGCAGACCGTTAACAAGAAAACGGTGAAGCCGATTATCACGAAGTACCTGGGTTCGGCGGAAGTCGAGACGGCTTTTGAACGGTTGCGGCAATACTGGGCCGGCCTGCTCGCCATCTGCCAGATGGAGACGCCCGACGTGCACACCAACCGCATGGTCAACATCTGGAATGCCTACCAGTGCATGGCAACTTTCAACATGTCGCGTTCGGCGTCGTTCTACGAGTCCGGAATTGGGCGTGGTTTGGGCTTTCGGGATTCCAACCAGGACCTGCTGGGCTTTGTGCACATGGTTCCGGCGCGGGCGCGTGAACGCATCCTGGATCTTGCCGCCACGCAATTGCCGACGGGCGGCGCTTATCACCAGTATCAGCCGCTCACCAAGCGCGGCAATAACGATATCGGCGGCGACTTCAACGACGATCCGCACTGGCTCATTGTGGGCGTGGCGGCTTATCTGAAAGAGACGGGCGACTGGAGCATTTTGGATGAGCCCGTCCCCTACGATAATGTTCCGGGCTCGGAGCAGCCCCTCTATGAGCATTTGCAGCGCAGCTTCCAATACACGCTCGACCGCCTGGGACCGCATGGATTGCCACTGATCGGCCGCGCGGACTGGAACGATTGCTTGAATTTGAACTGCTTCTCCGACACGCCCGGACAATCGTTCCAAACGACCACCAACAAAGATGGCAAGGTCGCCGAGTCCGTCTTCATTGCCGCGCTGTTTGTGCTCGCGGGCAGGGAACTGGCGGACATCGCCCGGCATCGTGGCCGGAAGGATGAAGCGAAACGTTATCTGGCTGAAGCAGCCAAAATGGAAGATACCGTCCGAAAACATGGATGGGATGGTGAGTGGTTCCTGCGGGCCTACGATGACTTCGGCCGCAAAGTCGGCTCGAAAGAGTGCGCCGAGGGGAAAATCTTCATCGAGACGCAGGGCTTCTCGGTACTGGCAGGCATTGGGCTGGATGATGGCAGGGCGGCAACGGCGATGGAATCGGTTGCGAAGCACCTCGCTACCGCGCACGGGATCATCCTCCAGCAACCCGCGTATTCGAAGTACTATTTCGAGCTGGGAGAAATCTCCTCTTACCCGCCGGGTTACAAGGAAAATGCCGGCATCTTCTGCCACAACAATCCCTGGGTGATGATTGCGGAGACCCGAATTGGGAACGGCGACCGAGCCCACGATTACTATGCGCGCATTAATCCCTCCGCGCGAGAACCGATCAGCGAACTGCACCGATGCGAGCCGTACGTTTATGCTCAGATGATCGCGGGACGCGATGCTCCGACGCACGGTGAAGCGAAGAACTCCTGGCTGACCGGGACGGCAGCCTGGAACTACTACGCCGTCACCCAGTGGATCCTGGGCATTCGTCCCTCTTATGAGGGGCTGGAGATTCGACCTGTCGTCCCAAAGAGTTGGCGGGGATTCAAAGCCACTCGCATCTTCCGCGGAGTGACCTATCGCATCACCGTGACGCGCGCGGGGGACGGCGACCACGTCGCGTTGCGGGTCAATGGCGTGCCGTTGGAGGGCGCGGTTGTGCCTGCCCCGGTGGCTGGACGGCACGAGGTTGAAGTAGAAGCAATTCTGGGCAGGTAAGCAGGTAAGGTGGGCAGTGGGCAGGCAGCCAGATGGGTACGTGGGGCAGGCGCCGACCTCCATTTGCCGACTGCCTACTGCCCACCCTGAGGACGAAGATGGCGGGGTAAACCCGCCGCTACTTTGATTCATCCTCAACTGCCGACTGCCTACTGCCGACTGCCTACCTGCCCACCTGCCCCCTGCCCTACGGTTCATCCTCGACCTCAAGGGCGTTGAGGCAGGCATAGTCCTTCACGGGGACGAAGGTCAGGAGCAGCTTGCCCTGGGCGTTAGGCTCGAGGTTGTGAAAGGTCTTATCCAGGGCCTTGAGAGTTCCTCCGGCCTCTTTGAAGATGTCGAAGTTGCGAAGCAGTGCCTGGCCATTGCAATAAACGTCGAAGACTCGGCTACCCGGGCCGCCTTCCAGCGAGCCATTCTGGTCGGGCACACTGGGATTGCGATTCGGCACCGCCCAATAGGTTTCCGCAAACCGAAGCGTGACTTTGTACTTGCCCGGGGCCACCGGGATGGCATAGCTGAAATTCCCGAAACGCTCACCCGAATAGAGGTTGGGGTCGGGTGTATGGCTGACCGGGATACGAGTAATGTGCACGGCTAGTTGGCCACCGCTGTAATAACGATCGGGCTGCCACACCTTGCCCGCGTTGTCGGTATAGGAATGATCTCGGGCAGCGATCCGGATGGGGTTCATCCTTCCCGGGGGTGCGGGCTCAATCTCCAGCGCGCTGAGAATCGGGACGTCAGTGAGCGGTTCAAACTTCAAGTGCAAGTAGCCGTCTGGAGCCGGCGTCACGTCCTTGAAAATGCGCACGTCGGCTACGTTATTTCCTCCCGCATCTTTGATGACGTCGAAGATCTTGAGCAGGGGCGTCCCGTTCATCATAACATTAAACAGGCGGCTGGTTTCGCCGCCGCCGGAGAGCGTTCCAGGGCCATAGTGAGTTTCGACAAAGTAGAGATGAAGCTCATAGTTGCCGGGTCTTAGAGGGATATTGTAGGAAAACACTCCGGCGCGAAGCGCGTCAAACAAAGTCAGGTCCGCAGCGCGCGAGATAAACTGTGGCGACTGGCTGAGCGCCTCACCTCCGGAGTAGTACCGGTCACCCTGCCACGCGTTTCCATCCCGGTCGACATACTGATCTTTCGCGTACCCGCAAAGAATCCTCACGGGGTTGGTTGGAACAGTCACCACCGGGTTCGCCGCCGCAGGTGCACTGGCGGCAAGTGAGCGCTGCGCGGGAGGGCCCGTGTGTCTCCACCAGTGCAGTGAGATTACTCCCGCCACCACGATCAGTGCAGGTATTACTGAGACCATAAGCAAGAGCCGGAAACCAGGAACTGCTTTAGGTTGCGCCGTAACTGCGGCGCTAAGCTGCGCAGTGGGTTCGGTCTTCGATTCGGGCGCCGGGGAAATCCCTGAATCGGTTTGGGGTTCGCTGGAAGGCGTTTGTCCTTGAGGAACGAATCGCGGGACGTAGTGGCCGGGGTCAATCACTATACGGAGCGCGTGCCCTGCTCCCTCAGCTTCGTAATATTGTTTCAGCTTTTGACGGAGCCGGTGAAACTCAACGCGTACAATGGCATCCCGATTTTGGTCAAAGTCTGCCGCCCTTCCCAGGACGTCGGTGGCAAGGTTGTACTCCTTGATTTGTTCCGACCGGCCCTCGAAGTACTCGTTGCAAATGTGCTCGAGTAGTTTGGATTGCCGAGGGGCTTTGGCGAAGATACCCGAACTCAGAGCAGCTCTGAGTTCCTCTCTCTCTTTTTGCCTTGGAGTTGACATTGCCATGCCCGGTGACCCAAGCCAGCAACCGGCTCCCGATTATAGCACCAATTAGGGGTCGTTCACAGCATAAGCTGTTACAGCACCGTTACTAGCTGAAATGTACTCCGTACACGAGCAGAATCACAGGGGTTGCATAAGTAACCGTGGGGTGACCAAGAATTAACAGGTATAACGTTGTGTTACATCCCGAGCCGTGATAGATAGACTCGCGGCGGAGGAAACGCGCGCGGTCAACGTCCGCACCGTTCTATAGCACCGCCACTTTACCCTGTTAGGGCAGGGCTGCCGAGTTTGCGTCGGGGCAAGTCTTATTCGGACCTTTCCATAAAGAACTAAAGAACTTAAGTTGGTCAACAACTCCTATTTTGTCCTGTTCTAGCAGGGCTGTCTGTTTTGCGTCGGGGTAGGTCGATCTTTGCGAGTTTCCACAAGAACTGAGTTGGTCAGCAACTCCTAACCTAACAGAGGAGGTATGCATGTCATTAAGGAAGAATGGTTTTGTACTGCTGACGATAGGTGTGTTCCTTGCTTGTTGCGCACCCCTTCGTGCGCAGACTGTTTATGGATCCATCGCTGGCACCGTTCTGGACGCTAGCGGAGCGGCGGTTCCAGACACGACAGTCACACTGACCAATATTGGGACCTCAGAAAGGCGGGCCATGCAGTCAGATTCAGCGGGGTCCTACACATTTGTCAACATTCTGCCGGGCAACTATCGGCTCGAGGCGGAAAAAGGCGGCTTCAAGCACTTCAAACGTGAGCCCATCCTCGTGGAGGTCGGAAGCGCGCTCAGAATCGATCTCCCGATGGAAGTCGGAG
>Ga0326727_10015344_pt1 | contig 16465 bp, 17 predicted proteins | sample MB2enrmetagenome_FD_207643 | JGI IMG/M metagenome (GOLD analysis project Ga0326727, IMG submission 207643) | Lab enriched peat soil microbial communities from McLean, Ithaca, NY, United States - MB29MY | ecosystem: Environmental > Terrestrial > Soil > Wetlands > Peat | place: USA: New York...
TCTTCGGTTGGCGTTTGTATGGTGTAGCCTAAGGCGCCACGGCTGTGGGGAACGATGCTGATCTTGGTGACCGGTTCACCATGCGGCACCAGTTCAGCCACCAACGCGTGGCCAGACTCGTGGTATGCAACTGTAGTCCGTTCCTGCTTGTTCATCACTCGACTCTTTTTCTCGGAACCCGCAATCACCCGTTCGATCGCAGTCTCGAAATCATTCAGGGTGACTGCCGTTGCCTTGCGCCGGGCGGCGCCTAATGCCGCCTCATTCATGGCATTCTCCAGATCAGCGCCGCTGAAGCCAGCCGTCATCCGGGCTGCCTGCTCCATGTCAAAGTCCGCCGCCAGTTTAATACCCTTGCTGTGAATCCGCAGGATCTGCACGCGGCCAATGAGATCCGGATTGCCGATGGCGACCTGGCGATCAAAGCGGCCCGCGCGCAGAAGTGCCGGGTCAAGCACCTCCGGACGGTTGGTGGCAGCCATGATAATCACCGGGGCGTTGGTGTCGGTTTTGAACCCGTCAATCTCCGCCAGCAACTGGTTGAGGGTCTGCTCACGCTCGTCATTGGTGCCCATGCGTATCGCGCCTCCCCGGCTCTGACCAATGGCGTCAATCTCGTCAATGAAAATGATCGCCGGAGCCGTCTTGCGCGCCTGCTCGAACAGATCGCGCACGCGGGCGGCGCCCACGCCAACAAACATCTCGACAAACTCGGAGCCGCTGGTTTCGAAGAACGGGACCTGGGCCTCGCCGGCCGTTGCTTTAGCCAGCAGCGTCTTGCCGGTGCCCGGGGGCCCGACCAGCAACACGCCCTTGGGGATATGCCCGCCGAGTTGCCCGAATTGCTCCGGCGTTTTCAGAAACTGAATGGTCTCTTGGAGCTCACCAATGGCTTCATCCGCTCCGCCCACATCTTTGTAGGTGACCGTAACATCTTCCGGCTTGACCTCGACCGCTTTGCTCTTGCCGACTCCAAAGATGCTGCCCATCCCTCCGGCAGCCCCACCCGCTCGCTGGTAGGCCATGTACCAGAATGCGCCAAGTAACAGCAGCGGCAGAAGGTTCAGCAAAATACCACCCAGGGGGCTCGGCGGGTGCTCGAAGTTGTAAGTTACTTTTGCGCTTTGTAGCTCTTCAATCAGCTTGGGGTCCCCGGTAGGCGCAGGGACGGTATTGAATGGCACGGCCGGAGGAGTTCCCTGCGGTTGGGGATTCTTCATCTCACCCACGATGCCCCTTTCGCCGATGGTTATCTTCACGATTTGACCACCAGCCAGTTTCGTCTTGAACTCGCTGTAGGCAATTTCGTTGCCCCGGCTAGGAGTTAAGACGAATACCTGGAACAGCCACAAGACAATTAGGCCGGTGATCAAATAGGTGATGACGAAATTCCACTGACGCCGACTTTGCTCCTGGCGCTTTTTTTCATCGTCGGGTTTTCTTGGTGACGGCTTCGGTTCGTTCATGGTACACCTCCCAGGTGCGAGCAGAATCAGATGTGATCCTCATTTCCCTTCAATGCTGCCTCACTAAATTCAAGCGCTAGATTCAACCTACATAACAGCTTCCGCCGAGCCCGAAAGAAACGTGAACTGAATGCGTTCACCCGGATGCCTAGCGCCAGGCGGTTTTCAATCTTGATTGTGAGTGACCGGCTACTTGTAACTGAAGCCCGGCAGTGCTCCACCCTTCCGCTCACATCTTACGCAGGCCGATAGCCAGTGCGATCCAAGCCCAGCCGTAGAAAACCAGCTCAATTCCAACGAAGAGACCGATCACCCAAAACCCCGTGGCCGGCCATCCCGCCAGGACGAGAACGCCCAGGATCGATGTGACGACTCCGCTCAGGGCGTGCCACCCCCAACCCGGCAGATGGGCCCACAGCGATACTATCAATTGATACAGGCCGGCGATCAGGAAGAACATCGACATCACAAGCGTCAAACCCTCGGCGCTCATCACCGGCCTGGTGATCATCAGTATGCCGGTTATGGCGAAGAGAATGGCGATCAGCAGGTGCAGGAAAAACCCTGCCCAATTCCCAACCATAAACGCACTGACGAACTCGAAAATGCCGGCAAACACGATCAGCCAGCCGAAGAACAACATCGAGGCCACCGTGGCTGTAACGGACCGTACAATCGCGGCGACGCCGAGCAACAGCAACACGATGCCAAACGCGAGGAACCATCCCCAATAATGAATCATCTCCGGGGTAACTCGAACGATCAACACATCAGTCATTGTCAGTTCTCCTTTCGTGAATTTTGGACTGCTACCCAGGCGCCCCTCCTCGGTGAGGTGGGATCGGGGGGTGGTGAGGACCCGAGTCAGCGCAGGAACCAACCACCCCTCCCGCGTCCTTAGCCAAGCAGGCCCGCGCTGAACTGCACGGACGTACTCATAACTTCCCGGCTCCGCCTTACTTGCGTGCTTCCCGCAGGTGGTGGAGGATTTGTTGCTGCTTGGTCAGTAGTTCCGTGATCGCCTTAATCTCGAAGTCCGCTTTCGCGGTCTCCGCCTCTGCTTTTAGTGTCTGCAGCTTCGCCGCAGCGGCCTTGATCTCGGACTCGAGCTTGTCCTGGATTGCCTTCTTCGCCATGTTCAATTCGACATTCACAATGTTCTCCCTTGTGTCTCCAATAGGGTTTCTTGGCGTGATTGTCTTGAAACCACATCCTGTCGTAGAGCAAGGCGAAGGCCACACCCAAGTTGTTGAAGGCGTTTGTGTTCCCAAATCACAAGATCACGATTTCTTCGCGAATTCGCGAACTTCGCTAAAAAATAATGTGGCGGTGACTGGTAGCGCGGAGATGCGGGGGGTTACGCTCCTCCGGATGTGCCAGGATAAGCCTGGCTGATCTTGTGAACTGAAAGGAGTTCACCTTGTAGATTACCCGTTCGACAAGTAGCCCGGCAAGCGTGGGCGAGAGTAATCCTGCTGACGAAGCCTTGCCAGGGCGAACTCGTGAGCCGCAGTGCAAGCGAACTCGATTCGGCCCCGTTATGCAATGGAAGGTGGCCAGCCCGCCGGAGAGTGGTGAAGCCTGGAACCGGTGAGGAAGCAACGGGTGAGAGCACTCATCGGGCCTTCCGGGGTGGGAGGAGGCGGCGCGCGAGGACAGATCAGTCGAGGAACCTGGGAGGCCCGACGGGGCGGGGGAGAGGCGACTCGCCCCCAGGCGCTGGGGGAAATCCATAACCTCCAGGGCTGCGCCGCCGGGAGTCGGAGGGGCTCATAGTGTGTGCTGAGCAGCACGTTGTTCAGGAGGGTTGAAGTCCCTCTGGCGCCCGGATGAGGGGCGTCATATCCGAAAGCGGGGGTAATGCCTCGCTGGCCGGAGAGCAGTTGGTAGGACTCCGGAGGGCAGGGTGTCCATCGCGAGGTGGAATCCGAAGGGCATGAGGAGAAGTACCGGGCCGTAATCAATGGGGGCTGCCCCGATGATGAACCGGTCGGCCAAAGGTGGGGCAAGGTCGAGCCTGCAATATGGAGGCGAAGGCGTTCTCATTCACCCACCGCACCAAGGTGTTTGCGGATGGCACGGTACAGAAGAACAGCGCGTGACCTCAGGAGGACTGGCAGAGTCTCCGGGTGGCACCGGAGTAAGCAGACCTATGAGCGGAAGCGAAGTGGCGAGTGACGCTCTGCCAGTAGACGGACCGCTGTGTAGTACCTGAAGCGCGGCTAAAACCGCGTGACCGAGTGATCGGCGACCGGAGTGGGTCGGGGAAGGCGGCGGGCGAAGGCAGGAGGGACGGGAAGGGCAGCCAGATGAGTAAGGGCGATGAGGTGGATCAGTTCGCTTAGCGAAAAACCCGTACATCACCGTCCGAGGATACTGGCGGCCCGGATCAACCTGAGGGGCGTGACGAAGGGTCCACACAGTAGTTGCCCTTGGCTCGCGTCTCCGCCGGAGATGTCTTCGTGAAAGCTGCATACGGGAAAACCGTCCGTGCAGTTTGAGCGGCGGACGGAGGCCACCGCGCAAGCGCGCCTCCTCCGACCCGACAGCGAAGAGGCGGGTAACGACCGTGGAGCGAAGGGGCCTCACTGGAAGTGAACTTCAGTAAGAGGAGGAGAATGCCGCTTGGAGAAGATCCCCACTACGGAAGAACGGAAGTGGAGCGTAGAGCCGCTGATGAGCAGCGAGCGCGAGGTTCTGCTACCGGGGAAACTCTCTCTTCTGAGACAGAAGTTGGGCCAAAAGGCCAAGCAGGAACCGAAGTTCCGGTTCTACGCGTTGTATGACCGGATCTATCGGCAGGAGACGCTGGAAGCGGCGTGGGAGCGAGTGCGTGCCAACCAAGGCGCACCGGGTGTGGATGAGGAGACGATCTCACAGGTCGAGGCCTCATCCGCCGGGGTGAAGGGGTTTCTGGATGATTTAAAGGAATCACTGCGCACGAAGCGCTACCGGCCGCAAGCGGTACGACGCGTCTACATCAAGAAGGAGAATGGGAAGCTGCGACCGTTGGGCATCCCAACGGTGCGGGACCGGGTGGCACAGATGGCGACCCTGTTGATCCTGGAGCCGATCTTTGAGGCGGATTTCCTGGATTGTTCGTACGGGTTCCGTCCGGGACGCTCGGCGCACCAGGCTCTGGCGGAGATACGCGGGCACTTCAACGCCGGGTATCAAGCGGTGTATGACGCGGACCTGAAAGGCTACTTCGATTCGATTCCTCACGACAAACTGCAGGCGTGCTTGCGCATGCGGATCGCGGACCGGCAGGTCCTGAAGCTGATTCGGATGTGGCTGGAGACGCCGGTAGTGGAAACGCCGGAGGAGAAGGGCGGCAAGCCGAAGGTGAGCCGTCCGAAGCAAGGAACACCGCAGGGCGGAGTCATTTCCCCGCTGCTGGCGAACCTCTATTTGCATTGGTTCGATAAAGTGTTCCACGGCCCGCGAGGGCCGGCCCGCTGGGCCAAGGCGAAGTTGGTGCGCTACGCCGACGATTTCGTGGTGCTGGCGCGCTTTCTGACCCCCAACCTGCGCGGATGGATCGAGGAGAAGCTGCAGGCCTGGATGGGGTTGGAGATCAACCGCGAGAAGACGCGCGTGGTGGACTTAAAAGAGCGGCAAGCGCACCTGGACTTTCTGGGGTACACGTTCCGATACGACCGCGACTGGAAAGGTCGTGGGCATCGCTATCTGAACATTGTGCCGTCGAAGAAAGCGCTGCAAAGGGAGCGGAATCAACTGCGGGAGATGACCGGGTATTCCCAAAGTCATAAACCCCTGCCGCGCCTGATTGCAGAGGTGAATCGACAACTGAAAGGCTGGGGAGGCTACTTCTCGTTTGGGCGCCCCCGTGCAGCTTACGGCAAGATCAACAACTTCGTACTGTGCCGCCTCTATCGTCATGTGGGACGGAGAAGCCAACGACCCTTTCGCCCACCCCAAGGGAAAACCCACACGCAGCATTTTCTGCGCATGGGCCTGAAGTTATTAACGGTCCCTCGGTGAGCGCCTGCCTCTGCCTGCGGTCGGCAACTTTCTGGAGAGCCGGATGAGGGAAACCTTCACGTCCGGTTCGCCGAGGGGAGAGTGGGCCGCCTCTATCGGGCACGCCCTCTCTCCTACTCTACCGGCGAGCCATGGGTTTCAGCGTCGGGTTGATGGGAGTGATGTTTGGCTTTGGTGACCTGGTAATCGAGTGCAACGCAGAGGGATTGGAACATCAAGGCCTGGCTACGGCACCCGCCGGTTGGTCCATGATTCTTTCCGGCGAATCCAAACGAGACCGCCGGGTGTCTGACGTTGGGGAGAAGGACCTCGACCATGCCAGCAATGACCGACGCACGAAGCACTCAGGCTGCACGCCGCTCCTCGTATGCAACTTCGTGACCTCTTGCAACCACTTTTGTGCGCTTGGGTGCAAGCTCAAAGGATCTGCGAAGCACTGATCCTAGAATCCACCGCACGTCGTCAGTACCGTAAGGGTAGACGATATAGTCAAACGCCCCCCGTTGAATGACCTCCAAATACATCGCCGGGTCATAGAACCGGGAGCACACAATCACGGGGGGTTTTAGCTCGCCCGAACTGACAGCACGGGGAAGGTGGTCGAAGCCGCTTTCGACAAACGCCGTGTCACAAAACAACACGTCGGTCGCTTGCAATGCTAGGATCGCCGAGACCTCGCCTACAGTCGAACAAGGGCTCGGCTCAATACCGCACTCTGCAAGAGTTTCCATAAGGGCTTCTCGGCCTTCGCGATCGGAGATTGCCACCAAAGCTCTTCCAGCTTTACCCATATCAACCTCCCCTCGAACGCCTTTCGTTTGCTACCCGACAGGCACCCATTGCCTACGCTTTCGCGGCTAAGTGATACTCGCGTCGAATGTGTTCGATATCGACCTCGGGCTTGGGGAATTTCATGTTTAGCGTTTCCAAGTGTTTTACTACGATCCGGGCCACAGCAAGGTTCCGGAACCACTTGTGGTTGGCCGGGATGACATACCAGGGCGCGTGTTCGGTGCTGCACCGGGACAAGGCATCCTCATAAGCCAAAACGTAATCGTTCCAAAAGGCTCGCTCTTTGTAATCGGCCGCACTGATCTTCCATTGCTTGCCTGGGTCATCCAGCCGCTTTTTGAAGCGTTCCAGTTGCTCCTCTTTGGAGATGTGCAAGTAGAACTTGAGAATTTGGGTGTCGTGCTGAACGAGGCCCTTCTCAAAAGCGTTGATCAGCTCATACCGGCGGGACCAGACGTCTTCAGGGACCAAATTGTGAACGCGGACCACAAGCACGTCCTCGTAGTGAGAGCGATTGAAGATCACAACTTCTCCTCTCGCAGGCGCCGCCCGGTGAGCCCGCCACAAGAAGTCGTGGGCCAATTCCTCAGCCGAGGGTTGGCGAAACGCCGCCACACGGCAGCCCTGGGGATTCATCGCCCGTAAGACGTGGTTGATCGTCCCGTCCTTTCCACCAGTGTCCACTGCCTGCAGGCAGATCAGAAGCGACAGCCGTTGTTGCGCGTAGAGCAACTCCTGGAGTTCGCGCAGCCTTTTCTGGAATTGTGCGATCTCCTCTTCCGCCGCCTCGTGACTCTCGTAACCGTCCTTGAACGCCGGGTCGATATCTTTGAGCTTCACCCTGGAGCCAGGCTGCACTTTGAAGCGCTGCAAATAGTTCATCTTGCTCCCCCTGCCAGCGCCTGACCGCCGAGACCCAACCCACGGCCCGTCACTGTAGCTTTTCCTTGCAGTCTCATAGCAGCTACTCCTTCATGGGCACATTGATGTGATTTCACTTCACTCGTGGTTTCCTTGCTGGGCCTTGCACCCTTGGCCCGGTTTACGGAGGTTCCGCGCGCTCCGTTTCGGCGCGGTACGAACGTGTCCAGGAGGGCAACTATCTCCTCTGCGCTCAAAGGTCCCTCATGATAATCCAAGGCCCCCGACTGCATGGCTTCCAGATAAAAGTCCCTGGCATAAGCCCGCGCCTGTACCAACACTCACAGACCCACGTCGATTTCCATAGCGTGCGCGAGCACATCCCGCCCTTCGAACCTATCGCAGCCCTGGTCTAGAATTATCAAGTCATACGGCTCGCGCCCAAGGCAATGCACTCCCTCGGCGAAGGACGAGCTGGTCCGCACCTGGCACCCCAGTTTTTGAAGAATTTGCCGGTAATAAGCGAGATCCTGTAGGTCTTTGTTCACCAGGAGGACTCTGGCCCATTTTCCAATCAGTGGTTGGTTTGCCGACCCGTGTCTGGGAGTCACTGATGCCATCACTAGCCTCGCACCAAATCCATCTGCAGCCGCCGTAATTCTCCTGTGAGCTCGACGGCACCCTTCCTTAGTTGCAGCGCAGGCAGCGGAGGTCACTATGAACAAGCAAGGTCTAGACCTAGTCGGCCGCAGCAACCTCCGCCTCGCTCCCTCGCCAATACAGCGACGGACCGGTTACGCTGCTCAGCATGACATTCGTGCACTCATCTGCCATGCTGTCATATTCAGCCCGCCCGCTCGCGCCGGCGTGCTGACATCAGCGATAGCCGCATGCTCAGTACGAGACCGTAAGAAGGTTGTTAACGTCAGAGACCCCGGGCGCCGCCCAGGCAGCGCTCACGGCCTCATCAAGCTCCGCCCAGGAGCGCACACTTCCGGTCAGGGTGACCTTGCTCCCGTCCGTTTGCACATTGATCAGTTGCGCGTCCAGAGACGCGTTGCGCTTGAGTGCGGCTTCGATCTTTTCCTTGACCTGGATGGGCGCCACCTTCGGCTTGATGGTGATCTGGTTGGTTACTCCCTTTACTCCCGTCAGACGGAGGACTGCTCGCTCGGCAGCCGACCTCTGGAATTGCCAGTCAACCTCGCCTTCCAGCGTGATGCGACTGTTTTCCACGGTTACCTTAATCCGATCATGGGGTACCAAGACGTCCCATTCCAAAACGTTCTTTGCGGTCCGAGCGATGTCCGCGTCATTCCGCTCACAGGAGCCGGGAAGCTTGACCTCAAGCTCGACGGCGAGCGCTTTAACACCAGGCAACCGTTTCACGGCCCTTTCGGCGGCCCACTTTTCGGCGAAGTTGTCCACAGTGCCCTCGAGCGTCACCACGCCGTTCTTGACCGTGGCCCCGATGTCTGTGGCGTTCACGCCTGGCTCCCACCTGAGTTCGTCGAGAACATCTATCTGTAATTCCCTGTCGTTTTTCATTGCTTTTCTCCTTTGCTTTTTGTCATTCAAATTGTCTGGCCGCGCGCTAGAACGCGACCTGTTGGCGAGCTCCAGAGACTTTCCTGGTGGGCTCTACAATGAACAGCTTTTCAATTTCGTTTCGCTGCGTATGCAGCTCCCAGTAGAGTGGCGCGATCGCTTCGGGCGTGGCTCCCGGATCCCGCCCTATGAACACACCGAACGCGACATGCTGAGGTGTTAGCGTGAGCGTCGCGCATCCAAGCTGAGCGGCCCAGCACCAAAGTGCGAAATCAGCAGCGCCGCGCCGGTCATCGAGACGTTCTTCATGAACATGGCCATCTGCATCTGCGCCATCGTCGGATCAGAGACCGCCCAGAATTTGTGCATCATGAACGTGACCGGCACCAGGAACAGAATAATCAGCCAGGCGCCGAGCTTGGCGCGATAGCCGACCACGATGCTCAGGCCGCCTGCCAGAGCTATCAGTCCTGAAACCGGGACCGCAACCGACGCCAGCGGAACGCCTTGCGCTGCCGCGTAGTTTATTGTCTGCTTGGAGAAATGACCGAACGCGGCAATCAGGAAGATCGCCGTATAGAAGAATCGCCCGAGTAGCACAACCAGTCCTTGAGAAAAGGTCGTGGCCTCACTGCGATATGGGATTGCTGTTGAGCTAGTTACCATTGTGTTTCTCCTTTCCATGAGGCCATGTTGTTCGATCCATTATATTGACCCGTACTCCGGTCTGTGCACTTGCAACCTTAGGCCGGCTTTTCTTCTATCGGAACCTTCTGCGCCTTGGCAGCCTTTGGCATCGAGAGTTCCAGCACTCCATCCTTGAGAGTGGCCGTGACCTTCGACGAGTCAACCTCCTTGGGCAAGTTAATGGCGCGGAAGATTTGGTTCGAGCATCGCTCCGTGTAGATTGTCTTCTTGCTTGCATGCTCTACGCTGGTTTCACGCTTGCCACTGATGGTCAGACGATGCGGCTCCACTCCAACTTCTAGTTCTTTGGCATTGAAGCCCGGCACCTCGGCACGGACTGTGAGCGCCTCATCCGATTCTGTGATGTCGAGATGTACCGGATGCAGGAACTCTGATTCGGCCCGCAGCCAATCTTCAAGGTCGTGCCCCAAGGCGCGGCCCCGGCATTCAAAGATCTCGAAGGCCCGGCGAGCGATCGAGTTGGACAGCTCCTGGATACGATCAACCAGATCGCTGCCAGGGAGCAACTTCATGGGTGCGGCTTGCTTCTCCGGCTGTGTTATCGCTATTTGCTGCTTTTGCATAGGTATTCTCCTTCCGTGAAGTTCGTCACCTTAGTTAATGCAATCCACGCACCAACTGGTAAGCCCCTCAAAACGCTCGGGTTCGCACATCACAGAGTCGCAATCTCTTCGCGAATTCGCGAAGTTCGCGAAAACCTATGTCGGATTTATGAGGGGAGCGCGCTTCGGCTAAAAGGACTGGAAGCGGTTTTGGTTGGTATTCACCGGCCTGTTGTTTGATTCAAAATGCAAGAGGCTCGTTGGCGATCAGCGATCACTCTTCCCGGTGTCCGATTTTCTAGCGCACGTACCGAAGGCCTGTGAATGAACATCAGCGCGCAGTGAGCACCGGACAGGGTGCGGTGCGGATCACCTCGTAGGCAGTGTCAGGTTTGAGAAGGCGCGCAGCCATGATCGGGTCCAAACGCCGTACGCCCATCACGATCAAGTCTACACCGCTGTCACTGGCGAACTTGAGAATGGCTTCCGCCGTGGGGCCGAACCCTAGCTCAAAGCTCGTTCGCGCGCGCAAGTCTGATTCTGCCGGGATGTGATCATCCATCCAGTGCCTGACGGGTTCCTGGACCTGGGCTCTCTCCTCCGGGGACGGAGGCATGTCCTCAAGTACCTTCATGTAGGTCAGCTTAGCGTGGTATTCTTCAGCTAACGAGACAGCGTAAGCCGCGGCATCGCTCGGGTCGGGGACGAACTCCACAGGGTAAAGGATGTGACCCAACTTAACATCCATCGACCGCGTCTCCGAGGTTTTCGGGCCTACGGTGAGCACCGGACACGGCGCCATTCGAAAGACCTCCTCCGCGACGGAGCCTAGCAGTAGCTTGCGCAAGCCTCGCCGTCCGTGAGTACCTACGATAATCAGATCGATGCCATTTTGCTGGATCATGTCCAGAAGAACGTCCCAGATGGCGCCTTCCCCGATCAAGGGTTGGCACGAAATGCCCTTTTGACGCACAGAGCAGAGCGAATTGTCGAGTTTTTGTTCTGTCAATCCTCGGGCCTGTTGGATTATCGTCGCTGTCGTCTCAGATGGCTCAAGATCCTTGAATTCGGGACAGATCACGTAAGCGACGAATAGCTTGGAACCGTACTGACTGGCGATAATCAACGCGTGAGGCAGCGCCGCCTCTGACGCCGGGGAAAAATCAGTGGCCAACAAGATATTCTTCGGCGCAAAGCGGCTTTTTGGATCCAACATTTTCATTTTGCACCTCGAAGCAAGCTACCGGCATGCTGCGGTTGCGGAGTACCGTAACCGTGGCCGGTGACCGGCGGTGGAGCGTCAGCGAAACCTCGCACAAGGGCGAGCCTGAATCCTACGCCATCAAATATGGGAAACGCCACCGCCTTACAGCCGTTTCACTGCGGTCATTGCATCCTTCAGCGACTGGCGAATCTTAAAGAAATCACTCCACGGGTCAGCACGCTTAATTCGCACTCCAAAATTCCCCATGTTGGAGTCAGAAGGCATCAGTGTAGGCGTAACTTCTGACCATTTCAATGGGGTCGAAATGGGTGCTTTCTCGCGCCGCCGGACGGAATAAGGCGCCACCACGGTTTGACCAAAGCCGTTCCGGAATGGATCCAGGTAGACGCGATCACGCCGTGCTGCGACCGAGTGCTCCACCGTCAATTCATCTGGGTACGCAGCCGCCACGGCCGCGACAAATGACTCGGCGAAGGCGAGAACTTCGTCCGCATCCGGCCCCGTGCGAATCGGCACCAGGACATGCAGGCCCCGGCTACCCGAAGTCTTGGCGAAGGATACCAGCTTCAAAGCGTCCAAGGCTGCTTTGACGTGCGATCCTGCCCTTGCGGCATCTCGAAACTTTCCCGACTCAGGATCAAGATCAAAACACACCCAGTCCGGCTGCCGGGGCGAACTCGCGCGGCTCGCCATGACGTGCACGGCAATGCAACCCAGGTTGGCAAGCGCGAGCTGCGTGACTAAAGAGCCGCCGACCACATAATCAGTGGACTCGCCGGCGTTGGATTCATGCGCGATCCGCTTGGTTGGGGTTCCGGGAGGCATGCCCTTGGGTATCCGTTTTTGAAAGAAGCACTCGCCTCGCATTCCATCCACGCAGCGCTCAAGAGTCAGGATGCGATCCTTCACATAAGGTGAGAGCTTGGGGAAGATTGCGTTGTAATACTCAACCAGGTCCAGCTTCGTGTAGCCCTGCTCAGGCCAGAAGACCTTGTCCGGATGCGACACCGCGATCGGCAACTGTCCCGAGGTCGTATGAACACGTCTTGCGCTTGTCATCCCGTTTCTCCTGGGAGAAAACACTCTTTCGCACTCTTGTCGTCGCGCAGCCCCAAAAAGACCGGCTGGCGCAACTTCTTATCAGCGGTCAGCTCCTCATAAGCGATCTGGGCCACGAGCTGCGCGGCGAGATACGTCACGCCCTTCTCCGGCGGTGGATCAACGAAGGAGGGCTGTTTTCGGACCAAAGGCTTTAATTTTCCTCATAGATCCACCCGGGCCTGTCGAAGGGCTCAGACACGAGCGTGGCCAGCATCGGCTGAACGCGAAATGGAATCTTGTCCGTCACTCCGCCTGCTTTCTCCTCACGACGCGTCCTCGCGCCGGCTTCGCATTCGTTCTACTCCGCGCCACGCCGGCCGGATAGCCCGTCGAAGCTCTTTCGATGTCGCCGCCTTCGTCCCTTGCGATCTCCGCAAGGAGGCGCTGGCTCGCTACGGAGCGCGGCTCTCCCTGGGTCACATCCTTCGTGGTTGCATACTGATCGCGATGTTTAATGAGCAGCCAGGTGGATCGAACAGGATTGCTTCCAAACCCCCGGGTGCGAATCAGAACCCACGAACCTTGGAGTTTCTTGCCGTAAAGTGTGAACTTGATTTCTCCCGCCCGCAATGAACCGTCCACATCAGCGCTCTCCGGTTGCCAGGTTCCTCGATCCCAAAGCATCACCGTTCCCGCACCATATTGACCCGCGGGAATCACTCCCTCGAAGCTGGCATACTCGACCGGGTGATCCTCCGTCTGCATCGCGAGGCGCTTGACCGCCGGATCGAGCGAAGGGCCTTTGGGTACGGCCCAGGAGAGCAGTACGCCGCGCCATTCCAGACGAAAATCATAGTGCAGATGCGAGGCTATGTGCTTCTGTACAGAGTAAATGAGCGATCGGTTGCCCTTGTTCGAGGCGATGCCTCCGCCCTGCGGCTCCGGTGTCGCATCATAGTTACGCTTTTTCCGATATTCGTCAAGTTTCATAACGAATCAAATCCAGCACCAATGGCATTAATAAGCGTTCCGTCCTCACACGCTCAGAACCGGAATCGGGACCGCGCAAATGATTCCGTAGCCGTGGGTCCCCAGGTTACCGCCATAAGGATAGCACCCGGTAACCAGCAGATCCGCCTTGGTCTGCTTCGCCGCCTGGCTCAGTACCTTGGGCACGTCCCCACTGCCGATGAACACCTCTGCCTTGATGCCCGTGTCCTGCTGGAGCTTGGCCATCTGCTCGGAAGCGTCACCGACCAGCGCCTCTTTCCACTCCTGATTGACGTACATGCCGCCGGGCCCCCAAAACTCTACACTGGCAGTGACGTTAGCGAGGGTAAGATGAGCACCAAATTCGGCCGCCATTTGGGCGGCCCACGACACAGTTATGTCAGCACGAGGGCCGAATTCGACCGCGCCCAGGACGTTGTGGATCGCAAACTTCTGTCCCGGCGATTCTTGCACGTGCGCCCCAGTCCAAACCGGGCGTTCAGACCCGTGTAAAACTCTTGCGGTCACCGAACCCATGAGAAACTGATAGAAGGTGGAGCTAAATGACGGCATCATGATCAGGTCGGTTTGTTCCTCTTCAGCCGTCTCAACAATAGTCACGGCCACGTCGCCATTGGCCAACTTGCGCCGAATGTTAAGGCCCTCGAGCTCCGGCCCGAGAGACGTGTCCTGCTGTTTCTCGGCCTGTCTGATGATCGCCGCAAGCAAGTCAAAGTCAGCCTGCTCGCGCGCGCCCTCCGGCACACCGGCGGCATGGCTCCGCGGGGTCATAACGTGCAGTAGCACGATCTCAGAATTGACATGGCGCGCCCATGTGGCAGCCTGATGAGCCAAACCGAATGAAGCAACCGGGAAATCAACTGGCACCAGAATTTTCCTTATATTCAGCATCGCGCAAAACGCCCCTGAGTCAAATTAATTAGTCCAGCGCTCCCAAGTCCGCCACATCCACGTAACCATTCCGATCGACATCCCCTGCCAGATCCAAGACACTCCTGCGACCGGGGACCTCGACCTCAGTCTCCAGAATTGCTCATCCTGCAAATCCGGGAGTTCCCGGAGCTTCACCATGATCAAATCAAAGTGCTCGGATTCCAGGCAGGACAAGCCCTCCGGGTAAGAGGCGAAGGTACGGACTTCGAAGCCTTCTTGCCGCAGGGACGAGGAATACGCCTCCAGATCTTTGGTGCCCTCGCCCAGGACAAGGATCTTTCCTCGGGAAGTAATCTCGGCTCCCTCTTGCATGATGTGATCTACGGCGTTGGCCTCCATGAGCGACCTCTCAATTCAGGACGATTCAGATCTCGGTGAGCCCAGCAAAGCGACCATCCTTGATCGTGGCCCCGATATCCGCGGCCTTCGTCGCCTTTATTAGGGCAATCCGCACGCCAATTGATAAGCCCCTCAAAACGCACGGGTTCGCGCGTCCCCGGGCTGCAATACCTTCGCGAATTCGCGAGGTTCGTGAAAACCTGGGTTGGATTCCTGAGGGGGAGGGCACTGCGCCTGATTCAGCGTCTGACGCTCGGCCCGGCCGAGAACTTGCTTCCCACTTCCTTCTCCGAAGGGATCTGGGAGGAATCCCATCCGCCACCCAGCGCTTTGATCAACTGAACGCTCGCCACCATTTGTTGCATTCGAAAATTGACCGCCGTTTGCTGGTCAGCCAGCAAAACGGTTTGAGCTGAAATCACATTCAAGTAGAGATCAAGGCCGGCTTTGTATCGGACCTCGGCTTCCTCAAAGCTTCTCGTGGCCGCTTGCACAGCGGCATCCTGTTGCACAATATCCTGGGACAATATTCGGAGCGCCGCGAGATTGTCCTCGACCTGCTGAAACGCCGTCAGTGCCGTTTGCTGATAGTTGGCTACGGTTTGGTCGTACGTCGCGCGATACTGCTGGACGGTCGCCTTGCGCAATCCGGCGTCAAAAATAGTTTCGGCAAGGCTGGGACCCACGGACCAAAAACGGCTTGGCCAGGTGAACCAGTTTGCGGCCAAAGAATTTCCGAATCCACCGGTGGCGCTGAGCAGGATAGCTGGGAAATAAGCCGTTTTGGCCACCCCAATTTGCGCGTTCGCCTGAGCCACGGAACGCTCCGCCGCTGCAATGTCTGGGCGTCTTTCGAGCAGCTCCGAAGGGACCCCGACTGGGATACTCGGAGGGTTTGCGGGAGGGGGCTGTGCCGGGAGAGAGAATGTCGACGCAGGCTCGCCCACCAGAACCGCGATGGCATGTTCATACTGGGCCCGCAGGATGCCCAGATTAGTGTCCTGTGCTTGTGCCGCTTTCAACTGAGCCTCAGCTTGCGCCACCGCCTCATCGGAGCCGAGGCCCGCCCGGTACTCGGCGCTAGTGAGATTGAGAGCATCCTGGTAGGCCTTGACAGTGAAATCCAGCAGTTCTCTTAATGAATCCTGGGCGCGAAGCTCATAGTAGTCGGCGGCGAGTTCCGCGTGTACGCTCAGTCGAACGTTCTCGAGATCGGCGGCGCTCGCTTGCGCGGCGTAAATGTTGGCCCGTACGCTGTTCCGGATGCGCCCCCAAAAATCGGGTTCCCAAGAAGCATCGAAAGGCAGCGAGTAGTTGGTGTACGACCTGACACTCAGACTTACTCCCATGGAGCTTCCCGCCCGCAGACCGCCGAATTGTCCTGGCGAGGGGCGTGAATTGAGGATGCTTGGATTCGCGGTGAGGGTGGGAAAGTATTGCGACCGAGCTTCACGGACCAGAGCCCGCGCGGCCAGAAAGTTGTCCGCTGCTGCTATGATTTCTTGATTGAATGAACTCGCTTTCTCCTCCAGTTCATCCAATTGGGGATCATTAAATACCTTCCACCAGTTCCCGCGGTTTGTCCCATCGCTCGGCCGGCTGGTCTGCCAAGGCTCCGATTCCTTCGCCGCAGCCTCTTGTGGAATCTCCTTATAGGTAGTTGGGGTTTGAACCGGCGGGCACACATATTTAGGCCCAACAGCGCAACCCGTCATGAGCAGGAGTGCCATTGCAAGCGCAACTGACCAACCGATGCAACCCATTCCGTAGGGCCGAACGGCGTTCGGCCCAGGGCGAGCGCCGCTCGCCCGTACCTGTTGTCCAACTTCATTCACTGATGTACACATCGACCAGCTCCCCGGGATATAGATTGGCGTTCGAGGGCTTCGTGATCTTGAAAATCACGGGCAGAACCCGGACATCCACACGCTCCAGGCGTTCATCCGAGAGCTCGATTTTCGGAGAAACATACGGCTGCACCCGAACGAATTCCA